>Ga0182027_10002962_pt1 | contig 27258 bp, 15 predicted proteins | sample 712E1DmetaG_FD_121300 | JGI IMG/M metagenome (GOLD analysis project Ga0182027, IMG submission 121300) | Permafrost microbial communities from Stordalen Mire, Sweden - 712E1D metaG (Illumina Assembly) | ecosystem: Environmental > Terrestrial > Soil > Wetlands > Permafrost | place: Sweden...
CGGCAGGGTGGCCGTTGACGGGCTCACCGCCTCCGAATTCTTTTCGAGCGGCATCCTGCGGCACCGGGCGGCGCTGGAGGAAGCATGCAGGTCCCTCAAAATCGGGTTTGAACGGGTGGTTACAAATGAGCCGTTCCAGAAGGCGCTGTTGCGCATCGTACAAAAGCGGAGACGGATGTTTTGATCCCAATCGCATTTGTTTACCCGGAGTTTTTGTGGGGACTGGCCGCCTGCGCCATCCCGCTGGTGGTCCACTTTCTCAATCGGAGGCGCCTGCGGCGCCTCGATTTTTCCACGCTCCGTTTCTTCCCGTCGGCTGCCGTGCAAACCAGCAGGATCCGCCGGCTCAAACGCTGGCTCCTGCTGTGCGTGCGGATGGCACTGCTGTGCACCCTGGTTGCCATTTTCGCACGGCCGTATCCGACCAGGGATCCGTTTGCGGTGCTGCGCAATCCCGACGCAGCGGTATTCGCGTTTGTCGATCCGACCGTGAGCATGAACTACCGCGAGAACGGGGCGCCGCTCTGGCGCACCGCCTGTGACCTGCTCGACACACTCGACAGGACGCTGCCCCCTGCGGCGAAGCGATTCGAGTACAACGAGGCGCGCGCGGAATTCCTGCCGGTAAAGAAATTCTCCCGGCCTGCGGGTTCATTTACGAGACACGGCCCTGCGCCGCTGCACAAAATGATCGCGGCCCTTGCTGCCATGCGCGGCCGCACCGCAGGCATGCCGTTGCTTGTCTGCATGTCCGATTTTCAGGAAAATGTAAGCGCGGTGCTGGACACGCAGCTTGCACAATGCGGTGATATGCCGGTGCTCTTGGGAAGTGTCGCGCCGGCCCTGGCGTGGAACTGCGGCGTGCGCGACGTGATTGCCTCCGCGGCAAACCGGTCGGTGGTGACCGCGCGGGTGTGGTGCGCGGGCAGGGGAATGCATGCTGCGGGCGTTACCGTTACCGCGGGCGGCATGCGCGTTGGCCATGCCATTACAAACGCGGACCCGGGCCAGAGCGTTGTGGTGCCTGTTAGCGTGACAAGCGATCTGCCGAATCCCGGCCGGACGGTTGTTATTGATTCCGACGATCCCTTTCCCGACGACAATACCTTCTACTTTGTGCAGGGCGCGTCCGGCGCACTGCGAGTGCTTGTTGTGGGAGATCCGGCGGAATGTTTCCCGGTATCTGCGGCGTTTTCCGCGCTCGGCTCGTCGCAATGGAACCCCGTGGTGCGCCCAGGCAGCGCCGTTACCTACGATGACCTCGATTCCGCGGCACTCGTGATTTTGTGCGGGGTGCGCCGGCTTTCGCCTCAGCTTGCCAGGTTCGTGCATGGAGCATCGCAGGGAAAGAAGGCCGTTCTGTTCTCGCCGGTTCTCGACAGCGCGGATGCGCACGCCAACGACGTCCTGCTTCCGGCGCAGGCAGCCGGTTCGCTCAGGCCGGTTTTCGATGCAAAGCCCCACGCCATCCTGTTTCCCGATACGGTGTCTTCGTTGTTCAGCGGGTTTGGGAGTCTCAGGAACGCCGACGCCGAGGTCAATAGCTACTGCGCCGGGCTCAAAGGCGCGGTACTGATGCGGCTTGACAACTCCGCGCCCTTCGCCACGCATATTATTGACACAATGGGAAACTCATGGGTGCTGCTGTCCGTGCCTATCGGCGTTGCCGCGGGATCCGCTCCCATCCCGGGTTCGCTGTTCGAAAGAGGGCTCTACGTGCCGCTTTTGGACAGGCTCGCACGCTATGCGCTTTCGGCTATTCAGAAGGAACCCCAATCATGGATCGCGGGAACCGCAGCAAGAAACCCCTATTTCGGAGCACAGCGCGGGGCGAATGTATTTGACGCGGCCGGCAGAGACATCATGCGCTGGTCAAACCAGCCCCTAATCGTGTTCGATACGCCGGGCCTGTACCGCATCCAGCCCGACGGCGACATGGGCTCGTGGGTGAGCGTGAACATGGACACGTCGGAGGTAAATTTGACGTATCGAGCCCCTCACATCGGACCTTCTCAAACGTCAAGAGTGCAGTTTCTTCCGGCCGGCCAATTCGGACCGTTTGTGGGGCAACGGCGGCCGGGAGCTTTCTCACGGTGGCTCTGGATAATTGTGGGCCTGCTCGTTGTCGCAGAAGTACTGCTGTGGGAAAAGAAAGCGCCCCCGGCGATACGGTAGATCCCTCTTGCAAACGGCGTCCGGTGCGTGGTATAATGGAACATCGGCGCTGTGCCGTACTCCCCCGGCAGCCGCAAGGACTCACTATGAAAATCGACATCTATTCGCACGGCGACTATCAGGTCCTCAAGATCGAAGAAGACCTGCAGGTGATTTCCGATTTGTCGGAACTCAAGTTTCTCATTGAAGGATATCTCAAGCGAGGCAGGCGCCACATTGCCGTCGGGTTTACCACCGCGTCGTACATCTACAGCGGGGCCTTGGCCGTGCTTGTTGACTGCTACAAGAAGATTCTCAGAGACGGCGGAGACCTGTGCATCATAGAGCCCAATGCGGAAATCCTCGGGATCTTTAACCTCCTCAACATCAGCAAGATCCTTCACATTTACCATTCGGAAGACGAACTGCCGGCCGTAACCGCCAAGGAGCTCGAAGGGTAATTCCGAATCCGTCGCCGCCGGACGGCGCGTCCTCCTGATGATTTCCGCCTGCATCATGTATTTTTCCCGTTCGCAATTTTCCCAGAGGAAAATCCGGTCATGACCCAGGATCGTTACATCTATCGTGACCTGCTTACGTCCGCAACGCCGATACTATTTGACGGCGCCATGGGTACGCAGATCCAGGAATCCGGCGTGCGTACGGAAGACTACCGCGGCCACGAAGGATGCAACGAAATTCTCGTTTTGTCACGTCCCGACGTTATTACCGAAATCCACAAGCGGTATCTTCGCGCCGGCGCCAATGTCATTGAGACAAATACCTTCGGCGCCAACAGGGTGAAGCTCGGCGAATTCGGGCTGGCAGCGAGCGTGCGGGAAATAAACCTGAGCGCGGCTTCGCTGGCGCGCACGGCGGTCGCGGAGGCGTGCTGCTCGCACGCGTGCCTTGTGTGCGGCACCATGGGGCCCACCGGGCTTCTTTCTTCCCCTACGGGAGGCGCGAACAAAAGGCCCTCTTTCGACGACCGCGCCGCAGTGTACCGCGAGCAGGCCGAGGCGCTCGTTGACGGCGGGGTAGACCTGCTGCTGCTCGAAACCATGCACGACCTTCTCGAACTGCGTGCCGCGGTGTGTGGCATACGGCGCATGCTTGACGAACGCGCTGTTTCCATCCCGCTCCAGGCGCATGCTACGGTCGATGCGGCCGGGCGTATGCTGCTTGGTTCCGACATCCCCGCTTTTCTCGGCGCCGCGGGGAACCTCGGCTTGGACGCACTCGGCCTCAATTGCTCCACGGGTCCGCACGAAATGAGGGGCCACGTTCTGGAACTTTTGCGCCTGTCGCCGCAGCCCGTTTCCATGATGCCCAACGCGGGCATGCCGGAAAATGCGGCGGGCCGGGCTGTTTACAAAATGGACCCGCAGGAATTCGCCGGCGTTCTTGCCCCCCTGGTAGTCGAAAACGGCCTCGCCGTTGTCGGCGGTTGCTGCGGGACCACTCCCGCGCACATTACCGCTCTGTCGCAGGCGCTGGCGGGAAAAGGCGTTGCCCGGCGCTCGATAGCGGCGAAAACGTTTTTGGCCTCTGGCATTTCCGGCCGGGACCTGGAGCGCGAAACAAAACCGCTTGTGGTGGGCGAACGGCTCAACACGCAGGGATCGAAGAAGACCAAGGAACTGGTTCTGTCTCGAAATTTCGATGAGCTCTACCAGATCGCGCAGCAGCAGGCCGACAGGGGGAGCTCCATACTTGACATTTGCGTTGCCGTGAGCGAGCGCGACGACGAACGGGAAGTGATGGCCGATCTGGTGTCGTTCCTGTCCGAACGGGTGTCGGTGCCGTTCTGCATCGATTCCACGGAACCCACGGTAATCCGCGCCGCGCTTGCGGTCTGCCCGGGCTCTGCGCTTATCAACTCCATAAACCTGGAGCGCGGCGGGAAACGGGCGCGCGAAATCCTGTCCATTGCACGGGAGTTCGGCTGCCCCGTGGTTGCGCTCACCATCGACGACGCGGGAATGGCAAAGACCGTTGCCGCAAAACTCGACTGCACCCGGCGCATTCGCGACCTTGCCTGCGGCGAGTTCCTGCTGCCCGAGCATTTTGTCTATGTAGACCCGCTCACCTTTACGCTTGCGACGGGCGACGCCGGCAGCGCCGACGCGGCCAAGAACAGCCTTGAAGCCCTGTTTCGGATCAAGGAGGAAATGCCCGGCCTGCGCACCATCATGGGCGTGAGCAACGTGTCGTTCGGGCTCGCGCCGGCGTCCCGCAGGGTGCTCAATAATGTTATGCTGCACTATGCTGCGCAGGCGGGGCTCGACGCCGCCATTTTCAACCCCCTGCATCTCGACAGGATAGAAACCTACGACCCTGTTGTCCGGGGTCTTGCCGAAGAATTGCTGTTCAATCGCGTGCCCGGAGCGCTTGCGGACTTTGTCAATGCATTTGCAAAAGCAATCCCTGCGCCCGTGGCGCCGCGCACAGCCGCGAATGCGCTTGCGCCGGACCTTGCCCTTCGCGACAAAATCCTCAACCGCGACCGGCGGGACCTGGCGACGTGCATCGAGACGCTGCTTGCTACGCGCGAGCCGCAGGACATTCTGAATGCCGTCCTTCTCCCGGCAATGGCCGAGGTTGGCGCCAGAATGGACAGGGGAGAAATGATCCTGCCGTTCGTGCTCCAGGCCGCCGAGGTGATGAAGGAAGCGCTGTCGATCCTTAAACCTCGCCTCGCGTTAGCCAGCGCGGGCCGCCGGGGGAAGATCGTGATGGCAACCGTGTACGGCGATGTGCACGACATCGGCAAGAACCTGGTGGCGGCAATTCTTAAAAATCAAGGGTACGACGTGGTCGACCTCGGCAAGCAGGTCCAGCTTGAGGCGCTGATTGCCGCCGTGCAGGCCGAAAAGCCGGACGCGCTCGGACTGTCGGCGCTGCTGGTCACCACGAGCCGGGAAATGGGCCGTTGCGTTGCCGAACTCGACAGGCTGAACTTGCACGTGCCGCTCCTGGTGGGCGGCGCGGCCGTGAACCGGGAGTTTGCGAAACGAATCTCGGTTCTCGAAAACGGAAAAGCGTACGCAGGCGGCGTCTACTTTGCAAAGGACGCTTTCGAGGCTGCGCGCGTGCTCGACGGGATAAGAAAGGGCGAAGCCCGGCCTCCGGCAGCATCGGTGACCGTCCCCGTCGTCCCGCCAACGGCAACCGAGCCTGAGCCGCTGTCGCATCCGGAGATCGTGACCCCGCAATTCTTCGGTACAAGCCAGGTGCTGCGCTGGGACACATCCGACCTCCTGGCCGGTATCGATACGAAACGGCTGTTCAAAGGGCATTTCGGCGGCGGCAATCTGAGCGACAGCGCCTATACCGAGGCTGTGGCCAGGGATTTTGCGCCTGCGCTGGAGAGTCTGAAACAGACGATTATTGACAAAAACCTTCTCGACGCAGCAGGGCTGTACTGCATCCTGCCGGTATTCACCCACGACACGCGGCTGATTGTTCTCGATCCTGGCGACTTTCACTCCCAGCTTGCCGAATTTGAAATGCCCAGGCAGCCGAGGGCAAAGAACCGCTCGATCGCCGACTATTTCAAGGAAGACGGAGACGCGCTGGGAGTGCAGATTGTTACCATTGGTAAAGCAATCGACCGGGAGAGGGACAGTTTGTTGGCCGCCGAAGGCCAATCCAGCGCCGGCTTTTACCTTAACGCAATCGCCAATTATCTTACGGAGCAGCTCGCAAACAAGGTGACTGCCGAGATCCGCCGCGCCTGTCTTCTTCCTTCGGACCGGGGCCGCCGGTATTCGTTCGGCTATCCCGGACTGCCCGGCGTGGACCGCCAGGCGGTATTGTTTGAGATCCTCGGCGTTGAAGAACGGCTCGGCGTCGCTTTGACGCCGGGTTTCCAGATGGTGCCGGAACACTCGACAATGGGGATTTTCGTGCATCATCCGCAGGCGGAATATTTGTAGATGCATATTATGGAATGATGTTTGTAGATTGAGATTCGACTGACGGCGCTCCACTGCACATCCCGTGAAATTTTGCGAATCAGGCGTCTGCCGTCGCACGGCGCGAGAGAGAATGTTCATGAAGTCCCCTTCCCATCCTTCGCCAGCCCCCGCCTTTTCCGAGCACGATCGCGGGCGCGGCCTTTTCTTCCTTAAAATCGCTTCCGCTGCCGTCGGCTTCGCGATGCTGCTGCAGCTCAGCGTCAACAACAATTTTCTTGTGCAGGAAATTCACATTTCCGGTTTCCAGGCAGGCCTGCTCGAAACCGCGCGTGAAAGTTGCGGCATCTTCGCTTTTGCCATTCTTGCGCTCATTGCGGGTCTGGCCGAACCGCTTATCGCAAGTCTCGTTGTCCTGGTATTTGCGCTCGGGCTCTCGTCGTATGCTTTCGCGCCCACGTACGGCTGGGTGATTATTTTGAGCCTGGTGTGGAGCCAGGGGCTGCACATCTGGATGCCGCTGCCCAATTCCATGACCCTTGCGCTTGCGGAAAAGGGAAAGGCGGGCGCCCGGCTGGGACAGGTTGCGGCCTTTGGATCCATAGGCTCGGGGATCGGCCTTGTTGCCGCCCTCATTTTGACAAAAGCACATGTTCCCATCCGTCCGCTGTACCTGATGGCGGGCGGCGTGGCCGTGCTCGGCTCGACAGCATGCCTCATGATACCGCGCAATATCAAGACGCCCGGGCCTAAGCTTCTGTTTAGGCGGCGCTACGCAACGTATTACCTGCTCTGTTTTTTTGAGGGATGGCGAAAGCAAATCGCTATGTGCTTCGCCGGATTCCTGCTTGTAAAGAATCATCACGCCTCGCTCAGCGTGATGCTTGTGTTGTGGGGGTGTATCCAACTCTTGAGCTGGCTGTCCGCGCCGCCCATTGGCCGGCTTATCGATAGGGTGGGGGAGAAGCGCGTGCTCACCGCCTATTATTCGATCCTGATTCTGGTCTTTGTCGCATATGCGGCTGTCAATGTCTCCGGTATTCTCTATGCCATCTTTGTGATCGACGGTACCCTGTCGGTGTGCAATACTGCGTTTTCCACCTATGTCAACCGAATCGCGCCCGCAAGCGAGCACACCCCCACGCTTTCCATGGGCGTTGCGGCCAACCATGTGGCGGCGGTTGCCATGCCGCTGGTGGGCGGACTCTTGTGGAACTATGTCGGCTTCCGCTGGGCGTTTCTCGTCGGCATTCCCGCGGCGCTGGCGAGCATGGTGGTTGTGTCGAAGATGAAGCCGGGGTCAACGGTGCAGGAGACGGTTGTGACAGCTCAGGCCGGGTTGCCGATGGACGGAGAGCTGTAGGCATGTCGCCAGTTCCAAACGGGATTTTGCGGGCAGTGAATTGGACCTGATTGGAGAACATCCTGAGCATAATGCACATCCTTAGCTACGGCGGCTGGATCACCATTTTTGTGCTGCTGCCCAATGCGCTTTCCATTGTGCTGCCGCCACGCAACGTGCCGACCGCCAAGGCCCGATCGTCGGCGTTTGACCGCTTAATGCAGGTAATCGAACGAGTGGGACAAGCGACCTCGTTTGCAATACCATTCTTCTATTTTGTGAAAGCGGGAGACGTCGCTTTCGGAAAGGCAGCGCTCGTCCTTATGGGGGCGCTCTTGGCGGTGTACTACGCCAGCTGGCTTCGATATTTTGTCAAGAGGCAATTCCGCAGTTTTTTCGAGCCGCTGCTGTTCCTTCCTCTTCCCATGGCAGTGATACCGGTGCTGTATTTTCTGGTCGGGGCATACGTGCTTGAGTCGGCCTATCTGCTGGCCGCGGCGATTTTGCTGGGCTGCGGGCATCTGTACGTGACCTGGAAAGAATACGAGCGAGTCAGAACAGCCAGGTAGCTGCTTGATGATTTGCAAATCCCGGCCCGGTCGTTCAACATTTGGTGAATCCCAAAGTTTGCGCATTCCTCGAAGCTTGCTTCGAGGTTAGCAAACGGCTATAAACTTCTTCTTCCTTAGGGATGGAAGATACCTCGCAGGTTCGCAAGAGCGGCTACTCCTGTAGTGTTGCATGCAGTCGTAGTCGTGGTGCTGCGGGGTTCTTCACTCGGCTGACGTGCAAATCTACTATTTTTCTACATCGGATATCGTTTCGCTCTCTATCACATGATGCCCGCACCACAGAAAGCGGTTGCCTCCGTCATGATCCATCCTGAAGCTCGCCACCATTCGAGAAGCAATCGCGCCGGTCTTCTTGTTCTCCTCGCCGCCAGTTTCTTGTTTGCAAAGACCGCGCCTGCGCCCGCCGGGCTCCCGGCGCCCGTAACGCTGCCGTTTCCCCGGTCAGTACACTCTGTCTTCACCTTGCCGTATCCCAACAAGGTGGCGGTGGAAACCAAGGCCGGCGACGCAGGATATCAGTTCGCAATCGTCACGTTCGTGGACCGCGACCTCTTTATCGTGGATACCATTTCCACCGACGATTTCAAGGGCGGCACGATCTCGGTGCTTGGAGCGCTCGACGACAAGAAACTGCTCTTGTTGCTGCCCGCAGGAATAAACGTACTCGATCTCAAGCTCAAGATGGTTACCGACGAATATGCCACCGTCTCGCCTCGAGCCGACCTTGAGCCCCAATATTTTCAGGCCGTTCTCACCGGCACCGATCCCCTATCGGTGATCGCGGAAGTCCAGCCTTCAATCGACGCAGACGGCGTGGTGGACCCCACACAGCATTCGCTCGTGTACGACGAAGTGGTGAGAAAGAAAACCAAGGGCCGCATTTCACTGATCCATCCGCTCAAAGAGCCGCCGCCCGTCTTTTTGAGCCCGGAGCTCATCATCTACAGAAACAAAAGAAGGGATCCATCCGAGCCTTGGAAGGCGCTTGACAAAGCATTATCACCGGTCCGGCATCCTTTGTGCGCGGTTCTCGACACGGCCTATGCGCGCGCGGCCATATTCGGAATTGCGCTTTCCCAACAATGCCGAAAAGCAATCGTGTTTTCCATTGAGGGATCCAATTCGCGTCCTGAGCTGAGCTGCGTCTCGTGGAAGGACGGTCGCGTCACCCCGATCGTGGTAGCCGGAGGCGATCTCACCGGCCTGAGGAACCTGATGGTCTCACCATCGGGCAGGTGGGCATTCTTTACGGCCTCCATTGACAACGCCGGAAAACAATGGATGGGCCATTGTCTCCTCGACCTTGATGCGGCATCGAGCCCGTTTCCGCGAATCCTCGCCAGCGCCTCCAAGAATGATCGCGTCGCCTGGATCAACGGCGGGGAGTCGCTGGCAATCTTCGGCGAGGGGAAAATCTCGGTTTGGGAGCTCCCGAAGAACACGGCAAACATTGTTCAAGCCAGGGACGCAAAGAAGAAAGGCTCACGGCAAAAGCGCAATGGGCTGTAAGAAATTGGCGATGATCGCGCGAAATGCCTTTGCCTCTGACACTTTCACTTCCGCGACCTGAAGAAGACCGCAGAGAGCCTGGGACCTGTACCAGAAACTTCTCGAGCACGGGATACCGTTCAAGAAGATGTGACTGTTCCGCCCGCAATCCGAATTGAGTTCACCGTCATCTTTTCCACCGGACCCATAAAACAGGCAGATCCCGGCTTTGCGCTAACCCCGGCAAATTCATCAGGTTATTTAATCGGTTAATAAGGCGCTTGACTATTGTGCCTTTTGCCTATACAATATATGGTGCATTTGAGTCTCCACCAAAAATCCCCGTTCTTTCAGGTATTCATTGGGATTTGATTGTGATGGGCATCACAGTGCATGGTTTGCTTTCGGGGTACAATTGAAAAGCTGGGCTCTCCTCGCAACAGGATTAAGGTGTGTGATGGGAAATTCGCTTGGCGATAAAGTGCGGTCGTTATGCGCACGGGTGGTTCTTTTCATGTGTGCCATTGCGGCTGCACATGCAGGCGCGCAGGAGAATTATGCAACGTGGTCCGACTCGGCAGTATTCGTGCTTAACACATCAGTGTCGGGCGCGAATGAAATGAATACCGTCACAAAGTTCCCCGTTCTTGTCCGTTTAACCCCCGCCAATTTCAATGGTTTCCCAAACGCGAAATTGGGTGGAGCCGATATCAGGTTTGCAAATAGTAACGGCCAGCATCTGCACTATCAGATCGAGCGCTGGGAAGACATTGCAGCATACCAGGACACCGCGGAAATATGGGTGTTGGTTGATACGGTAAGAGGCAACGACAGCGTTCAAGCAATCAAGATGTATTATGGCAATGCTGGAGCAATTGACAGTTCAAAAAGCACGGCGGTCTTTGATACGGCAAACGGATTCGGGGCGGTATTTCACCTCAATGAGCCGACCGCAACCGGGGGCACATTTGCCGATGCAACGCCAAACTGGATCATAGGAACCGAGCTGGCCGGCTATACGAATACGCAGGGTTCCGCCGTTGTGGGCTTCGGCAGCATTCAGTCGCTGGGCGGCACTATCGGCCTGCCGGGTTCAATCATCAACACGGGCGGCGGCGCTATTTCGATGTGGATCAAAGGACAAAACGGCGACCGCAATTTGCGACACTTTTTTGGAACAAGCGAGGAAGCCAATACCGTTTTTTCTCTTTACCAGATAGCTAACGGCTTTAAATGTAATATCGGCACGCTTGCCGTTCCTGCGGACACGGTGACGGGTTCTCCCCATCAGTTGAGCAACAATAACGACGTAAGTTCTACCACTGTGTACCACCATGTCGCCCTTTCGTGGGGACAACCCGGCACCGGAAATGCAACCTGCTATTTTGACGGAGTGCCTCAAAATTCTCGAACGACGCCGACTCTTGCCGTGCCCACAAAATGCTACATCGGGTTTGACAGTTCGTATAACCATATAGCAAGCAACTATGATGAGGTCCGCATAGACAGGACGCTCCGTTCCTCCGACTGGATGAAGCTCTGTTACCAAAACCAGAAACCCGGCCAGACTCTTGTTCAAATACCCATCAACCACGCCCCCACCGACATTTTGCTATCATCGTCAACCGTTGGCGCAGGCCTGTCGGCCGGCATGCCGGTAGGCACCTTGTCAACTACTGACCCCGACATCGGCAACGTCTTCACCTATTCCCTCGTGTCCGGCACGGGTTCAACGGACAACGCCAGTTTTGCCATTGCCGGCAACATGCTACAGACTTCCGCGGCATTAACCACTGGCGCTCGATCCGTGAGAATTCGCAGCACCGATCAGGGCGGTTTGTGGTTCGAGAAAGTGTTTGCGATTACTGTTGTTGCCCAGAACATCAAACATTGGAACGGCACCGCGGCAAACGGCTATTGGACAAGCCCGTCGAACTGGACCGGGGGAGCCGTGCCGTCGAACACGGACACGGCGATGTTCGACAATACATCAATCGCAAATTGTACATTGATGACAGTTACCTCCAATGTAAAGTCAATCGTGTTTACCAATGGTTATACAGGGACATTCAATTTCAACAACAAGGCCCTGACGATAGCCGGTGACGCGGATTTCAGGTCCGGAGGCACATTTGCAAGGGGTGGATTGGATTCCATAGTTATCAATTCATCAACGCCTGTCAATTTGTTTCCGAAGACCGGCGAGAAATTCCCAACAATCTATTTTGGCAATTCGGCGGGCACGACGCTGGTGAGGCAGGGTGCGTTGTCAACCGGGAAGATTCATGTGGCGAGCGGTTCGGTGATTATGGATACTTCGTTTTCCACCGATACAATTCTGGTTGATGGTTCGGCGTCAATAGATTTTGGAACGAGGCCCGGGGTTTTCGATTCTGTGGCCAAATTCATGGGCGGTTTGGGCGGCGGGTTTGTTAATTTTGATTCGCCGAATCTGTGCTTTGGCGGCCAGACATTGAACCTGAGCAACTTTAACTCAGTCTTCCAGTCCGCCGCCGGCGTCCTGCAATTTGTCGGGCCCACAGCTCAAACTTTCATACCCAAGTCCGGCTACCCTCTCAATATCATACAACAGGTTGGCGCAAACGGTACAACGCTCTCGACCAACAACCTCTCGTGCGGTTCGCTCAAGGTAACCTCTGGCATGTTCGATATTGGCGCGATGGCGGACACCACGTCATCACTCATCGTCAACGGTGGCACGCTAAATGCATCAAACGGCGCACTGTATGTGAATGGCGATGTGACAATCTTTTCGGGATCCCTTACCGCTCCGTCAAGCGGTAATTTCTTTGTTGGCGGAAATTGGACCAGTACAGGCGGCACCTTCAACAATTCAATCGGTACTGTCCGGTTTACGGCAACGACAACCGGAAAGACGGTGAATTCAGGCAGCTCCGTATTTAGTCAGATTTATTTTGGCAACACGCCCGGCGGCGGATGGACTTTGCTCTCAAATTTGACGGCAACCAGCGGCGTATATGCCAACGCAGGCACGCTCAATCTTGGCGCCGGCCTCACGCATTCAATCGGTTCTTTCGGCAGCGTGGCGGCCGGGATAATTAACTTCGGCAGTTCCACTCTTAGGGTAACCTCCGGTCTAGCGAACTTCACTATGTTAGCCTCGGTAATCCCATCATCAGGAACCATGGAGTTTTCGGCGCCAACGGGCGCTCAGGTCTTCACTCCTCTTGCAGGTGCCACATTCCCGGCCATTGTGCACAGCGGCGCCGGCACGTTGCAGTTGTCTGCAAATCCATTGACGTGCGCTAGCCTTACCAATTCCGCCGGTTCCCTCGATTTCAACGGCAAGAACATAGCCACCGCCGCCAACGGCAATTTCACGGTCACAAACGGCAATTCCTCAACAATACTCAACCTCGGCGGCCGCACCATAACCACGGGCGGCACGGGGAATGTGAGTTTAACAGGCCAAAGCGGTAGTTACCTAGACTTGAATCCAGCCACCCCATGGAGTGTCAATGCCGGCGGCGCCCTTGCTGCGACGTATGCAACGATCATGAACAGCAATGCTACGGGATCCAGCGGCTGGGGCGTCCCCATGAACTGCACCAGCGGCGGCGGTAACTTCAAATGGGACTTCTTTGCTCCGGCATCCTCTGTCAACGTTCCCGCCAACACCAGCTATCAGAATTCGCTGCCTGTGATATCCGGCGTGGCAACCGATTCCGGGACAGGGGTATCAAATGTCAAGGTGAGCATCAAAGACCAAACAGGCAGCCTTTACTGGACCGGCACTGCGTGGAGCGGCGCCCAAATGTGGTTCCCCGCGAGCGGCACAACGTCGTGGACGTACACATCGCCCGCATGGACGTCAGGCAAGACCTACCTGATTCAATCCGAGGCGATGGATGTTGCGGGCAATGTGGAGACGCCTGGCGCCGGTAATTCTTTCACATTTGATAACGTTCCACCGGTGTCGTCGGTTACCTTCCCCATCAACGCGAGCTATCAAAACTCCCTGACCACCCTGGCCGGCACGGCAAGTGACGCCGGGTCGGGTGTATCAAGTGTCAAGGTGAGCATCAAGAACCAGACGGACAATTTGTTCTGGACCGGCACGGCGTGGAGCGGTACCCAAATGTGGATTAATGCGGCGGGCACGACGACGTGGATGTTCACGGCGCCGGCCTGGACCTCGGACAAGACATACCTGATCCAGTCCGAGGCCACGGACAACGCGGGCAATATCGAGGCGCCCGGCGCGGGAAATTCGTTCACATTTGACAATACTTCGCCTGCCTCGTCGGTTAGCTTTCCCGCCAACGCCAGCTATCAGAATTCTTTGGACGTCATATCCGGTGCGGCAACCGATGCCGGGTCCGGGGTATCAAGTGTCAAAGTGAGCATCAAAAACCAAACGGACAACCTGTACTGGATCGGCGGAGGGTGGAGCGGAGCCCAGATCTGGCTTACCGCCACCGGTACGACGTCCTGGACGTACACATCGCCCGCATGGACGTCTGGCAAGACATACCTGATTCAATCCGAGGCAGTGGACAATGCGGGTAATGTCGAGACGCCCACGGCGGGGAACACCTTCACAGTTGATAATGTGGCGCCGACGTCGTCGGTTATTGCTCCCGCCAGCGGAAGCAATTTGATTTCGCTGGCCGCCATAACCGGTTCGGCCAATGACGCCGGATCAGGGGTCTCAAGTGTCAAGGTGAGCATCAAGCGCCGGACGGACAACCTGTATTGGACCGGCACGGCGTGGAGCGGAGCCCAAATCTGGCTTGCAGCTGCCGGTGTAACCGCATGGATGTTCGATGCATCATCTGTCCTGTGGACAACGGACAGCTTCACCATTCAGACAAAAGCGACGGACATGGCGGCGAATGTGGAAACGCCGGGCGCGGGCGTGAACTTTCATATGTGCTCGCCGCCGGTGATAACCGCAAATCCCGCAAACCAGATCGTTACGGCCGGCTACGCGGCGACCTTTACCGTTGCGGCAACCGGACCCGGCATTTCCCTGCAGTGGCAGCGCAGTGATGATGGCGGCTATACGTGGTACAGCCTGAGCGGGGACACGCTTCCGACGTGTTCATTCACCGTTGCGCAAGGCGACAGCGGGTCTCAATACATGTGCGAAGTGTACAATTCGTGCGACATCGTCTACTCGAACTCGGCCGTCCTCTCCGCGTGCGCACCGCCTCTAATCACCGCACAATCCTCAACCCAGAGTGTCGCTGCGGGACAGAACGCCGTGTTCAGCGTCACCGCGGTAGGAAGCGGCCTCTTATACCAATGGCAGAGAAGCAACGACGCCGGCGTGAACTGGTCCAGTATTTCGGATGCCGTAGCTTCCTCCTACGGCTTTGCAATGGCGATCGGCGATAATGGTGCACAATTCCGGTGTGCCGTTGCCAATGCATGCGGTATGGTTACATCCAATGCAACGACATTGACCGTTGGTACGGTTCCGGTTGTTTCCGTTAATCCACGGGACACCGCTGTCGTATCCGGGGCAATCGCCGTGTTCACCGTGACGGCGGCCGGCACATCGCCCCTGACCTATCTGTGGCAGAAAAACGGCGTGAGCATCACGGGCGCGACAGCGTCGTCCTACACCACCCCGGCCGTTACAACGGCAGACAGCGGTTCGCTCTACAAATGCATCATGACCAACGCCTACGGGAAGGACACGAGTACGGCGGCGGTGCTCCTGGTTGTGACGAAAGCGAAAGTAGCGGGTGAGCCGCGGGATACCGCGGTTGTTGTTGGAACCGTGGCCATATTCTCGGTGTCGGCCGGCGGCATGTCGCCGCTTGCTTACCAGTGGCAGAAGAACGGCGTGAACATCAGTGGCGCGGCGGCCGCGTCGTACACCACGCCAACAACTGTGCAAGCCGACAGCGGGTCGCTGTTCCGTTGTATCGTGAGCAACGCATACGGCCGCGACACGAGTGCCGCGGCAACACTGCACGTTCTTGCGCCTCCGCATGCGGCTTTCGGCGCGTCTCCGCTTTTCGGCGCATCTCCGCTCGTTGTCGCATTTGTGGATTCGTCAAGCGGGATAGTTACGGCGCGCCGCTGGAATTTCGGGGACAACGGGACCGACACCGGCAGGACGCCGCAGCACACCTATGCAAACGCCGGCTCGTATTCGGTCAAACTCTGGGTTGCGGGACCGGCAGGCGCCGATTCGGTGCTGCGCGCCAAATACATTCTTGTTTCCGACACCACGCCGCCCATGAACAACCTGCGCGTGACACTTGCAAGCGTGGGTGATTCGGCGGTTTCGGTTTCGTGGAAAGCAGACACAACGCAGAAAGACGCCGCTGCCGTGTACGCCGGATTTGCACCGGCAAGTTCAACGGGAGTCGATTCGACGCGGTATCCGTACCGCGATACGGCGTTTGTCGTGCGGAACACGAAGACCCCGGGCGTATGGCGGCTTTCGTACCTGCTCGCGGATTCGAGCGGCAACAGGTCGCCTGCGCTTTTCGATTCCATCACCATTGCCAACACGCCGCCGCACTTTCTGCGCACGATTTCCGTCTTGAATGCTACCGACGACACGCTTTGGGCCGACAGCGTGTTCGCCTTTGACCTTAACGCCGATCCGGTGCGCTACTCGGTTGTGCAGGGCCCTGCCGCTCTCGTGCTCGACAGCGTGAGCGGAAGGATGTCGTGGAGACCGGGGTATGCCGACGTAGGAACGCCGGTGATTGTTGCGGCGGCGTCCGACGGCCGCGGCGGCATTGCGTTTGACACGGCGCGCATCACAGTCGCTCATGTCAACCATCCGCCGCGCATCGCCTACGCGGGCGACTCCACAGTCCACGAAGACAGCCTGCTGCGCGCCGCGGTTGCGATCACCGATCCGGATCAGGGCGACTCCGCTTTTGTGGCGGGCGCCACGCTTCCGGCATGGATGACCCTCACCGGCGATTCGCTTTTTGGAAAGCCCAAGCCGGGAGATGCCGGCAAAACATCCGTGCTGATCATCGTTTCGGACAAGAGCGGCCTGAGGGACACGCTTGTCAAGACTCTCACTGTTCTGTTCACCAATCATCCACCCACGCTCCTCGCCTGGACTGCGCCCGACAGCGTGCGCATGAACAGCTCGTTTTCGGGCCGATTCCTGGTGCAGGACATAGACAAGAACGACAGCGTCATTGTCTCGTGGGGTGTTCACCGGTCGTGGCTGGGCGTGCAGCATGTGGCCGATTCCGCTTCGATTCGCACGTTCGTTCTGACCGGAACGCCGGCGGCGGCGAATGTGGGCGCCACCCCGTATTCTCTGGTAATTGCGGATAGGAACGGGGCATCGTTTACCATCAGCAAATCGATATTCGTCGTCAAGGTGAATATGCCGCCGGTCGCCGTTATTCACCGGGACCAGACCGTGGTTAGGGCCGGAGCGGCACGGTATGTGGTGTCGGCGACCGACGATCAGGATACCACCTTCACGTTCAATACCGCGGTCCGCTCGCTCGATGATTCGACGTTTGCAAAGACCGTCACCGTCGCGAACGCAGCGGGCGCAACCGTGGATTTTTTCCCCCTCACCGACGGCAGGTATGAGTTTTCCGTTGCCGCGGTGGACCACCAGAGCGCCGTAAGCGCCTCGCCGCCGCGCGACACGTTTTCCGTTGCCGGCGCGTCCCGGCACGAGTTCGACGGCGACACGCAATGGCAGATGATCTCCATTCCATCGCGGCCGCTCCCCATAAATCAATTTGCCGGCACCGGGTACATGCTGCACTGGGACGAAGGCTTCGCCGAGGTGCCCATCTACGGCTACTACCGGCGCGCCGACGAGCTGGTGCAGACGGCGTCCGGATTCTCGTACTGGCGCAAGTCGCCCGATACGGTGCGTGTGTCTTTGACAAGAGATAACGTGCTCGATTCCGCGATTCACCTCAGACTGTCGAAAGACGCATGCGGCTGGAACCAGATCGCTTCGCCCTACACATACCCCGTTGCATGGACTTTCACCTCCACGGCGTGGAAATGGAACCCCGTCACCAGGGACTTCGAAGACGCGGGCGGCACGCTCAACCCGTGGGAAGGCTACTGGGTGCAGACCGATTCGGCCGCCACCGTTCTCTTCGACAACACGCCCGGTTTCTCGGCCCCTTCGCTGTCGAAACGCTTCGCGGCAAAGTGGAGCGGTGCCGGCGAGTGGCAGGTGCGTGTGATATTCGCCAACAGCGTCAACACCGACGCACAAAACATCCTGGGGCTCTCGGGCGTCGCAAAGGACGGTTACAACGCGTGCGACGCGGCGGAGCCGCCGAGGATAGACAACGACCAGCACCTGTATTTCTATCATCCGGAATGGAAACGGGCGATAGCCGAGTACGCGCGGGACATCCGCAGGACGCTTTCCGACCCGACCATTTTCCCCATGGGGATCTCTGCGGCGGGCGGGGCGAAAAACGGCCGGATCACCTTTGAAGGCGTGGAGAATTGCACCGGGGTGTATTTCTTCCTGGCGGACGCAAAGTCCATTACCCAGGTTGCCGCCGAGCAATCGTACCCGATTGAAAAATCGGACAAGGTGATTTACAAAACGCTCTTCGTCACGCGTGACAAGGATTTTCTCAAACGGTATCCGCGAACTTTCGAACTCGCGTCGCCCTATCCGAACCCCTCGCGGCAAATTGCAAATGTAAAGTACACCCTGCCCTACCGGTTCGGGGCCAACGGTGAGTTTTCCGCGTCGCCCTACACGGTGAACCTCGCGCTCTACGATGCCGCGGGCCGCACCGTACGGCAGCTGGTGTATTCGTCGAAGAACCCGGGGCAGTACAGCGCCCTGTGGGACGGCAAGAACAACTCGGGGCTGTATGTGTCGGCAGGGATCTATTTCCTGCGGCTCGAGGCCGGCGAATTGTCCGGCACGAAACGGATCATAATTGTCAAGTAGTACACCTGCCGGCCGGTAGGCCCGCAATTTGTGATGCCAAGCCGGCAGTGGTCATGATACAATGAAATAATCGTACGACATAAGGATTCCTATGAGCATTACGTCACGGATATTGATGATCGCCGTCCTTGTCTCCGTCTTCTCGGCAACGGCGCCGTGGGCGGAGGATGCGTCCCTCCAGATGAACGGAATCATCAAATCGATGGTGGGCAAGGTGGAGGTGAACTCGAACGGCGCGGCAAAGTGGCGGGCCGCGCACGCGGGCATGGTGGTGAAGATGGGCTGGGATCTGCGGACCTACATCGAATCGAGCGCCGAGATCGAACTCGACAACGGCACCGTGCTCCGCGTGGGCGAGAACAGCGTGGTTACGCTGTCGAAGCTGTTGCTCGACAAGCGCGGCAACGTGGAAAACTCCGACATCAAGGTTGCCACCGGTAAAATGTGGGCCAATGTCAAGAAGTTGACAAATACTCAATCCGCCTTCGAGTTCGAGACGCCCACCGCGGTCGCGTCGATCCGGGGCACCAAGCTGGGCATCAGCGTGGACCAGAGCGGCACGCAGATAGACGTGTACGAAGGCCTCGTCATGGTTCGGTCCAAGGGCGCGGGCAAGGATGTTGCGGTTTCCTCGCGCAACCGCGCCGTGATAACCCAAGGGACCCACGCGATCCGGCTCGTGAATTTCGCCGCGGACAAAGACACAATCCGGGGCCAGGCGCCCATGCACGATCCGTTCAAGGATTCCACGGGTACAAAGAAGATCGATGCGCTGCTCGACACCACCAGACTTGCCTCTTCCGCAGACACGTCCCTCAGGCTCGACGTTGCTTCCCCGGCGTCAGGTTCTTCGGTAAAGGAGACGCCGGTAGTGGTAAAAGGAAAGGTCAGCAAGGATGCGGTGCTCGACATCGGCGGCAAAGACGTTGTGCTCGACCGTGACGGATCGTTCTCGTCGCTGGTGGACCTGACGCTCGGCAGCAACAATATTGTGGTGACCGTGCGCCGTGGCGCCGCGTGGAAAACCGCAAACCTGGCCGTCGAATATCATCCGGCGCTCGCGCTCAACGTTGCCAACGTTGTTGACAACATGCAAATAACTTCGTCCGACATGACGCTCGACGTCGAGGTATCCGAAGGCGCGAAGTTCTCGGTAAACGGCGCGGAGGGGCAAACCAAAATTTCCCTGTCTCCGGGCAGAAACGTGGTGACGGTGAAGGCCTGGGACCAGTGGAATTCCGTGCTGGGAAAGTCGTTTGTGGTGAATTATGCCAAGTCCTCCGGTTTTGCACTCACCGTAACCACGCCCAAAGACCAGAGCGTCGTGCAAACCCCCACGATTCCCGTAAGCGGCAGCACGGCGCCGGGCGCAAAGGTAACGGTCAACGGCACGCCCGTCACGGTAAGCCCGGCCGGTTTCTTTACGTATACGATTCCTCTAGCGGATGAGGCGCAGGATGTAACGGTGCACATCGTGGCCGTGCTGGGTGATAATGAGGCAACCGAAGACCGTACGGTAACCTACACTCCGCCCAGGCCGCCGCTGTTTCTCACCATCACCACGCCGGTTGACGGACAGGCCGTCCGGCAGAGCGTGTTCCGGGTACAGGGCAAAACCAGTCCGCGCGCAAAGGTGACGGTCAACGGCACGCGGGCGAACGTCTCGTCTACGGGCGTCATAACCTTCGACCAGCAGTTTACCGAACGCGACATCGGCGACTTCATATTCGAGATATCCGCCGCCGACGACACGGCGGAGATCACCAAGTCGTTTACCGTCAAGATAGACCCCTCGTCACCGCAAATCAATATGACGGCGCCCGTGCTTTCCATCCCCCTGCTCGAAGGCATGCTGGTTACCAAAGTGCAGAGACTTCTTGTCAATGTAACCGACAAGACTCCTGAGGACCAGATAACGCTGGAGATCCGGAACAACGGCGCCCACGAGGAAATGACGTTCAATCCCGGCGAGCAGCAGTATTTCAATCTTGAGGAAGGCAAAAACACCTATTCGATAACGGCCTACGACATGGCCAAGAATCCTTCACGGCAATATCAAGGCGCCATCTACTACCTGCCGAGCGTGTTCTCAATTGACATAATAGAGCCCTCCGACAACTCGCTTTCCGTAGAAGATTTGCCGCCCATGCCGCCGCCGGGAGGCGGCGCGGCGAAGTCGTATGCCGGGCCCAAAATGGACGTGCAGGTGGAAATCGACGACGGCGTCCATACCATCCCGGAGGTGATCCGGGACGTGCGTCTCCTCTACGGAAGCAGCGCGTCGCTCATGCTCAACCGGAAGAACTACCAGTACTACCTGCAGGTGCCCATTACCAGGGGACTCACTCATTACACGGTGGTGGTAACCGATATCGCGGGGAATGAAGAGGGGCGCAAGACGTTCGACATGAACGTCCGCTGACCTCGACAGAAAACGCTACGGCGGGACAATATCCTCGATGAAATCGGCTCTCTTGTTGAAAGAATCCCGGGCTTTATACTATTTTGTCGTCAAAGGAAACTCTGCTTATGAATGGAGAAAGGAAATCGCCGAAGAAGCTCGAAACCGGCAAACCGGTATTCGGCAACGACGTCGACGACGTTCTCACGAAGAAAATCATCGGGCATTCCACCGGCACGGGCGATGCTCCCGCGTCGTCAACTGGAAACTCCGGAAAAGAATCCGCTTCCTCGGCTTCCACGCTGGCCTATAGGACGCCGGAAGAAAAACGCGCGGCCAAACGGACGGGATACGGCATTGCTGCCCTCGTCTGCCTGGTTCTTCTGGGCGCAATAACCTACCTGTGGGCAAAATTTCGCAGCGAATAACCCTGTGATCCTCCTCGCGCTCACCGACATCCATTCGAAAACCGCTCTCCTCAAATCAATTGTCGCCGATCTCGAAGCCGCCGACGCAGTGCTGCTTGCCGGCGATATCACGCATTTCGGCGGCAGCAGCGAGCTGGCAAAAGTGCTTGACGAAGTGAGAGAGTTCGGCCGGCCCGTGTACGGTGTATGCGGCAACTGCGACCGGCCGGAGGCGATTGTTGCCCTTGCACAATCCGGGGCTGGCATCGACCGGAAAGCTGCGGTCGTTGGCGGCGTGACAATCGTTGGCATCGGCGGATCGCTGCCTGCGCCGGGAGGCACGCCCAATGAATTCAGCGAGGCCGATTACAAGCGTTTCCTGCAACTGGATCCGTTTGCGTCGCTTGCGCCGGGTTCATTTATCCTCGTCTCACATCAGCCGCCGGCGAACACCGCAGTCGACAAGGCATGGATCGGAACACACGTCGGCAGCAGGGAGATTCGCAGCTTCATCGAAGCGAAGAAGCCGCTATTGTGCATAACCGGGCACATTCACGAGGCACGCGGGGTTGACACAATAGGAGAGACGCGCATCGTTAACCCGGGACCGTTTAAGAGCGGAAACTATGCGATAATTGAGCTCGAAGGCGGGAGGGTGAAGGGGATAGAATTGAAGAGGGGGTGACCGGACACCGAAAACATCCCTTCACATGATCGTTCACCATGCCCACTGCCTGCATATGTGAATAGCAGATGACCGATCCGACAAACGTGAACCCGCGTTTCTTGAGATCCGCGCTCATCGCGTCGGAAATCGGCGACGTGCAGGGCACGTCTTTCCAGGACACGTACGGTTTCTCCGGAAGCACCGTTGTGTTGTCCGTAAACCGCCACATATAGCGGGAGAACGTACCGAATTCCTTACGGATTTCCTCGAAGCGTTTTGCGTTGTTGATGGCCGACACGATCTTGAGGCGGTTACGGATGATGCCGGCGTCTCCCATGAGCCGCGGAACGTCGGCGCCTTTGTACGCCGCGATAACGCGCCAGTCCCAATTGTCAAATGCCGCGCGAAAACGCTCGCGCCGTTTGAGGATGGTTATCCAGCTCAGTCCCGCCTGGAAGCCTTCGAGGATCAGGAATTCAAACAGCTTCTTGTCGCTGTGAACGGGCACGCCCCATTCATTGTCGTGGTAGGCACGGTAGATAGGGTCGGTGCCGGCCCAGGGGCAGCGAACCATCGGGCAGATTGTCTTTGGCATGGTAACAAAATACGCCGGGGAGAAGATTCTGTCGAGAAGTTTTGGACCACGAGTGGCCAATCTATTTCTCGTTGCGACGATTAGTCGATCTTTTCGCCCGCATCTGGTATTTTATCACAAGACCCGGAGGTCCAACAATGCCCCAAAAAACTATCGATCAGTCCCGCTGCACGCGATGCAAACGCTGCATCGAGATTTGTCCACTCGAAATTTTCGAAATCGATCCGGCAACATCCTTCCCAGCCGTCTCGCGGCCGAAAGACAAGCGCTGCACAGCATGCGGCCATTGCGAGGCAATATGCCCTGAAAACGCCATCGACCTTCGGGATGATTCCTTGCAAGGGCCGCTGGGCTGCACAGCCACGCCGGCCCTTTCGCCCGACCAGGTTGCTTCGTACTTTGTACATCGTCGGTCAACCCGCCGTTTTCGGCCCGAGCCCGTTGAAAAGGCGACGCTGGAAAAACTCCTCGACATCGCGCGGTATGCGCCGTCGGGAGTCAACCGCCAGCCCGTCTCGTGGAGCATCGCATACTCGCCGGGGGCCGTGGGTGGGCTTGCCGCGCTATCGGTTGACTGGATGCGCTCCCAGATTCCCCTCAAGACGCCGCTTTCCCTTGGCCTGCGGTTCGACATACTCCTTGACGCATGGGAGAAAGGCAACGACCCGCTCTGCCGGCACGCGCCCCACTGCATTTTCGCCCATGCACACAAGGAAGACCGCATGGCGGTCACCGACGGGACCATCGCGCTGGCACAGGTGGAGCTGGCTGCCGCGGCTTTCGGCCTCGGCGCCTGCTGGGCCGGGTATTTGAATATCGCGGCAAACGCATACCAGCCGCTTAAGGCCGCCGCGGGAATACCGGATGACCACGCCTGCCTTGGTGCGCTGATGATAGGGAAACCGGAATATGCCTTTGCAGGAATTCCTAAAAGGAAAGCTGCGCGGATAAGTTGGGTGTGATGAGCGAACCGGGATTAAACTCGTGTCGCCCGGCGGGCAGCGCTTCCCGCGTGTCGCGGTTGTTTACGGACGGGGTTCCGTTTCTCCCATAGCGCTTCAGCCAGTTCCAAATCCCCTTGTGTCGTGATCTTGAAGTTGAGCGCATCCCCCTGCGCGATGCCCACTGCAGCGCCCAAGGCCTCCATGAGCAGTGCCTCGTCGGTGGGAGGTGACGAAAGGCGTGTCGCGGCATCGAACGCCAGGAGCAGCTTAGCGCGAAGAAACAACTGGGGCGTCTGCACTCGGACAATGACGCTTCTGTCAAGAGTTTCACCGGCGCGGTCGCCCGAGAATTTCCGAACCGTGTCAACTTCGGGAATTGCGGCGATGACCGCATCGAATCTTCTTGCCGCATGCAGGACAGCGTCTATCACGGCCGGGGCAACGAACGGCCGGGCCGAATCGTGGATCATCACCCACGTCGCTTCCGATGCGCCCACGCCATTTTTCACGGATTGCCACCGGTGCTCGCCGCCCGGGACAACGGTGACCTCTTTGCGCAGGCAAAACCTGTTCACGATGCGCCGTGTTCGCGGTACCATGGCCGGGGGCGCCACCACAATAAGGCGGCCAACAGCCTTGTGTGCCGCGAAGGTGAGGAGCGAATGCACGAAGAGCGGCTGCCCGCCAAGCCGGACGAACGCCTTGGGAATCTTGGCGCCCAGCCGTTTTCCGCTTCCCGCGGCAACAATGATACAATCTACCGAAGCTCGATTCATGGTTGCGTTGTTCCCTGTCAACTGTCAACTTTGAACTTTTGACTTCTTTTTTCTTTCCACAATTCCCGCAACTTTCATAGGCAACCCGAAGATCCGTATGAACCCGCGAGCATCCTTCTGATCGTAAAAATCGGTGTCGGTAAATGATGCAAGGTCGTTCAGGTACAGCGAATTCGGTGACTGCGAGCCTGCCGGGTAAATGCCGCCCTTGTAGAGCTTGAGCTTTGCCGTGCCGGAAACGTTTTCCTGGGTTGCATTTACAAACGCGTCGAGTGATTCGCGGAGCTTGGAAAACCACTGGCCGTTGTACACAAGGTCGGCGTATTTGAGGCTTATCATTTCCTTGTAGTGCAGGGTTTCGCGGTCGAGCACGAGGCGTTCGAGCTCGCGGTGGGCTGCATAGAGAATGGAGCCGCCGGGCGTTTCGTACACGCCCCGCGACTTGATTCCCACGAGCCTGTTCTCCACCATGTCAACGTGCCCGACGCCGTGAACCGCGCCGATCCGGTTGAGCTCCGAAAGAAGCTTGATAGGAGAGAGCGCCTTGCCGTTCACCGAAACGGGCGTTCCTTTTTCGAAACCGACGGTAACGTACACAGGCCTTGCCGGCGCCTTTTCTATGGTGCTGGACAGGGTAAAGACATTGTCCGGGGGCATTTTCGCCGGGTCTTCGAGAATGCCGCCTTCGTGGCTGATATGCCAGATGTTGCGGTCTTCCGAATAAATGCGCTTCTTTGACTGGCTCACGGGAATGTTGCGCTCTGCCGCGTAGGCCAGACAGTCTTCGCGCGAATGGAGCGTCCACTTGGGGTCTTTCCATGGAGAAATAATGCCGAGCGACGGGTCAAGCGCCATCACGGTGAGTTCGAAACGAACCTGGTCGTTTCCCTTGCCCGTCGCGCCATGGGCCACGGCATCGGCGTTCTCCTTATGGGCGATTTCAACGGCGCGCTTTGCGATAATGGGCCGCGCAAAGCTGGTGCCGAGCAGGTAACTTCCCTCGTACACGGCGCCGGCCCTGAGCGTGGGATAGATGTAGCCGGTAATGAACTCCTCGCGAAGATCTTCGAGGTAATATTTCGATGCGCCGGTCCTTATTGCTTTCTGCTTGAGACCGCTCGTTTCTTCGGCCTGGCCGACGTCCGCGCACATGGCGATAACCTGGCAATGGTAGTTCTCCTTGAGCCACGGAATCATGATGGAGGTGTCCAGACCACCTGAGTAGAGCAATACGACTTTTTTCATGGGAGTGAACCTTTCGAGGGATGTCTATGGAACCGGTTGATTATTGGGAAAACGCGAACCGTTGTATCACCTGACGCTCAAAAATACCGGCAGGGATTTCGGTTCTCTGCTCAGATTATCAAAAAGGTAATACATTCCCGAGGCGTACGTTCCCACCGGGGTCATGGTTCGCGTGTGTTCGTTGCAGATAAATCGTACAGGCGCCGACCGGCCCGCGCAGTCGACCACGCGAAGACTCGCAGGATGCACATCGCCAACAAAAACGTAAGATGCTTGAGAAGCCCTTATCCGCCATCCGGAAGCAGCAGCACGCAATGCGGAACGCGCAAATTTCACCGCTGCGGCGCCTGAGTCGCAGTTGACAATACTTGCCAGGAAATCGGAGATCATGTCAACGGTGGTGTCCATTTTCGGGTCGACGGCCGGGAATCCATGTCCCGTGCTGTCGAACAGCTTGAGCCTGCTGTAAATCCCCAAATCTTGAGCGCGCCTGTAGATCGGCGCGCTGCCGAAGACTCTCAAGATGTCGTATCCCAAGCCCCAGAAGATGCTGCCGTAATTGTAGGGTACCACATCGTCCGATAGCCCGTGGAAACTGATGATGGGCACGTTGCCCTGCGTCATCCACAGCGTATCGCCGATGGCGCCCCAGCAGTTGATAACCGCGCTGATTCGTGAGGAATAGCCGGGGGTACCGCTGTTGCCTTCGATGTTCCCCAGGGCGACCGTGTCGATGGCCGCGGGCACTTCGCTTTGGTCAAGATAGGCGTGGTGAATGGCGGCAAACGCTCCGGCCGACGTGCCGCCTTCGAATATCAGGCTCGTATCGATCCGGTACTCGATCGCGTGCGCGCGGAAGAACCGCACGGCTGCCTTTGCATCCTGCACGGCGCGATAGTTTGCGCGTTCGAAATAAGCTCCCTGGGGAGGGAAAAGCGACTCGACGCCGAGACGATAGTCTATGGAAGCGGTAACATAGCCTCGCCGGGCGAACTCCGCGCAGAGCCTGAGGATCACGTCGTCGGATTGCCTGGTACCGGTGATGAAGGCCCCTCCGTGGATCAAAACGATAAGCGGCCGCCGTTTTGAAGTATCGCCCGACGGCTGATACACGTCGCATTTGAGCGTGTCGAGGAGACCCGTCAGGTCGGTATTCATGCCGTACACGATATCACGTGCGGTATCGACAGCCGGGAACACCTGCCTTGCAAACCGGTCCGAACACGAGGTTTGCGCACCGGCACATACGGCGCACAGCAGCGCCACGACGACCGCAACCACGGCGGGTCTCGTCGTCACAGTTTGCATTGGGCAAGTACCTGCTCGAACATGGCGAGAGCGGCTTTGATGTCCTTTTCCCCAACGATGAGCGGCGGCATGAACCTAACGGTGTTTTGCTCGGCTTTGATCAGCAGGAGGCCTTTCTCTTTGCAAAGGGGTATGAGCTCCTTGGGGTCCTTGTTCATCTCCACGCCCACGAGCAGGCCCCGGCCCCGCACCTCCTTGATGCCGGCATGCGACGCGGCCAAAGCCGCGAGTCCGTTTTTCAATACTGCACCGTTGTTCACAACAGCGGACAGAAAAACGGGCTGAGAAATGATATTGAGCACCACGCACCCCAGGGCGCATGCAAGGGGGTTGCCGCCGAACGTTGTCCCGTGATTGCCGGGCGCAATGGCGCGCGCGATGTGATCCTTGCAGACCACCGCGCCCAGCGGGAGTCCTCCGCCGAGCGGTTTTGCCGCCGCGAGAATATCGGGGACAATGCCGTATTGCTCGCAGCACCAGAGCGTGCCGGTGCGGCCCATGCCGCACTGGATCTCGTCGAAC
>Ga0182027_10002963_pt1 | contig 27258 bp, 23 predicted proteins | sample 712E1DmetaG_FD_121300 | JGI IMG/M metagenome (GOLD analysis project Ga0182027, IMG submission 121300) | Permafrost microbial communities from Stordalen Mire, Sweden - 712E1D metaG (Illumina Assembly) | ecosystem: Environmental > Terrestrial > Soil > Wetlands > Permafrost | place: Sweden...
GTCGACCTATTTTCGCATCAACGCCGCCGACACCGGACAGTTCGAACGCACCCTCATCATCGCCGAGCCGGACAGCTACGTCAGCTATCTCGAAGGCTGCACGGCCCCGCGCCGGGACAAAAACCAGCTTCACGCCGCGGTTGTCGAGCTGGTAGCCCTCGACAACGCCGAGATCAAATACTCGACGGTGCAAAACTGGTACCCCGGTGACAAGGACGGCAAGGGCGGCATCTACAACTTCGTCACCAAGCGCGGCAAGTGCGCGGGCAAGAATTCCAAGATCTCGTGGACCCAGGTCGAAACCGGATCGGCCATCACCTGGAAATACCCGAGCGTCATGCTGATCGGCGACGGTTCGGTGGGCGAGTTCTACTCCGTTGCCGTCACCAATCACTATCAACAGGCCGACACCGGCACCAAGATGATCCACATCGGCAAGAACACCAAGAGCACCATCCTTTCCAAGGGGATTTCCGCGGGCCGTGGCCAGAACACCTATCGCGGCTTGGTGCGAGTCACCGAGGGCGCATCGAATGCGCGCAACTACTCGCAGTGCGATTCGCTGCTCATCGGCGACGAGTGCGGTGCCCACACCGTGCCGTACATTGATGTGAAAAACACCTCGTCGCAGGTCGAGCACGAGGCCTCCACCTCGCGCATCAGCGAGGACCAGCTTTTCTACTGCCGCCAGCGCGGGCTTAGCACCGAGGACGCGGTAAGCCTGATCGTTAACGGCTACTGCAAAGAAGTGTTTCGCCATCTGCCGATGGAGTTCGCGGTGGAGGCGCAAAAACTGCTGGGCGTCAGCCTAGAAGGGAGCGTTGGATAGTTCGATGGCATTGCTGTCTATCAAGAACCTGCACGTGGAAGCGGCCGGTAAGCCCATTCTGCGCGGCCTCAGCCTCGACGTGCAGGCGGGCGAAGTGCACGCCGTCATGGGACCGAATGGCTCAGGCAAGAGCACGCTCGCCAACGTCCTTGCCGGCCGCGACGGCTACGTCGTCACCGCGGGCGAGGTCCTCTATCAGGACAAGAACCTGCTTACGCTCGCGCCCGAGGAGCGGGCCCGCGAGGGAATTTTCCTTGGCTTTCAATATCCCGTGGAAATCCCGGGCGTGGCCAACACTTACTTTCTGCGGGCCGCCCTCAATGCGGTCAAAAAATACCGTGGCGAAGAACAACTGGACGCGATTGATTTCTTGGCGCTGGTCAAGCAGAAGGCCAAGAACCTGGGACTTGACCCGAGCTTGCTCGGACGACCTGTGAATGAAGGTTTTTCGGGCGGCGAAAAGAAGCGCAACGAAATTCTACAAATGTCGCTGCTCGAACCGCGCCTGGCTGTGCTCGACGAAACGGATTCGGGTCTCGACATCGATGCCTTGCGCGAGGTCGCGAACGCCGTCCAGGCGCTTCGGCACCCCACGCGCGCCATTGTGGTCATCACCCACCACCAGCGCTTGCTCGACTACCTGATTCCCGATCGCGTGCACGTACTTTCGGGCGGCACCATCGTCACCTCGGGCGACAAGACGCTCGCCACCGAGCTGGAAAAGCGCGGCTACGCTTGGGCCACCGCGCAGCCGGAGGCGCCGGAACCGGGACAGGCCGCATGAACACGGGACTTCCAACGGAAATGCGCGACGCCTACGCGGCCGAATTTGCGAGCGTGCTCGCACGCAGCGCGGGACTGCCGCCTTGGCTGACCGGCGCGCGCAAGACCGCGTTCGATGCCTTCGTGGAGCAGGGCTGGCCGACCACCAAGCAGGAAGACTGGCGCTTCACCGACGTCACGCCCATCACGCGGCTCGGTCTTCTGCCGCCACCGGCGGTGCAGCTCCAGCTCAATGAAGGCGACTTCGATGCGAAGTTGCTCAATCTTGGCAGCGGGCAGGGTCATCGCCTGGTCTTCGTCGACGGACAATACCAGGCCGGATTCTCGACTTGGCAGGCCCTGCCGCGCGGTCTGCGGGTGACGCCGCTGTCGTCTATTGTTGCCGGGGTTGCCGGGGCTGACAGTGACGCGAAGCCGCTGCACGACCTCCTGGGTCGTCAACTGGGCAGTCAGAACGCATTCGTGGCCCTGAGCACGGCCTTCATGACCGACGGAGCGCTGGTTCACATTCCCGCGGGCCTCAGCGTCGAATTGCCTATCTACCTGGTTTTTCTTTCCGCCAACCAGGGAGCCACCAGTTTTCCTCGCACGGTGGTGTCGGCCGGCGAGAACAGTCAGGCCACCATCGTCGAGGTTCATCTCGGTGCCGCGGACCGCGCGACGCTGTCGAATGCCGTCACGGAAATCGTGCTTGAACCTCACGCGCGCATTGCCCACCACAGTATCCAGAAGATGTCGCCCACGGGGTTTCATGTCGGCCATATCGCCGTCACCCAGCAGGCCGACAGCGCTTTCTCGGCCCACAGCCTGTTTCTCGACGGTCGCATCGTACGCAACGACATTTGCACGCTTCTGTCCGGCGAACGTTGTGCCTGCAATCTCGACGGCCTGTACCTCGCCGACGGAAGCAGCCACGTCGACAATCACACCACCATCGACCACCGTATGCCCCAGTCGACCAGCCGCGAGTCGTACCGGGGCGTGGTCGACGGCCGCAGCCGCGCGGTCTTCAACGGTCGCATTGTCGTGCGGCCGGGCGCGCAGCAAACCGACGCACGCCAGACCAGCCGGAATCTGATTCTCGCCGACGGCGCCGTGGTTCACACCAAACCACATCTCGAGATCTTCGCCAACGACGTCAAGTGCGCCCACGGCGCCACCATCGGCCGCCTCGACGAGGAATCCCTGTTCTACCTGCGCTCGCGTGGCATCGGCCTGCGCGAGGCCAATCAGATCCTCATCGGCGCTTTCATGCGGGAAGGGCTCGAACGCGTCGCCTTTTCGCCCCTGCGCGAGGAGCTGGAAGCAATCCTCACCAGTCGAATCGACGACATGACCAGCGTGGTGGGAGTATCCACGTGATGGCCACCAAGTCGATGAGCGGTTCGAATCACCCAGCCCTGTCGAACAACCTCGACGTGGAGCGGGTACGCAGGGACTTTCCCGCACTCGCACAAAAAATCCACGGGTATCCGCTGGTCTATCTGGACAATGCGGCCACCACACAGAAGCCGTTGGTCGTTCTCGATCGCATCCGTCGCAGCTACGTCGAGGAGTGCGCCAACATCCACCGCGGTGTCTATCAACTAAGCGAACGCGCGACCGCCGCCCACGAGGCCGCGCGCGAAAAGGTTCGGCAATTCATCGGCGCTGAGAACAGCAGCGAGATCATCTTCGTGCGCGGCGCGACCGAGGGGGTCAACCTGGTGGCGCAAAGCTACGGTCGCACGCACGTCGGCGCCGGCGATGAAATCCTCATCACGGCCATGGAGCACCATTCGAACCTCGTGCCGTGGCAAATGCTTTGCCAAGAACGGGGCGCGCATCTGAAAGTCGCTCCCATCGACGACAACGGCGATGTCATCCTTGCCGAGTACGAAAAGCTCCTTGGTGCCCGGACCAAGCTGGTGGCCTTCACTCAGGTCTCGAACGCCTTCGGCACCGTCAATCCGGTGCAAACCATGACTGAAGCCGCCCACCAACATGGCGCTGTGGTCTTGCTCGACGCCGCGCAAGCCGCGCCACACTGCGAGCTCGATGTGAAAGAGCTTGGCTGCGATTTCTTGGTCTTCTCCGGTCACAAGCTCTACGGCCCGACGGGCATCGGCGTGCTTTACGGCAAGCAAGCCTTGCTGGAAGAAATGCCGCCCTGGCAGGGTGGCGGCGACATGATCCTTTCGGTGACGTTCGAAAAAACAACGTACGCCGACGTGCCGGCGAAATTCGAAGCCGGAACGCCTGACATCAGCGGCGCCATCGGCCTCGGCGCGGCCATCGACTACGTTCGATCCTTGGGCATGGCGTCCATCGAGCGCTACGAATCCGAGTTGATCCAGTACACTGAAACCTCGCTGGCGAAGCTGCCGGGCGTGCGGATCATCGGGCGCCCCAAGCGCCGCGCTGCCGCGGTCTCGTTCATGCTCGACGACATTCATCCCCACGACGTGGGCACGGTTCTCGATCGGTATGGGATCGCCATCCGCGCCGGCCACCACTGCGCCCAGCCCGCCATGAAGCGCATGGGCGTTCCCGGCACAGCGCGCGTTTCGGTGGCCTTTTACAACAAGAGCGACGAAATCGATTATTTAGTTTCCTGCCTGGAGGAAACCCAGAAAATGTTCCGCTCATGAACGACCTCAAGGATCTTTATCAGGAAGTCATTCTCGACCACCAGCGCAACCCGCGTAACTTCGCCCTATTGCCCACCGCCAATCGCCACGCCGAAGGGCTCAACCCCCTGTGCGGCGACCATGTGACGGTTTATTTGGACGTGCAAGACGGCATCATTCGCAACATCAGCTTTCAGGGCGACGGCTGTGCCATCGCTAAAGCCTCGGCATCAATGATGACCTCGGTGGTGAAAGGAAAAACCCTGGCTGAGGCGTCCGAGACCTTCAAGCGCTTTCACGAGATGGTGATGGGCGAAGACCCGTGCTTCGATTTGGAATCCGTGGGCAAGCTCGCCGCGTTTTCGGGCGTCAGCGCGTTCCCGGTGCGGGTCAAGTGTGCCAGCCTGGCTTGGCACACGCTGAATGCCGCCATGAACACAACGGTGGCCGGCGACAGCGCGGCGGCAGCCGTAACCGAGATAGGCAAAGGAGACGCGAAGTGACCCCGGGCGCGGAAGAACGGCCTGCTGCCGCCAGCGACACTTCGACGTCGCTGGCGGGCGAGACGATATCGCCGCTCGATCGTCTGGTTTGGCAGGAGCTGCGGGAATGTTATGACCCCGAGATTCCGGTCAACATTGTCGATTTGGGCCTGGTCTATGCTATGAAATCCGAGGCACTTCCCGAGGGCGGGCACCGGGTTGAAGTCGTCATGACCGTGACCTCTCCGGCGTGTGGCATGTCGGAAATCCTGCGCACCGAGGCCGAGGAGCGCATTCGCAAGCTGCCCGACGTCCGCCAGGTCGAAGTCGCGGTGACCTTCGATCCGCCGTGGACCCCTGAGCTCATGACTGAAGACGCCCGGCTGCTGCTGAATATGTAGACTCTGGATTTGCACCACGGGGCCGCCATGGCCGATTCTCTGTGGTGAAATTCGTCGCAGTTGCTCTATAAACACCGCAACTAGATGAGCTTTGTTGCTTCTACCATCCTCGTCACGGTTTTGGCTGCGCCCACAAACCAGGTCAGCGTGCATTCACCTATGCCGCCCGAGGCGGGGCTCTCGGTCGCGCCAACGGCCGCTCCGCCGCTGCCTCATCACTTTTTCGATCAGGAAAACTTGTTGCTCTTCTCCGGTGTGGCCGCGGGGCGCGCGTTCGACTACGTGTCGACCCGCCGTTTTCGCGACAAGCACCTGAAAGAGTGGCTGCTCGACGACGACATCGTCGACAATAAACCCTTGTTCATTTCCATCGAGGTGGCCGCCACGGCGCTTTCCGTCGCTGCTTCCTACGCCCTTCACCAAACCGGACATCACCGCTTGGAACGCTGGGCTTCCATTCTCCACATTGCCTTCGCAACCGGCGGATCGATCTGGAACTGCACCCTGCCCAACGGCTTGTGAAGTAGTGCGCAGTTCCAGGCTGCGCCTACTGGACGGGCGCCACCGTCGTCGGGTTCGGGAAGTTTCCGCTCAGGAACAACATCGAATACACGCCGAGGGATTCCTGGAAATAGCGGTCATTTTCGACCGTGGTGGAAACCGCTTCTTCAATTGCTTCGCGCCGGATGTCGCTGGTCGTGGCATTGCCGTCGTTGAACAAACTGACGTAGTTACACATGGCCATGTTGACCGTGTACGAATTGTGTCCGTAGGCTGGGTCGCAGTTGGTGATCGTGCCGTCACCATGGAGTCGGTCGCAGATCGACGAGAACCGATTGGCATTCGCCTCGACCGGATTGTTCTTATAGAAGTTGTTGAAGAACTCCTGGGTGTTGTCGATCTTCGCTTGAATGCGCGACTTGGGGCTGTAGTGAGGCGAAGAGCTCGCCGTGTTCTCGGGTAGGGTTGCGTTGTTGCCGAACCAAGCACCATCGATCCCGACGCGCCAGAGCGAGCGCAAACCCTCGTAGGTCCCCACATTGACCGAGGCGCATGGCTTGGCCACATTTCCGTAATCGCCCATCAAACCCGGATTGAGCCCCGGCTGGTCGTAGCACATCTCGATCATCTGGTAGACGGTCTCCGCGGTCTTGTACCAGAAGTCGTGGTGGGTTTGGCCGTTCGCTGCCTGCTGGGTACTGCCCAACTGGGCGGCCATGAAATCGCCAAACACCCTGAAATAGCCCGGCGGGTAGTAGTCCATGAAAACCTGGCTGGGTTGGCCCGGAGCGTAGGAACAGGGTTGGCCCGGGTAGTTTTGGCAATTCTTGTCCGCGGTGTCGCCCATCGATGGGTAATTCCACTTGCCGTCATATTTGGTGTTGATCTCGCACTCCATCTTCGTCAGCCAACCGACGGCCGCGGGTGCGTACTCGGGCCACTGCAAGGCCGCGTACACCAGACCGATGCCGATGTCGACGTCGCCGTCGAAGGCGCTGTCCTCGTTGCCCGAGCAAGACTCCACGTCGATATTGCAAGCCGAGTCGAGTTGCCGGCACGCGATGCTGCCATCCCACATCCAGCCCATGAGCCCGCCGCAATACTTCTTCGACGACTGCGACAGGTAGTGCCGCACGAAGTTCCACAAGGCATCGAAGGTTGGCTTGTCGCCGATGGCGGCCGAAATCGCCATGCCGTAGCCCTGGCCTTCGCTGACCGTCTTGGGCGGATCGGTCTGGATGCGCGCCGTCCCCGCTCCACACACCGTATCCGTCGTCGTAACGTAATTGTCCCTCCAGATGAGGTAGCGCTCAAAGGTGAAGGCATTGAGAAGATCCTGGACGGTGGCCGGGTCGGGGTAGATATAGGCAAGCGAGGCGCCGTAGGGATACTTGTACTCCGTGCCCTTGTACGGAAACCAGCCCCCGTAGGGGAAGCCCACCGTCACCGGCGTCGCGGGCGGCTTAGGCGCGCACATGCTGTCGTTCCACACGCCGGTGGCCGACCAGTCGCCGTTCGTTCCGTCAGGATAGTAGTCAAAGAACTTGAAGTTGTCCGGCGGGGTCGTCCTAGGGATATCCGGCTTGCCGTAATACCAGCGCAGCCAGTAGTCCTTGGCCACGGCCGGGAAGGGCCTGGGCGCGACCGTATTCCACTCTGGACTGTGCAGTTTATCCACCGCTCGCCAAGTCGTTCCGGCGGCGAAAAGTGAATCGGGAACTGGACAATCGAACCACGGACGATCTTGTTCGCGCCAACAGATCACCTTGGTGGCGGTCGTTCCGTTGACTTCCATTTCAATCCACTTGGGCATGAGCTCGGGTTTGGGGAAGAAGGTAAAGGTCTTCTGGCCGGCCCAAATGTATCGGAAGTGCACCGAGTGATAGCCTGTCGGCTGCGGCGGGCTGCACGGATCGACGGCGGCGACGCTGCCGCCACCACAGCCCTGGTAACCGGGACCCGGGTTCGCCGTGTAGACGAAATAGCTGTTCGTCTGCAGCGACCAATCCATGCACTTGGTCGCGGAGGCGATAGTGTTATCAGGCGCGCCAGCGTAGCCTATCCAATACTCGTTCGCGGTCCGCGGCGGCAAGGCAATGCCGTTGGTGAACAGCCCCTTCGACTCGTCCGGATAGCGGAACACGATGGAGGGCTCGGTACCGCTGGCCGGCCAAACGGAATTAGGAATGAGCACGTAGTACCAGGGGCACACGCCATCCTGGAATTCGAGATTCGCCGTCATTTCGCAACCGCTGAGCCCGGTGACCTTGAGGCTGCTCGGATAGGGCGGCGGAGTGAAGCCTAGCTTGGTCGCGATATCAAGCGGGCAGGCGGAACCGGGATAGTTGGTTTGCGGATCCGTCGGGTCGTTCCACGGCCAGCGGAAGTGCACCTTGGTGTACCCGCTGGGCGGCGTCTCGTCCGGCGCCGTTCCGATCTTGCATGCCAGCGCGGTCAACGTGCTGCTGTCGGAGGTGACATGGAACTTGCCGCTGCCGATGGGCACGTTGGGATACTGGCTATAGTCGCCCTTCAGCGAAGTGCTCGGGCCGGTGTATTCGATCCAAAACTCCTTGCTCTTGTTCACCGAGGTGATGTCGAACGATCCCGAGGAGCTGTCCGCTGGACACGCGCTTGAGCCAATGGCCTGAATCTGGATGCTGGTGATGGTGTTTGGAATGCAAACCGAATAGTAGGTGCAGGGGGGATTGCCGTTGATGTCGGTGATACCGTCGAGACGCGCGCCGTACTTCTGGTAGCCGTTCGTGGGATCGATCACGATGACCCCAAGCGGGGGATTGGTCATGGTGTTCATGGTCGGGGTCACGCCCGAAGACCACAGGTCGCGCACGTGGACCCGCACTTGCCCGGCTGGGCAGACGAGATTCTCGGTGGGCGGCGGAGGCGGAGGCGGAGGAGCCGCGTCCGGAATCGCAACCGTGGCGGCATCGGACGGGTTGGGCGGAGGCGGGACAACGGGAGCGTCAGAGACCCCAGCGTCGGGGAGTGGCCCGAGCTGGACCGGCTGCCCAAAGGGGCTGGACGTGGGTAGCCCTGCATCGGAAAGAGTTACCGGTGGTGGCGGCACGAACGTCGGAGGGTCGGTGACGCCAACCGATCCAGACTGGGCGTTCGACAGCAGTAGGTGCGAGTTGCAGCTCACGAGTGCTCCAACCAGAGCCACGGCTGCCAGCCCAATGCGCAAATATTTCCACGCGTTTGAATTCATGAAGCCCATCCAACATAGAGGACGTGAGAGCGATGGCGACTGGGAACAGTCGGCGAATCTTACGGATGTTACCACACCGTTTGGCAGCCAAGCATTGTGCGGTCGCAATCCCACGTTATGCTACCTCGTAGCGTGAGTGTCGTCACTGTGGATCCATCGGGTAGACTAGCCGCGTGAAGCTCATTTCATGGAACGTCAACGGGCTGCGATCGGTCTTGCGCAAAAACTTCCTCGACTACCTGGCCAGCGAACGGCCAGATGTCCTTTGTCTTCAAGAAACCAAGTGCCAACCCGAAGACGTGGACCAGGTTTGGCCGACGCCCTACACTGCCTTCTGGAACGCGGCCCACAAGAAGGGCTACGCCGGGACAGCGATCCTCACCAAGACAGCCCCACTTAGTATCGTTCCGCACATCGACATAGCCGAGCACGATCAGGAGGGCCGCGTCCTGACTGCGGAATTCGTCGACTTCTTCCTCGTCAATGTCTACGTCCCGAACTCAAAGCGCGACCTCAGCCGGTTGCCCTATCGCCAGAAGTGGGATCGCGATTTTCTTGCCTACCTCAAACGCCTGGAGAAGAAGAAGCCCGTCGTATTTTGCGGCGACCTCAATGTGGCCCACACCGAGATCGATCTGACTCATCCCAAAGCCAACGTCCACAACCATGGCTTTACGCCCGAGGAGCGCGCCGGATTCGATTCCTTCGTCGCCGCGAGATTTTTGGACACGTATCGTGAATTCGACAAGGCCGGCGGGCACTACACGTGGTGGAGTCCCATGGGCGACGCCAGGACGCGAAACATCGGTTGGCGGCTCGACTATTTCCTGATCAGTGCCGCCCTTCGTCCTCGCCTCAAACGGGCCTTCATCCAAAGCGGTGTCCTCGGCTCCGACCACTGTCCGGTGGGTATTGAGATCGACTAGGCGACGTATCAGTTGGCTCGGCCGGGTTTCCCTACCCGATCCGTCAGTGCTACCACTTCGCTCGACAGTCGTTCGAGACGCTGGAACACGTCGGTGGTTTCCAGCAAATGCTGCCGGGTTTGCGAATCCGCGATAAGCGAAGCGGCGACGACATTGGCGAGCGCGGCTGGGGTATCCTGCGCGGCGGCCACGTGTTTGAGTAGGTCTCCACCGTCGGGGATGGATTCTGCCAGACCGGTAACCAAGGCGCGCAAGGCGCTGTCCGCCTCGTCGATGTCGGCGCGCTCTTCCGCCGAATCGTCGGGAATTTCGTGCGCCGCGATCAGACGGTAGGGCTCGTCGCTCGGCAGCTCTTCGTCGATGCCGATGCGCGCCCGGCCGCGCACCACCAAATTGAACCGACCGTCAGGCAACTCCTGCGCCAGAACGAGCTCGCCCACCGACGCGACGACCGCCACGCGCGGAACGTTGCCGTCGTTCGGGTTCTCCTTTTCGAGCTGAAGGCTGATGGCGAGTAGGCGGTTGGAGCCGAGCACGTCGCGCACCATCTTGCGGTAGCGCGACTCGAAGATGTGCAGCGGAATCATGGAATGCGGGAACAGCACCACATCTTCGAGGGGAAACAGGGGCAGCCGCCGCAGCGCCCGGCCGAGCCCACGAGACGACACCTTACCCGAAGACATCGATGCACGCTCCTGTCAGGGCGGACGGTGCAAGGGCGGCCAGGAACAGCGCCACGCGCGCCACCTCGTCGGCGCTCATCTTCGGTGTTCCGCCGGGCATTCCTTGCTTGAGCATCTCGGTGTCGACGGAGCCCGGACAAATGGCGTTGACGGAAATCCCGTCGGCGCGGAATTCCTCGGCCAAGGAGCGCGTCAGCCCCACCACGCCATGCTTGGCCGCGCAATAGGCGGAGAGCAGGGGCGTCCCGGTCCGGCCGGCGACGGACGCAATGTTGATGATGCGGCCATTCCGCCGCGCCTTCATCGCGGGCAGAAATGCCTGGGTCACGCGAAAGGTCCCCGTTAGATTGGATGCCAGCACATCGTTCCAGGTCTCCTCGGTCAGGGTGAGGGCAGATTCACGGGCCACGATGCCGGCATTGTTGACCAGGATGTCGGGCGCGCCCAGTGCTGCCTGCACGTCATCGCGGAAGCTTGTCACGTCCCGGGCGGAGCGGATATCGCAAGTCGCGTTCACGCAGCGGCGCCGCTCGTCAGGCGAAAGATCGTCGAGGAAACTGCCCGCGCGCACGCTTCGTGCGCAGCCGGCCACGCGCGCGCCTTGCTTGGCGAAAAGAGCGGCGATCGCCCGGCCGATGCCTCGCGAGGCACCCGTGACCACCGCCACACGCCCTTCGACGGCGAGCGTGGCCACGTCAACGGTTCCTTCCGCCGAGGTCGGCGGCGGCGAGCAGACGCGCTTTCAGATCCGGCCGTTCCCGCATTTCGCCCACGAAGGCGCTGGTTACGACGCCGGATTGGTCGTGGCGCTCGCCCGGCAAGGACAGACACATCTGCTCGGCTTCCATCACGCAGCCAGCCCCGCGCGCGCCGAGGCCCTGCCACAGCGCCTCGGCGATTTGGTGCGTGGCACGCTCTTGCAACGTCAGGCGCTTGGTGAAGCATTCAACCAGATCCGCGAGCCGCCCGAAACCCGCCAGCTTGCCCGCGGGAATGTACGCCACGTGGGCCACCCCACGGAAGGGCACGAGGTGGTGCGGGCACATGGAGTGAAAACGCAGACCGCCCACCACTACGACGTCGGGATCGGCCTCTCCGAGCACCGGCTCGCCGAGAATCTTGGCCGGATCCATGGCGTAGCCCGCGAGAAATTCTTCCCGCCACAGCTTGGCCACGCGCTCCGGCGTTTGCGCCAGATCGGGATCTCCAGCCGGATCGCGGCCCGCGGCCCGCAAAAGGGCCGCAACCGCCGCCGTCAATCCTTCGTGCTTGGATTCGTGATCGCGGTGCAAGGGAGCCTCGTTGGGATGAATCTATACAACATGAACCCGAAAAGGGTGTGCGACAATCGAAAGGTCGACTGCCATGCCAGGCCAACCAGGAAGAGAGATTCGATGGGGAATCTTGGGCGTTGCCAAGATTGCCCTCGACAAGATTATTCCGGCCATCCAAGCCGGCCAGACCGGAAGGGTCGTGGCCATCGCTTCGCGATCCGTCGACAAGGCCCGCGCCGCGGCCTCCCGCTTCGCCATTCCTCGCGCCTACGGATCGTACGAGGAGCTACTCGGCGATGCCGAGGTGGACGCGATCTACAACCCGCTGCCCAATCACTTGCATGTGCCGTGGTCGCTGCGCGCGCTCGACGCCGGCAAACACGTGCTGTGTGAAAAGCCCATCGCCCTCGACGCGTCCGAAGCCGGCCAACTGGTCGAGGCGCGGGTGCGGACCGGTCGGCTCGTCCAGGAGGCGGCGATGGTGCGAACCCACCCGCGCTGGCTGGGCGCGCGCGACCTGGTTCACAGCGGGCGCATCGGCGACCTGCGCGCCATCGCCGGCTTCTTTTCCTACTTCAACGATTCGCCCGACAACGTTCGCAACCAGCCCGGCATCGGCGGCGGTGGCCTGCTCGACATCGGCTTCTATCCCATCACCATGTCGCGCTTCATCTTCGAGGCCGAGCCGGTGCGCGTGATGGGGCTGCTCGAGAGCGACCCGCGTTTCGGCGTGGACCGCCTGGCGTCGGCGATACTGGAGTTCCCGCAAGGTCACGCCACCTTCACCTGCGCCACGCAGCTCATTTCACACCAGGCGCTGGACATCATCGGAACGCGTGGCCGCATCGCAATCGAGATCCCGTGGAGCATGCCTGCGGATCGGCCGAGTCGGCTTCTGCTCGACGTAAGCTCTCGCCCGGCCAGGGACAACCTGGAAGAGGTGTGGTTTCCCGCGTGCGATCAGTGGGGCGTCATGTGCGACCGATTCTGCGAGGCCATCGTGCATGCGCGACCAGCCCCCATCCCCATCGAGGATGGGGTGGCCAACATGCGCACCATCGACGCAATCTTCAGGTCGTCTCAGACAGGACGCTGGGAGACGCCGTAGCCAGGTTCACCCTCGACGGCGCCGACTGAGAGCCAAGCCAAAGACGCCAAACATGGCGACGAGAGAAACCAACCCGCCATGAGCGGAGGTCGTTCCGAGCGCGCATGAGCAGCCCGACGCGGTCGTGACGGTGTCGGTACCGCTCTGCCCCGCCGCCGCGCCACCCGCGCCGCTGGTAGCAGGCGTGTTGCCCCCGGATGCATTGCTGAACGCGCCGCCAGTTCCGACGGTTCCCGCGCCACCGGCGGCGACCGTCGTGCCCCCGCTCGCCGCCGAACGGCCACCCGCACCGCCACCACTTGCGAGCGCTCCGCCGGGGGCAGACGTTCCGCCCATTGCAACAATCACCGAACCGCCGTTGCTTGGCACCGTGGCGCCACCGCTGCCGAGACTGCCGCCTAAGCCTCCGTCTCGCGAGCCGCCGCTACCGCCGGCGCCTGCATCGGCTGGCCTCGCGCCGCCGCTGCTACCGGTCGAGCCGCCCACGGCCGTCGCACCACCGGTGACCGCGCCGCCGGCTCCAGTGCCAGTGGTGCCGCCGCCGCCCGCGCCGGCAGTTCCGGTTGCGCCAAATTCATAGGCACCCAAATCCGGGGCAGTGCCCACGAACGGAAGCCCGACATCAGTGCCCTTGTCGATCATTTGGCTGCCAGCAGCCAGTTTCAGAAAATCCACGTTCGGCAAACTGCCGTCGGCCTGGCGAGGTCCGAGCGCAGGAGAGGTTGTCTCGATGGCCAGCCCCGTACCGGAAACGGTTGGATCGGTGATGCTGAGAAAATCGGTGGCCTTGGGGGTGATATTCAGATCCCACGCGTTGAATTGGGTGTCGACCCCTCCCATGTTGCTGTTCTTGTTGGGATAGCCTACGTTGTTCCGCATGATGTGCACCGCCGTCCCAGTCAGAATAATGGTGGTGTTGGGTGTGTTGGGAGGGCTCGCCAGCATGTTGAACTGAGTTCCATTCTGGAACGATGTATTGTTGTACCAAGTGTTTCCACCCGAGGAGTGGTTGGCATAAAATCCGCTGGCCTTGTTCTTCCAAGCAACGTTGTTCTGGACCAGGTGCCTCACTCCGGTCGCGCTGCTGCCCATCTTGAAGCCGTTGCCATTTCCCGACGAAGGATTGAAGGTGCCGTAGTCGGCAAACCCGCAGCCAAAGGCCCAGTTGTTTTCCACGGTGACCGGAACTTCCTGATTGATCAAATCGTAGCAGTCGTCGGAGTTCCACCACGACCGGTTGCCCCTGAGGATCGTAGAAGGACCACTTGTTTGGTAGTGGACGCCGAAGCCGTCGGCATTCTGTCCCTGGCCTTGCGCTGAAGTTGCATCGTAGTTGTCGTGCCCATCGCAATTGAGTACCAAGTGGCCTCCGGTCCCCTTGCCGATGAATATCCCGTTGCCGCTGTTGTGGTGCATGTTCAGCAACTCGAAAATGTCGTTGCCGCCGCCATCCACCGCCCAGCCATTGTTGGAGAAGGTGTTCATTGGGACGCCATGTTCCTCGATCCCCTTGAAGTGCAGCCAGCTACCGGTGACGTGGATACCGTGGGTATAGCCGCTGGTTGATATCTGCATGTTCGAGAAGTCGATAACCGGCGTCTCGCCGGTGTAGGCAAAGTAGTTGATTCGGTTGGTATCCGACGTTCCGCTCTTCGTAAACGTGATGCCGGCCCCGCCGGTGTTGGGCGTCGTGATGGCGTAGGTCCCGCCACGAATCCAGACCGTGTCCCCCGCCGCCGCCGTGTTGGCCCCCTTTTGTATGGTGGCAAAGGGTGAAGCGAGGGTGCCGGGATTCGAATCGCTGCCCGTGGGGGACACGTAGTATTCCGTGGCAGACGCAGTCCGCGCGGACAACACACCTAGGACAACGAACAGGCAAGCCAGCAGGAAGTGGTGGTCGCCTCTTTTCGACAAGTGTTCTACAAATTTCATAGGACTCTCCTTTGGTACGCTGGGCGCAGTGAGGTCACGTCGTGGAAAGGTCCACTAGATATCCAGATTAGGGGGAAGGGCAGCCGTATTTTGCAGGGTATCCGTTGGCGCACCGTGGCAATGGCGGATGAATTAGTACCTGGTAGTAGAAGCACTTGGGGGCAGCGGCGCGGCAAGATCGATCATATTCGTTCGTCAAAAGAATGGGCGGCGCAAGCACGACCGCCAAGCTCCCAATGTCACTCTGCACCATTCCTGCCTTGTCTCCGCACTGGTTCTTTTCCTTAATTGAAGCGCGCTGTTTTTCAAGGTGTTGACGACGGATGAGTTTGGATTCAACTATTCGTTCAATAGGCGACGGCGACGCGAATGCGTGAGCGGCATAGGGCTGGCGCGCATAGCCATGGTGTGGGAAACTTGCCATGAGAATGCAGCCTTCCAACCACAGCGACTGGGGGTTCCTGCCGCGCAATCCGCCGCCGTCAATGCTGGAGCGCTTGGAGTGGCCGCTCGACAAACTGCCCAATCGGCGGCCGCAGCTGATCGATCTCCGAAGTATTCGGCCGGTGATCCATCTCGCCCATCGGACAACCTACCCGCTTGTCCTTCCCGATCGTGTTGTCCTCGACCACGAGATCGTGCTCGTCCTCCGGGGCGAGGGGCAGCTTGTAAGCGAGTCTTCCGTACAGAGATTCGCTCCAGGCGATTTGTTGGTGATTCCTCCCCATGTTCCGCACCGCTTCGCCGGGCGTGCGCGACAGTTCGAGCACATCGCCATCCATTTCAACCTCACGTCATACGGTCGGACCCTCACCGATCTGCAGACGCTCGAACCGTACCAGGTGCTGCTCGACGGCGGCTCGACGTTGAGCCTTCACGACTTTGTCAGCGACGTGGATCCGCGCCGCGCCCGCCTCGAACGGCTGGTGCGCAACTGGGCCGAGGATACGCAGCTTGGGACACTCAAGGCCGAGGCGGCGCTCATGGACGTGGTCACAAGTCTGGTTCGTGTGCCCCAGCGCGAGCGGGCCTTGGCTGCGACAGCGGATGAACGCATCGAGCGCGCGCTGGCCGAGATCGAGCGACGTCTCGGCGAAGCGCCGAGCGTCGATGAGCTCGCACGCGCTGCAGATCTTGGCATTTCGCGGTTCACACGGCTATTTCGCGAGCGCGTCGGTGAAGCCCCCGCCGCGTATGTCAGGCACATGCGCCTGAGCCGCGCTCGCGAGCTCCTCGAGGACACCGAGACTCCCGTCAAGACCATCGCCTTCGCCTGTGGCTTCCGCGATCCCGCCCATTTCAGTCATGCCTTCTTTGCGACTCACGGCGTGTGGCCGACCGAGCAGCGAATGCAGGCGAAACGAGATCGTCGGCAGTAAGCGCGGACGCCGGTCGGTGCGGTTACAGCGCCACCGTCAGCCCCTCGGCCGCGCCCATGATCGCGATGTGGCTGCCACCGCGTGCGTCGAGCAGGCGACGGCCGCGCAGCACGAGCTCGTCGACATCGTGGTCGCTGTAGTCCTGGTCGTAGTGAAATAGCGCCAGCTTCTTCACCTCGGCGCGCAGGGCTGCTTCCACGGCGTCCTCGAGCGAAGACAACCCGCGCGAGAGGCGCTCCGCTCGATCCTCGGGCGTAAAGGAGCTGTCGTGGATGAGCAGATCGGCGCCGCGGTAGAGCGCGATCGACTCATGCGACGGGCCGTGCTCGTCGTATCCCACGTCGCCGGCGTAGACCAGCGTCTTGCCGTCGGCCTCGATGCGATACGCCATCACCTCGGTCGGGCCGTGCGGGTTGGGATGGGCGGTGACCTGAGCTTGGCCCACGCGCACCTGCCGGTCTTCGAAGACCGAGCGCATTTCGATCTGCGCGCCCATGTTGCGGTAGCTCTGCACCGGGAAGAACTGCGCCGCCATCTGCCGTTCAAGCACGCGCTCGAGCAGCTCGGAGCTGCGGCTTCCGCCCACCACGGTGAAGCGGTTGCCCGGAACATAGAACGGGCCGAAAAATGGGAAGCCCTGAATGTGATCCCAATGGGCGTGCGAAAGCAGAACCGTGGCGCTGCCCTTGCCGACGCCAAACGCGCCCGCGAGCAGCGAGATGCCTAAGTTGCGCGCACCGGTACCGCAATCGATCATGATGATCTCGCCGTCGGCGAGCTGAAGCGACACGCAGGACGTGTTGCCGCCGTAGCGCACGGTAGCCGGGCCGGGCGATGGAATGGATCCGCGCACGCCCCAAAACGTGACTTCCATCAGACCTTCCCCAGCGAAAGGTCGAGCCCCTCGAAGGCGGCGACGATGTCGAGCTTCTCGGCCAGAGTTTTGGCTTGAGCCCGCGCCCCGTCGAGCATGGCATCCACCTCGGCATCCGCCCGATCGGGGGCATGGTGAAAGAGCGCCAGCATTTTGGCGCCCGCATCGCGACACACGACGATGGCATCCGACGGGCGCGAGTGCCCAAAGTGGGGAAACTGGCGGTATTCGTCCGCGGTGTACATGGTGTCGTAGATAACCAGATCGGCGCCCTCGCACAGGCGAACGACAGCCGCCGCCATGGACTTCAGCGTCGCCTTGTCGGCCCTGCCGAGACGAGCGTGCCGCGACGTCGGCCCGGAGAGAAATTCCTGACCGAACAGGATGTCCGAAAACGGCGCCGTGTCCGCGATGTACGCCACGCGCGCACCGTCCGCGTCCAGTGCGTAGGCCGTGGCGACGTGGGGATGATTGAGCCGCGCTGAGGATACCCGCACATCGTCGATCTCGAACTCGGCACCGTCGTGCAGCTCGCGAAACGAAACATTGGCGCGCGTGTGATCGAACGGCACGGGAAAAAACGGCGCATCAGCTTGGGACGCGAAGACGCTGCGCAGATTCTGGTCGTCGCGCTGGCGGGCATAGACGAACAGGCGGTTCCCCTCGCGGTAAAACGGCGCGAAAAACGGTAACCCCTGGATGTGGTCCCAGTGGGTGTGACTGACCAGGATGTGCGCCTGCCCCTTGCCCGACTCGAACTCCGCGCGCATCAGCTCTTTGCCCAGGCGCCGGATGCCGGTGCCACCGTCGATGATGATGCGCGTGCCTGACGCCGATGTGACCTCCACGCACGACGTGTTCCCTCCATAGCGCACGGTTCGTGCGCCAGGAACAGGAAGAGAGCCACGAACGCCCCAGAAACGAACTCTCATGGGTGGTAAAGCACGCGTCCTTCGTCGTGCATGACGTAGCTCAACCTTAACACAGCACCGACGGAAGCGCGCGGGGCGTTGCGCGCTTCGAGCTGCGCGAGGCAGCTAGCGCCCGCGCAAGTCCTTCAGCAGCGCGAAGTATTCGCTGCGTGAATAGGCCTGGTTGAGGATGTGAAACTCCTTCTTGGCGAGCCCCACGCAGCCGAAGCAATAGTTGCAATCGGTGCAAAAGGAACAGCGCAAAAGGTAGGCGGAATGGGTGCAGCCGATGGCGTCCTCGCAGTGGGAGCAGTCGTGGCAGCCCACGCAGCGCACGCAGTGCCCGCTGCCCGTGGTGGCGTCGCAGGACTCGCAGTGCGTGCAGCGGAAGCAGTTGCGACAGTCCTTGCAGAACATGCAGTGCATGGAACCGGTGCAGCTCTCGCTGCGAAAGCTGCCTGGGTTCTGCGTGGCCACGCCGAGCTCGCGCACCAGGCGGGCCAATTCGGCGTCAAATTCGGAACGATTCATGGCCGGGGACTATAGCCGAATCCGGCATCGGCCTGCGGCCCGAGCTTGCAGTGACCCATCCACTCCCTATAATCCCGCGTTCAATGTCCGACCCAGCGCCAAGTCCCGACGCCAAAGCGAAGAAACCTTCGAAGCTCACCCGCGTGCGCAACATTGGCGTTTGCGCGCACATCGATGCCGGCAAGACCACCGTCAGCGAGCGCTTCCTTTACTACGCCGGGCGCATCCACAAGATCGGCGAAGTCCACGACGGCGAAGCGCAGATGGACTGGATGCCGCAAGAACGCGAGCGTGGCATCACCATCACCGCCGCAGCCACGACGCTCGAATGGCGCGGGCACGACGTGCACCTCATCGACACACCCGGGCACGTGGACTTCACCATCGAGGTCGAGCGTTCGCTGCGCGTGCTCGACGGCGCGGTGATCGTGTTTTGCGGCGTTTCGGGCGTCGAGCCGCAATCCGAGACGGTGTGGCATCAAGCCGACAATTTCCACGTACCGCGCCTGGCCTTCGTGAACAAGATGGACCGGCCGGGCGCCGACTTTCAGGCCGTGGTGGACGAAATCCGCGAACGCCTGGCCGCGCATCCGGTCCCCGTGCAGCTGCCCATCGGCGCAGAGGATCAGTTCGTCGGCGTGGTGGATCTCATCCACGAGCGCGCCATCTACTTTTCCGGCGCCGAAGACGATCCCCCGCGTGAAGACAGCATTCCCGCGGCCATGACCGACAAGGTTGCGGCCGCGCGCGAGAAACTGATCGAGGCTGCCGCCGACCTCGACGACACCATCGCCACCGCCTACCTGGAAGGCAAGCCCATCGAGCCAGCGGCGCTCATGGCAGCCCTGCGCAAGGGCACCATTCAATGCTCCATCGTGCCGGTGTTGGCCGGATCCGCCCTGCGCAACAAGGGCATCCAACCGCTGCTCGACGCCGTCTGCGACTACCTGCCCGCGCCCACCGAGGTGCCGCCCATTCAGGGCAAGGATCCCACCACCAACCTGCCCACCACGCGTCCGCCCGAGGACAGCGCTCCCTTCTGCGCCCTGGCCTTCAAGGTGGCCATGGACGAAGGCCGCAAGACGGTGTTCTTGCGTATCTATTCAGGCGTTCTCAAGCCCGGCGATGAAGTCCAGAACGCGCGCACCCGCCGCAACGAAAAGGTGGCGCGGCTGTTCTCGGTGCACGCCAATCGCCGCGAGCGCATCGAGCGAGCTGGCGCCGGCAGCATCGTGGTCGCCATGGGTCTCAAGGAAGCCGGCACCGGCGACACGATCTACGCGCCCAAGGCGCCCATTTCCCTCGGTAGCATCGACGTGCACGAGCCGGTCATCGCCCGCGCCATCGAGCCCAAGACCCAGGCCGAAAAGGAAAAGCTCGACTTCGGCCTGGCCAAGCTGGCCGACGAAGATCCGACGTTCCGTTTTGGCGAAGACACGGAAACCGGACAAACCATCATCCGCGGCATGGGCGAGCTTCACCTCGACATCATGGTGGACCGCCTGCGCCGCGAATACGGCGTTGACGCCCACGTCGGGCGACCGCAGGTCGTGTACCGCGAAACCCTCGCCGGCGCGGCCGAGGCCGAGGCACGTTTCGAGCGTCAGATCGGCGAGGAAACCCTGTTCGGCCAGGCGCGCGTGCGCGTGGCGGCGCGGCCGCGAGGCAGCGGCAACCTGGTCAAGCTGGCCGTGGCGATGCCCGAGCAAGTGCCCGGCGCGCCCAGGGTTCCAGAGCCTCCACGTGCGATTCTGGAGGCGGCGCTCGAAGGCGCCACCGAGGCCATGCGCTCGGGCCCGGAAGGCTATCCCTTCGAAGACATCGAGGTGGTGGTGACCGGCATCGAATACCGCCCCGATGCCTCGACGCCCGCCGGACAAAAAGCCGCCGTCGGCGAGGCTCTGCGCCAGGCCTCGCGCGAGGCCGGCACGCGCCTCCTCGAACCCATCATGAAGGTCGAAGTCACCGCGCCCGAGGCCAACGTGGGCGACGTGCTCGGCGACCTCAACGCGCGCCGCGCCCGCATCGAAGACGTCAACGTGCGCGGCAACCAGCGCCTCATCGTCGCCAAGGTTCCCCTGCGCCGCATGTTCGGCTACTCCACCGACCTGCGCTCCGCCACCCAAGGCCGCGCCAACTACACCATGCAATTCGAAACCTTCGACGCCTGGGAATAGCACGCACGGCTCGTGTCGGAGCAAGGCTAGCGAGGGCTTCTCCCGCGGTCTTGGGGCGAGTTGCGCGAGGTCCGTTGGCGCCGCGTGCGGCGCCGGATCAGGTCGGGTGAAACCTAGTCTATGCCGACGATCGCCTTGATGTACTGGCCGCGTTCGTAGGACCAGAGGTCGCTGTCCTTGGCGCCGGCAAGCTTGCCGCGGAAGGCGGCCAGGTTGGCGAATTTGTGCTCGGTCATCCAGGCGTCGAGCTCGCCCAGCATCTTCTTCACAGCGGCGCCCTGGTCCTTCAGGATCGCGCTTACCGCCTGCACCGAGTTGGCGCCGGCCAGGATGAGGCGGGCGATGTCCTTGCCGCTGCTCACGCCGGTGCTGCCCACCAGGTCGGCCTTCGCGCGCTTGCTGAGCAGACCGATCCAGCGCAGCGACACCAGGGAATCGTGAGAATCGCTGGGATGGAGGGCGGCGCGCTTGGTAAGGGTGTCGACATCGATGTCGGGCTCGAACAGGCGGTTGAAGAGAACGAAGGCATTGGCGCCGGCCTTTTCGAAAGTGGCGATGACGCTCATCAGGCTGGTGTAGTAGGGATGCAGCTTGACCGCGATGGGGATCTTCACCGCAGCCCGCACCTGCGCCACCAAGTCCGCTTCCTGCTTTTCGATGTCGCCGGATTTCACGTCGGGGCTGAGCGCTGGCGAGTAGAAGTTGAGCTCCAGACCGTTGACGCCCGTGTCGGCCAGCTGCTTGGCGTACTCGACCCATGACGAGCTGTTGATGCAGTTGAGGCTGGCGAAAAGCGGCAGCTTCACCGCCTTGCGCGCTTCGTGCACCCAAAAGACATGCTCCTTGGGTCCGCCGTGGCGGAGTTGCGGAAAGAACGACTGCGCCTCGGAATCCGCGTTGTCGTGCGCGCCGAGCTTGCTGTTGAAGTCGTCTTCCTCGATCTGAATCTGTTCTTCGAACAGCGACTTGATGACAAGCCCGCCCGCCCCCGCAGCTTCCAGTGCCTTGATGCTGTCCACATGTTTCGACAGCGAGCAAGCGCCAATCACCAGCGGATTGGCCAGCGGAATCCCCATATACGTCGTCTTCAAGTCAGCCATGGTGCACCTTTCTTTCGAACGCAAGCCTGCCGCGACAGACGGAAGAGCATGCGCACAGCCGGATCGCGAACTCATTTATCCAGGTTTGCACGATCCGTCAACTACGGATGCGTTAGCAAGCCGCCGCTTGCCCGCGCCATGTGGGCGACTTCTGGCTATACGCCGCCATCTCTGTAAGGATCGGCGTCATGTCGCTCGAAAAACCGCGCTTTCGCCGCGACCTTGAGGCGGTGGCCGTCGAGGCCGAGGGACAAGACTATGTCGAGGTCAGCGACCGGCGCACGGGCACGAGCTTTCGCTTCTACGATTTCGAGTACCATGTGGCGCTGGCATTCGACGGGCTGGCCTTCGACAAGGTCGTGCCGTGGGTGAAGCTGTCGAGTGGGCTGGAGTTGACGGTGGCGCAGCTCGAGGATTTCGCCGCGCGTCTCGACGAAATGGGTTTTCTCGAAACCGAAACCGGCTTCACACCCACGCCGCGGGTCGTGCCGCGGCTGCTCGATCCGGCGGAAGCTGAAACCTCCTCGAACGCGGGCCTCGATCGCGAGCTCGAAGTGCTCGTCGCGACGACTGCGGCGGAGGTCGCGGAACCGACGACCGCGGTCGACACCGCGCCCCCAGCGGCGGCTGAGCCGCGCGCAGAGGCAGCGACCCTGCCCGACGCTGCAGCGGCGTCAACTGTGGCGTCGCCTATCCACGTGGATGCAACCGCTTTTCCCGTGCTGCCGGCACCGCCGCCGCGAACGATCGAGGCAGACCTACCCGCCGCGCCCTTGCCGCCCGCGTGGACGACGCCGCGGCCGATGATGACACCCGTGCCGGTTACCTTCGGGCCGAGCTTGCTGGCCGATCCGCCCTCACCCGCGGTCCGACGGCGGCGGCGGCGCTCTTTCATCCTGTTCGCCTCAGCCGGCATCGTCGCCGCCATGGCAGTTCTCGTGGTGGTGCTGCCGTTCCTGTTCTCGCCCCGCGCCCCGTCCGCCGCCGAGGTGGCCATCCTGGTTGCCGCCCCGGGAACGGTCCTTCGCTATTTTGACGGAACGGGCGTTATCGAGCCGGTCCCTGGCGTGGTGCTCAAGTTCCCGGCCGCAGGCAAGGTCACGCGCGTGGCAAGCCCCGGCGCCATGCTGGCCGCCGGAGATGTCGCGGCGGCGATCGAGGCCGCACGGCCCTTGCTGACTCAGCTTGGCCACCAAAGCGAAAGATTGGCCTTCTATCGCCAGATGACCGAGGCCATGAACCAGGTTGGAAATACCAAGGAAGAGGGACAGCAAGCCGCGCAAGTCGAGGAGAGAACGGCGAAAATCGCCAAGACGTTGCACGCCCTGGCCAGTGTCGCGGTGGTGGCGACCGATCCCGGTCAGGTGGAAGAAGCCCTGGTCCACGACGGCGACCTCGTGCAAACGGGCAGCCCGGCCTTGCGCTTGCGCTCGGCCGGATTTCGCGTGACCTTCGATCTCCCGCGCGGCGAAGCGACGCGGGCGCGACGCCTCGGCTTCTGCGAAGTTGAAGTGGACGGCTACCTCGTGGATTGCAATCCCGAGGCAAGCAACGCCGACGACGCCCGCGTGAGCGTCGAGCTAGCGTCCGTTCCGGCGGCGCTGCTCGACAAGCCGGCGCACCTCGCGCGGGCGCGCTTCGTGGGCGCGTTCGTCGTGCCGGCCGCCGCGATCGTGCGGACGGGGAGCCGCGATCAAGCTTTGCTTGTTTCTCCCAAGGGTCAGGCGGAAGCACGCCCGGTGACTGTGGCGGAACGAAACGCCGCGGAAGCGGTCGTCGTTCAGGGTTTGGATGCTGGCGATCGCATCATCGTCGAAGGGCCGGCGGGCCTGGCCGCGGGCATGCCCGTTCGGACGCGATAGCGCCTCTCATTGGTCCGGATAGCCGTCGGTCTGCCAGTTTTGCAACAGCTTCTTTCCATTGGGGCCGACACCTTCGCCCCACAGCGCGGCGGGTGGCATGTGGTCGTTGAGGGTAGCCTTGACGAGGCGGGAGCCTTGCTGATCGGCGCCCTGCACGCCGTTCGATGTGGCCCAGACATCGAGTCGGAAATTGGTCGGCGCGCCGCGGGTCGCGGGATAGCCGTGGCACAAAAGACAGTGATCCGCGAGCAAGGGTTTGACGTCCAGCTCGAACGTGGGATGGGCGGGCACCGTGGCGATATCGGGCTTGGCACATGCCGATAGGGACGCTGTGAGCACGACTAAGAGCGATCGCAATAAGCACGCGACCCGCGGATTCCGGTTTTGTTTCAACATAGGCGGCGTCCTTTCTTTGAAATCAGAACATCCACGACACGCCGGCCGCGGTCATAAATCCGAACGTCGTCCAGCCCACGATCTGATGAGCCTGCGCCATCTGCTTGAGACCGCTTGGATTGCCTGCGTCGGCTTGACGAGCGGTGATGAAGCCAAGCGCGACCTCGGCCAGCATGCCTGCGGTCGCGCCGATGGCAGCAAGGCGATGAACGAGCGCGGTGTCGAACCGGAGCGGCTTTTGGTAGGGCGTGGGCGCCAGCAGTGCATAGATTCCCGTCGCTGTGAACAGCGCAGCCGTGGGATAGACGAGGAGACGATGGGGCATTTGATAGCTTCCCCTGCCGCTGCCGCCGCCATAGAGATCGTTGTAGTTGAGCTGCCCGACCACGCAGCTCGCGCCCATGAGTATCCACGTCGCGATGCCGAGCGTCTGGTGGATCTCCAAACGATGGCGGCGCTTCTTCGACAGCTCGTCGACGTTTGCGTCCTTCACCGCTGAATCCGCGCTGGGCGTCGAGCCAGGCTCAGCAGCAAAGAAGTTGAAGTCCAGGCCGGGCGGCTTGCTGCTCGGTGCCGGCACCGGGACTGATTCTGACAGCTTTTCCGAGGACGCGGTGGGTGCGACCACCGCTGGCAGGCTATCCGTCGGCGCGGGCGCGGGTGTCTGCGCCCGCGCGGCGAGAGGTGCGATAAGCGGGGCAAAGAGCAACAACCAAACTGCTGAGAGACGGCTCATTACGAAGACGGAAATTAGCCGACTTCACCCGCGATGCAACGACCGGGAGGAAAAAATCGGATTTTGAATACCTAAATTGGCAAAGGCGAATCCGATCAGCAAAATCCGCACGACCCAAGCGCCTGGCTCCGCCCATCAAAGACTGCCATTTCCGCCGCGCATGAGCGCTGCCTGCACGGCGAGGATTGCCTTGCGGGCCAACGCCGAAAGGGGCGCGGCGAGCGGGTCGGGCCACCACGTCTGTCCGGCCGTTTTTCTCGTCGTCGCAAGGTACACACTGGCGCTCACATGGCGGTGGGTAAGCTCGTGAACGACTTGCGCCAGGCGGGGACCGAGCGGTTGGTCGAGGCGCCCGGCGAGATCCCTTTTGGCCCGGATGCCGCTGGCGCTCGGCAATTCCCACAGCCCGGGCCACAAACCATCGAGAGAACGCTGTTCGAGCAGGACCGCGCCGTTACCCTCGATCCAGGCGAAGGCGATGCGCAGAGATTTGCGCGGGGCCTTCGCAGCCTTGCCGGGATATGCCGTCGGCGCTCCGTCGCAAAACGCGCGGCAGTTCCGGCGCAGCGGGCAGGCAGGGCAGGCCGGCGCATCCGGCCGGCACAGCGTCGCGCCGATGTCCATGAGCGCCTGGTTGATCTCGCCCGGCTGCCGGCAAGCGACGAGACGTTGCGCCTGGGCGCGGACGGCGCGAACCAGGGCGGGATCAGAAGCTCGCCCAGGCAAGGCAAACACTCGCGCGAGCACGCGCACGAGGTTGCCATCCACCGCGGCGGCGCGCGCGCCGTAGGCAATCGACGCGACGGCCGCGGCGGTGTAGGCCCCGATTCCGGGTAGCACGCGCAGACCTGCCTCGTCGGCTGGCAGCTTGCCGGCCAATTCTGAAACGACCAGGCGCGCGGCCTTGTGCAGATTGCGCGCGCGCCGGTAATAGCCAAGTCCTGCCCAGGCTTCACACACGGTGCGCTCTTCCGCCGCCGCGAGCGTGGCCAGATCGGGGAACTGGCGCAAGAAACTGGCAAAACGCGGCACCACGGTTTGCACTTGCGTCTGTTGCAGCATGACCTCGGAGACCCAGATGGCGTAGGGCTCGCGGGTTTGCCGCCAAGGCAGGTCGCGACGGTGTTTGCGATAGAACGCCAGCAGCGCCCGACGGAGCTCGGTGATGACCGCTAGCGTTTCCAGAGTGTCATCCCACGGTAGTCGTTGGTGAAGCCGATCTGCCGGAGGACCTCGGCATAGGGTGAAGCCAGCGCGCTCGCGTCGTTGACGGTCTCCACGGTCACCGACGACAGCGGTGAGAATTCTCGGCTGAGGAAAAATCGATAAATGGCCAGCGCGGATGCGAGCGCCGCATGGCCAGGTTCCACCAGGACAGTCAGCTCGCGGCCACTTCGCTGCACCACCAGCATCAGTCGGTTGCCGAGAAACACCATCCAGTTGTTGGCGATGCGGCGGGGTAGATTCGGGGAAAGACCGTCGAGCCCCAAGCCGCACAGCGAAGCCGGGTCGCAAGCGTTCACGAAATAGATGCGCTCGCCGGGCAACGGTTCGGCCAGGCGACGAACGGCTTCGTGGGTGGCGAATTGAATTCCAGGCGCGCCGGCGAAGAAATGCCCCGACACAATTTCGCCCGAAAGCTCCAGCAGGCGCAGCGCCCGAAACAGCCTGGGCCAGCGCAGGGCTGGCAGCTCGTGTTCGAGGAGCTCGCGAAACACCACGCCATAGCGCCCCAGTACCATACGCGCACGCTCCTTATCCAGCTCGGCGTATTCCACGGGACTCTTGCCGCTTTGACTCTGAAAGAGCTTCCAAATCCCGGCGCTGGGTCGGGAGCGCTCCCAGCGGCGAAAACCCGCGCGGCCGCCATCGCCGGCTTGTTTCACCGGTTCAGCGGAGAAACCATTCAGGACGCCACGCCGGACGGTTTCGTAGCTGTCGGTCGCGGCGCGCCCCTGCCAAGCCAAGCTCCACAACGCCTGGGCTAGCCTCGCCGTGTCGAGAGCGGTGGCCGCCGCCAAATCGAAAAAGCCGAGTCCGCCGCTGGCTTCCTGGAGTCGCTGCGCGACCAGGGATTCGCTAGCTCCTTGGTCGACGGGGCGGTCACTCTCGACGAGGAACAGCTCTTGGTCGCTTGGAAACGCGAAGCCGACTTTCTCCTTGCCACAACCTATCCAAGCCAATCCGTACGACAAGAAAAGCGTGTCCAGCCACGACGGATAGTAGGTTTCGAGCCGGCTCGGCAGCACGGCCTCTTCCCACAGCTCGGCGGGAAGGGGAAAACCAAACAGGCGATCGAGGGCGACTTGCAGCGGTTCGAGACCGCTGCTTTGTCGGGAAAGTCCGTGCCATTCGGCGAGAAAGTGCGGCAAGTCTTCCACCGGACTCGTGGGCAGCGACTGCACGACCTGTGCCCGCCGGCCGGCGCGATGCAGTCGGAGCAGGCGCTCGGCGTTCTCGGCGTCACAGAAAAGCCGCTCGGCCCGGCCTTCGACGAGCGGGCCCGCGACGATGCTTTCGGTTTCCAGCAGCTCA
>Ga0182027_10002965_pt1 | contig 27248 bp, 24 predicted proteins | sample 712E1DmetaG_FD_121300 | JGI IMG/M metagenome (GOLD analysis project Ga0182027, IMG submission 121300) | Permafrost microbial communities from Stordalen Mire, Sweden - 712E1D metaG (Illumina Assembly) | ecosystem: Environmental > Terrestrial > Soil > Wetlands > Permafrost | place: Sweden...
ACGCAGAGTCAAACAAATTGTTCAAAAAATGTCATTTGAGTTTTGAGACAGTCTCGGCTGCTTCGCCCTAATTCGGGGCGGCGCGGCAGCGCCGCCCTACCGATCAGGGTGTGGGATGTTCCGCCAGCGATATGAAATATGCGGTTTAAGACCACGCGGCGCGGGTTGAAGCGCCCCATTGCGCAAGATTTGGAAAGCAATCGCCAAATTTCGCGTTGTTAGTTTGGCCGGTGTGCGGGCATGTTTTCCCAGGCGCCGGCGCTGTTTTTCGCCGGCCTCAAGAAAAAAACCGAAAGTCTAAAAATGGTCGCCAACATGGCACAAAAGAAACAGGGCCGGCTCAAAGCAGCCCTCGAACACGCGTCGGGGGACAAGCGCTTCAAGATTCTGGAAGTCCACATGAAGAAGCACCTGTTCCGGCAGGACGCCTTGATCGAGGTGCTGCACAAGGCGCAGGAGCTGTTTGGTTTTCTGGAGGACGATTTGCTCCTGTTCATTGCCTCCAAGCTCAAGCTGCCCCCCAGCCGCGTCTATGGCGTGGCGACCTTTTATCATTTCTTCACCCTCAAGCCCCAGGGCGAACACTCTTGCGTCGTCTGCATGGGCACGGCCTGTTACGTCAAGGGGGCGGACAAAATTCTCGCCGCCGTCCAGGAAGACACCGGCATCCAGCCCGGCGGAACCACGCCGGACAACCGGGTGTCGCTTCTGACCGCGCGCTGTATCGGCGCGTGCGGCATCGCGCCGGCCGTGGTCTATGACGGCAAGGTGACGCCGCGCCAGACCGCCGCGGCGGCGCTGGAGCAAATCCGGAAATGGGGGGCCAAATGATTCTAAACGATCTGCTTCAAATCAAAGAAAAGGAACTGGCCGGGCGGAAGAAGATCACCCTCCGCTGCTGCATGGCCGCCGGCTGCATGTCCTCCGGCGCGCAAGACGTCAAAGAACAACTGGACAAGGCGGTGGCGGCGGCGGGCCTGCAAGAGCAGGTGGAAGTGCGCCGGGTGGGCTGCATGAAACTTTGCTGCGAAGGCCCGCTCGTCCAGGCCGATCCGCCGCATTCCCTTTACATCAAGGTGACGGCGGAAAACGCGCCGTCCATCATCGCCGCGCTCCAGGGCGGGCGCGCCGAGGCCGCGCAAACCGATCCCGAGGCGGCGTTTTTCAAGCGGCAGATGTTCATCGTGCTGGCCAACAGCGGGGTGATTGACCCGGAGCGCATCGAGTGCTACATCGCGGCGGACGGCTACCAGGCGCTGCATGAAGTGCTCAGCGAAAAGGCGCCCCGGGACGTGGTGGCGGCCATGGTGCAAAGCGGCTTGCGCGGGCGCGGCGGGGCGGGCTTTCCCACCGGGATCAAATGGGGCACCGTCGCCAAATCGCCGGGCGCGAAGAAGTACGTGATCTGCAACGCCGATGAGGGGGATCCGGGAGCGTTCATGGACCGGAGCGTGTTGGAGAGCGATCCGCACAGTGTGCTGGAGGGCATGGCCATCGCGGCCTATGCCGTCGGGGCGGACCAGGGTTTCATCTATGTGCGGGCGGAATATCCGCTGGCCATCAGCCGGTTGCAGGTCGCCATCAAACAGGCCAAGCAAATGGGACTGCTCGGCGCCGGCATATTTGAATCGCCCTTCAACTTCAACGTGGACCTGCGCATCGGGGCGGGGGCGTTTGTTTGCGGGGAGGAAACCGCGCTCATGGCCTCGGTCGAAGGCAAGCGCGGGGCGCCGCGGCCGCGTCCGCCCTTCCCGGCGGAGAGCGGCCTGTGGGGCTACCCGACGCTCATCAACAACGTCGAGACCTTCGCCAACGTGCCGCCGATTTACCGCCGCGGCGCGGAATGGTTCGCGGGCATAGGCACGGAGAAAAGCAAGGGGACCAAGGTTTTCGCGCTGGCGGGCAAGATCAAGAACACCGGCCTGATCGAAGTGCCGATGGGCACGCCCCTGAGCGTCATCGTCCGGGAATTGGGCGGGGGCGCCCCCGATGGCGGGCAGATCAAGGCCGTGCAGACCGGCGGGCCGTCGGGCGGGTGCATTCCGGCGCAGCATCTGGACACGCCGGTGGATTACGAGTCCCTGGGCAAGCTCGGCTCGATCATGGGTTCGGGGGGCATGATAGTGATGGACGAGCAGACGAACATGGTGGAGATCGCGCGGTTTTTCATGGAATTTTGCATGGATGAATCGTGCGGCAAGTGCATCCCGTGCCGGGCCGGTACGGCGCAGATGCACCACTTGCTTGACAAGATCATCCGGCGCCAGGCGTCGGCGGCGGACCTGGCCAAACTGGAGGAGCTTTGCGACATGGTGAAAAGCACCAGCCTTTGCGGCCTGGGCCAGACGGCGCCCAATCCGACCCTGAGCACGCTGCGCTTTTTCCGCAACGAGTACGAGGCGTTGCTCCGGGCCGATCCCGGCGGCCCGCCCGGCCCGGTGGATTTGAAGCCACCGCCCGTCCCGGCGGCAACGTAATGGAATCATTTTATGGCAGCCAAAACACTGACGATTAACGGCCAGGAGATCAGCGCGGAGGAAGGCGCGACCCTGCTGCAGGCGGCGGAAGAGGCCGGGGTGAAAATCCCGACCTTGTGCCACCTGGACGGCGTGTATGACGTGGGGGCCTGCCGGCTGTGCCTTGTGGAAGTGACGGGCCTGCCCAAGCTGGTTCCGGCTTGCACGACGAAGGTCGCCGAGGGCATGGAGATCAAAACCGACAGCGACCGGCTGCGAAAATACCGGCGCATGACGTTGGAATTGCTGCTGGCCGAGCGCAATCACGTTTGCGCCGTGTGTGTCGCCAACGGCCATTGCGAGTTGCAGACCTTCGCCTGGAGCCAGGGCATAGATCACGTCCGCTACGATTATTGCTTTCCGAAATGGGGCGTGGACGACACGCATCGCCTCTTTGGCATGGACCATAACCGTTGCATCCTTTGCACGCGTTGTGTGCGTGTGTGCTGGCACATTGAGGGCGCGGGCACCAAGAACGTCTCCGGCCGGGGCCGCAACGCCCTGATCATCACCGACCTCAACCAGCCGTGGGGCGAAGCGGATTCCTGCACGTCGTGCGGCAAATGCGTGCAAGGCTGCCCGACCGGGGCGCTTTTTCATAAAGGCTCGACGGTGGCCGAAATGGAACGCGACCGCGGCAAACTTGAATTCATCGTCACCGCCCGGGAGAAAAAACAATGGATCGCATCAGATTAGCCACAGTATGGTTCGGCGGCTGCTCGGGCTGCCACATGTCGTTTCTCGACCTGGACGAGTTCCTCATCGAACTCGCCTCCAAGGTGGACCTAGTCTTCAGCCCGCTCGCGGACATGAAGGAATACCCGCAAAACGTGGACGTGTGCCTCATCGAAGGCGCCATCTGCAACGAGGACAATCTGGAGCTGCTTCACAAAGTCCGCGCCCGGACCCGGATGCTGGTGGCCTTTGGCGATTGCGCCGTGACCGGCAACGTGCCCGCCATCCGCAATCAACTGGGCGCCGGCAACGCGGAGAGCGTCTTGCAGCGCGCCTACATTGAAAACGCCCGGCACAACCCGCGTCTGCCCAAGGAAGAGGGCATCGTGCCGCGGCTGCTGCCGCGCGTCATGCCGGTGCATGAGGTGGTGCGGGTCGAGTACTTCCTGCCCGGCTGCCCGCCGCCGGCGGAGCACATCAAGGCGCTGCTCGTCCCCATGCTGGCCGGCGCCGCGCCGAAGCTGGAGGGTGTGCAACTCAAGTTTGGATAAGGTCCAGTATGTCAAAACGAATTGTCATTGACCCGGTGACCCGCATCGAAGGCCACGCCAAGATCAGCATCTTCATGGACGAGGAGGGCAACGTGGCGGACGCCGAGTTTCATGTGGTCGAGTTTCGCGGCTTCGAGAAATTCTGCGAGGGCCGTCCTTACAGCGAGATGCCCGGCATCACGCAGCGCATTTGCGGCATCTGCCCCGTCAGCCACACGCTCGCGTCGGCCAAGGCGGGGGACGCCATCATGTCCGTCAGCATCCCGCCGGCCGCCGCCAAGTTGCGCCGGCTGATGAACCTGGGCCAGTTCGTGCAAAGCCATGCGCTGAGTTTCTTCCTCCTGAGCGCGCCGGATTTCCTGCTCGGCTGGGACACGCCGCCGGCGCAACGAAATGTCTTCGGCCTCATCGCCTCGCATACGGACCTGGCCCGCGCCGGCATCCGCCTGCGCCAATTCGGCCAGGAGGTCATTGAGATTGTCGGCGGCAAGAAGATTCATCCGGCCTGGGCCGTGCCTGGCGGGGCGCGCAGTCCGTTGACGGAGGAAGGGCGCGCCCGGATTCGCGCGTGGCTGCCGGAGTCGTTCGCCACAACCAAACTGGCCTTCGATTTGTTCCACAAGACGATGGAGACGCACCAGCGCGAGATTCAAATTTTCGGCAATTTCCCCTCGCTCTTCATGGGGCTGGTGACGTCGGACGGGGCGTGGGAAAATTATGACGGCAACCTGCGCTTCAGCGACAGCAGCGGGAGCATCATTGCCGATCAATTGGAGCCGCGGAAGTATGAGGAGTTCATCGGCGAATCGGTGCAAGGCTCGTCCTATCTCAAGTCGCCCTATTATGTGCCGCTGGGGTTCCCGGAGGGCATGTACCGCGTCGGCCCCCTGGCGCGGCTCAACTTGTGCGAACGCATGGGCGTGCCGCAGGCGGACGCCGCGCTGAGGAATTTCAAGGGCCTGGGGCGGGGCGCGGTCACCTCCTCGTTTCTGTATCATTACGCGCGGCTGATCGAAATCCTGGCCGCCCTGGAATTCATCGAGCGCGCCCTGGAGGACCCGGATTTGTTGAGCGAAGACCTGCGGGCCGACGCGGGCATCAACAGCCTGCGCGGCGTGGGCGCGAGCGAGGCGCCGCGCGGCACGCTGTTCCACGATTACACCGTGGATCGCAACGGCCTGCTGGAAAAGGTCAACCTGATCATTGCCACCGGCCAGAATAACCTGGCCATGAACCAGACGGTCGCCCAAATCGCGCGCCATTATGTCCGCGGCAATGTGATTCCCGAACCGCTGCTCAACCGGGTGGAACACGGCATCCGCTGTTACGATCCGTGCTTGAGCTGCTCGACTCATGCCGCCGGACAAATGCCGCTGCGCATCCAGTTGATCGCCCCCGGCGGCGCGGTCTTGCACGAAGTCGCGCGCGGTTGAGCACCGCCGGCCCCCTGTCCCATGAGCCGAAAAACGGCCCCCGTCCGGCGCGACGATTTCCTCATCATCGGCTACGGCAACACGCTGCGCGGCGACGACGGCGCCGGCCCGCATCTGGCCGGGGCCGTGGCGGCCGGGAATTATCCCGGCGTGCGCGTCCTGGTTTGCCCGCTGCTCACGCCCGAATTGGCCGATTCCGTTTCGCAAGCGCGCGTGGCGGTCTTCGTGGACGCCGCCGTGGATGCGCCGCGCGAAGTCCGCTGGCGCAAACTCAAGCCGGCCAAGTCCGCGCAGATCATGTCCCACGCCGCCGCCCCGCGCGCGCTGCTGGCGCTGGCCCGCGACGTCTTCGGCCATGCGCCCCAAGCGTGGTGGCTGACCATCCCCGCCGTGAAATTCGATTTTGGCGGCGATTTTTCGCCCCAAACGCAGAAAGGAATTGCCTCAGCGCTGGAGAAGATTGAGTCCCTCTGCCACCTCTCCCAGCGGGCGAGAGGCTGATAATCTCGCAATAAGACACACCCGAAAGCACCGCGCATGTTGCATTCAATACACAGTTTAATACGTAGTTTCCGGGTTAATACCTAGTTCGTGACTTTGGCCCATTTTGCGCTTCGGCCCGTGCCAAGTGATCTGATTTTCTGTCCCTTTTGCAGGCGCGCAAGGAGTTTGCGGATCAAGTCCAAGCCGACGCCCGGACATTCGGCCTGCAAATCAGCCACGCGGAAGGTGCTGGTCTGGCGATCAATCGCGGCCAGCACGGCGGCGGTCTTCTCACCCCGCGGCGATCCAAGCTGTTCGACACGCTGCTCGAACTCTTTGCACGCCTGGGTGAGAATGAAGAGAAGGAAGTTCACCGCCGGCCACGGGTCGTGTTTGCCTTCGTGCCAGCGGTGTGAACTTTGTTCGAGGACTTCGTAGTAACGCGCCTTGTTGTCCTCGATGATGCGCTCGAGGCTGATGTAGCGCCCGGCTTCGAGGCCGCAATGGTAGGAGGCGAGCAGGAACAGCAGACGGGAGACGCGGCCATTCCCATCGCGAAAGGGATGGATGCAGAGGAAGTCGAGGTTCAACGCGGCAGCGAGAACCAGCGGGGGAACCCATTTTTCGCGCATCCCGCGCTGCCAGAGTTCCATCATTTCGGCCATCGCTTTGGGCGTTTGTTGCGCGGGAAGTGTCTTGAAACGCACACGGCTGCGGCCATTGGCCAAGGTCTGGATGATGTCCACCTCCTTTTCCTTGTATGCGCCCGCATCCCAGATTTGGCCCCGCGAGAGTCTGTGGAGCGTTTTGATGGTGACTTCGGAGATGGGGAGGGCCGCGCCATTTTCGTGGATGAGCTTGAGGGCGTCGCGATAACCGCGAACCTCTTCTTCGTCGCGGTCGCGCAACGCCGGTTTGCCGAACATGAGGGTGGCGACGCGGGACTTGTCCACCTCGACACCTTCAATGCGATTAGAGGAAACAACGCTCTCAATGAGCGCGTGTTCCCGGAGCACTCTGAGCTTTTGCGGGGACTGGCGGGTGAAGAGTCCCTGTTTGCCGCGCGCCTCGGCGAGATCGGTCAGATACCACGTCGTTCGCGTAGGCAAGATGAGCGGTTCGGCGGCGAGTTGGCGGAGCGTCATCATGGATGCCATCGGAGTTACCGTTCAATTATAGCGAGCCAGGCGGCCGTTGCAAGGATTGAAATAGAGGTCTGTGCGTTAATGAGGATTAGAGCTCAAATTGCGCCACGCGGCGCAGGCCCAGGCGGAACGGGAACCAGCCCACCAGCGCGGAGAGCGCGGCGAATCCCGCCCAGCTTCCCAAAATCCAGGCGACCGATGTCTCCCCGCGCCAGCCCCAGGGGGAACCCATCGCCAGCAGGGTGACAGCGCCGACGATGTAAAGAAAACTGGCCACCAAACAAAGCGTGCCGCCAAATCCGCTGACGATTTTTGCCGGGTGTTCCTCGCGGAAATTGGGGAAGAGCGCGCCCAATCCCGTCGCCAGCGCGGCGAGGGTGAACGTCATCGTCCCAATGATCAGGCCCAGATACAAGGCGCGGTCCAAGGGGATGCGCAGCAGGTGGCAGGAAAGGAAGATCAGGCCCAGGCTGACGATGAGGGCGGCGCGGCTGGCCAGCCAGAATTTTATCCGTAACACCCGCGCCAGGCCCAGCGGCGCCAGGCCGATGATCCAGAGCCGTTTGCCTTCCATCGAGAATTGCGGATAAACAAAGCGCGTGGTCAGCGTGGCCAGGTTGAGCGCGCACGCGCCGAGGTTCAAATAACAAACCAGATGCACCCAAAACGCATTGGTCAGCCGCTCGGAGAAATGGCGCAGATTGATAATATAGACGGCCAGCAACCCCAGCAGCACCAGCGTCTGGCCCCATTGGGCCGTGTCGCGCCAGAACATGCGGGCATCCTTGACCAGCAGCGCCAGGCTGTCGGAGGGCGGGTGGAACAGGAAGCGGAAGAATTTTTCCATCGGGCCGACGGGATAATCGAACCGCCGCCGGCGGCGCCGCCATTTTTGAAACCAGCCCCAGCGCGCGAAAACGCTGTCCCGGCTTTGCACCATCGAGAAGGACTCCTGGAAAAGCTTTCCCGCGCCGGCAAAGGAAATGAAGCCAAAAAACAGGACGTGGCTCAGGAGCACCAGGAGAAAGAAAGCGGCCGAGGCCAGCGCCCCTTCCGCCCACTGCATCATGCTGGTGGAAAGCCAGAAACTGGGCAGCCAGGGCCATTCGGCAAACCGGGTGCGCGTGAGCAGGAGGTCCAGATTGGACAAAACGCGGGTGTCAATCGAATCTTCCGGGATGGCTTGCGGGCGGAACCAGACGGCCAGAAGCGGCAGCAGCGCCAGCAACGCCAGCAGGGCCAGCACTTGCAAGGCGCGCCGGTCCAGATAACGCGCCAAAGCCAGCGCCGCCCACGCCCCCGCCACCCCCGGCAACACAATGAACAAGGCGATGGACAGCCCGGTCATCGGGTAATAATACCACGGCACGCTGCGGCCCAGGCCGTAAGCCGCCAGCAGCGGGGCGATGAGAAACAGAAATGCCCACGAGGCGAGCGCGGTGGATTCGATGAATTTCCATTGAAAGATCACCCGGGCCGGGACGGGCAGGCTGAGGAGGTGCTGCGTTTCGCGGTTGCGAAAGTAATTGCCGTAGCCGATGACCAGGTTGCTGAAGAGCAGCAGCACCAGCAGGAAGGCGAAGAGCAGGAAGAACAGCCGCTCCAGCAACATCGCCCCCAGCGCCGGAAACTTGTTGACAAACCGGAACCCGCGCGAGAACAGCAGGAAGGACAGCGCCTGATAGGCGACGACGAACGAGGCGACGGCCAGCGCCATGGCCCCCGATGTTTTATGAACGGATTTCAGGCGCCGCCACAAGTTCAGGACGTTGACGCGCAGCAACAGGAGCAGCGGACTGGCACCATTCACGCCGGCCAGTGTAGGGTCCCAACCGCCAGGTTCAATGCAAAAGGATACACGCATGTGATTTCTCTAGCGCCGCCATCGTGCAAAGATTTGGCTCGAAATTTTGTGGAGCCTGCGACATAATACCGCCATGCTGAAACACGGAAAGAGTTCCCGCACAAAAGCGCGAAAGAGGATTCGCCCGCCTCACAGCCGCCCCTCACAAAAATCGGCGGTCGTGGTTTTGCGTGAAGAATCGCCGCCGTACCTTGTGAGCGGCCAGGATATGAATCCAGAAGAAAAGCTCACGGTTCTAGACACTTTTGCGGGAGCCGGCGGCTTCAGTCTCGGATTTGATCTGGCCGGATACAAGGTTGTCGGCGGGATTGAGGTTGATTCGTGGGCCAGTGAGACGTTTGCCCGCAATCACAAGAACGCGCTTGTCATCATGCGAGATATCCGGTTGATCGGCGATGACGAGCTTCGGGAGGTTTTTGCGAGCCGCCGGCCAGACATTCTGCTCGGTGGCCCTCCCTGCCAGGGTTTTTCTGTTTGCCGGAAGAGTGCCGGCGATCCAACCGATCCCAGAAACACTTTATTTGTGGAATTTCTTCGTGTGGCGCGGGCGCTACAGCCGGATTGCGTGATCATGGAGAATGTCCCGAACATCGAAAAGGCGCGCACGCATCGCGGTGAATCGGTCATCGGAATCGTCGAGCGCGAGTTGAAGGAATTGGGCTATCATGTAACGCATGGGGTTCTTGAGGCAACGGACTTTGGCATTCCGCAAATTCGGAAGCGTCTGTTCGTCGTTGCCTCCGTTCGCGAGCTTGAGAATCCGTTCCCCAGCCCCACACATTGCATAGGAGGCAGCGTGGACAATTTGTTTGGGAGTTCATTGGAACGCTGTCCGACTTTGTGGGAGGCAATTTCTGATTTGCCTGCTCTGGAAGGCGGCGAGGGAAGCGAAATCCAGGATTATACGCGAGAACCTGTGAACGATTATCAGCGTGCTTTGCGAGACGGCAGCAGGCAACTCTGGAATCATACGGCGATGCGCCACTCGACCCGCATGATTGAACGCTTTTCCGCGATGGCTTGCGGCCAATCCGTTTCTGACGTGGCTCAACATTTGCGTCCGTTGAAGCGCAACGGCCACGGGGAAATTTCCGGAAAGGTCTATGACCAGAATAATCGCAGGATGCATCCCGACAGGCCTTGTCACACGATTCCCGCTTCATTTTACGCCAATTTCGTCCATCCATTTCAGCACAGGAATTTCACACCGCGCGAGGGAGCAAGGCTTCAATCTTTCCCGGATTGGTTTGTCTTCGAAGGCAAGCCGACGGTGGTTAGCCATAAGCTGCTGGCCCGCGAAGGCCGCACCGACGAGAAACATCTTTGCCAATACAATCAAATCGGCAATGCGGTCCCGCCCTTTTTGGCCAAGGCGATTGCCGGCAACCTGCTGACCCAAACCAAAATCGGACTCAGAACTAAATATGCATGTTCACGGTGACAATCTTGAGCAAAAGGAAACCACCGCGGTCAAGTACGCCGATGCGGAGTCCCGGCGGTTCTTGCGGGAGATTCGCAAACAATATGAGGTGTGGCGAACAGCCAATCAGGGATTGAAAGGGCCAGGCAGGAACGCAACGGCTCAAGATACAGAAACGCTTCGTCAGCGCGTCGCTCATTTCACAACTTACAAGAATTTCATTGACCAACAAAAATATGCGGAGAAGTTTGACTCGCGCTCGAATCTTCACTCATCTGTTTTGGAAGAATTCATTTACTGCTTATTCCGCGATTTGGTCGGGGAATTCACCGGGAAAGCACTCATCGGGAAAGCGAATACATTCAAAGATATCTTCTTCATGCCGCCCAACTACGCGGCAATGCTCGAAACGCCTCATGCGCGCATTGAAAGAAAAGATCATGATTTTGCCATCGGGGTCAGCGTGAGCGCGCGCCTGAACTGCGCCGGCCAGGAAAAAGGGGAGGCGCATCACTTCCAAATTCCCGCCGTGGCCATTGAGTGCAAAACTTACCTGGACAAGACGATGTTGGAAGGGTCGTCAACCGCTGCTGAACAACTAAAGTTTCGGAATCCAAACGCCCTTTACCTCGTTGTTTCCGAGTGGTTGAAACTGACTGGAAACGTAAATCTTCGGAAATTCAAAGTGGACCAGATTTACGTGCTGCGGAAACAAAAGAACACAGACCGCGAGTTTCGTTTTCTGCCGGATTACGAAAAGAAACCGATCCATCTCGACGTTGTGGAGCACCTTTTCAGAACGGTCAGGACGCATCTCACCTCAAATTGGGAGGGCGGTGTTTCTTACGGGTTGGAGCGCGGTTATTTGCTTTGAATTAGACTACCATGACTGGCAGCAACCATATTCTGGTGACAGGCGGCGCGGGGTTTATCGGCTCGCATCTGGTGGAACGGCTGCTGGGCGAGGGGAAATGGGTGACGGTCATTGATGATTGCTCAACGGGCCGGTTGGAGAATTTGCAGGCGGTCCAGTCGCATCCGCGCCTCAACGTCATCGTGTCCAAAGTTTCCCACTGCCCCGAACTGGGGCGGGTGGCGGCGGAGGCGGAGTCCATTTACCATCTGGCGGCGGCGGTCGGGGTGGAGTTGGTCATGAATTCCGGGCTGGCGTCCATTGAGACGAATCTGCGGGAGACGCAGGCCATTCTGGACGCGGCCAGCGCGCAACGAACCCCCTTTTTGCTCGCCTCGACCTCGGAGGTCTATGGCAAGAGCCAAAGGCCGGGGTTCGCGGAGGAGGACGATTTGCTGATCGGGCCGCCGCATCTGAGCCGGTGGGGTTACGCGTGCTCGAAATTGATGGACGAGTTCCTGGCGCTGGCCCACGCGCGGGAGCGGCAAACGCCGGTGGTGATCGCGCGTCTCTTCAACACCGTCGGGCCGCGCCAGACCGGACAATACGGGATGGTGCTGCCGCGCTTTTTGCAGGCGGCGCGGCGCGGGGAGGCGCTGCGGGTGTACGGGGACGGGCGGCAGACGCGCTGTTTTTGTTATGTGTTTGACACCGTGGAGGCGCTGGCGCGCCTGCAAAATTGCCCCGCCGCGCGCGGCCAGGTCTTCAACGTCGGCGGTTCCGAGGAAGTCAGCATCCGGCAGTTGGCGGAACTGGTGATTGAGATTTTGCAATCGCGCTCGCCCATCGAGCTGGTGCCCTACGAAAAGGCCTACGCGGCGGGATTTGAGGACATGATGCGGCGCAAACCGGTTTTGGACAAGCTGGCGCGCTGCACCGGATTTCGCCCGGGCACGACGCTGCGGGAAATTGTGGCCAAAACGGCGGCGCAGACCGGCCATCCATCATGAAAGCCGCCGTGCTCCACGGACGGGAGGATTTGCGGGTGGAGGAAGTCCAGCCGCGCCCCCTCCAACCGGGCGAGGTGCGCCTGGCCATCGAGGCCGCGCTGACTTGCGGGACGGACTTGAAAGTCTTCAAACGCGGCTATCACGCCAAAATGATTTCCCCACCAGCGGTCTTCGGACATGAGATGGCGGGGCGCATCTGCGAACTGGGGCCGGGCGTGACGGACTGGCGCGCGGGCGAGGCGGTGGTGCCGGGCAATTCCGCGCCGTGCGGCAGTTGCGGTTATTGCCGGGACGGGCGGGAAAATCTTTGCGACGATCTGCTCTTTCTCAATGGCGCGTACGCGGAATCGGCGGTCATCCCGGCGCGGATCGCGCGGAAAAATCTCCTCCGTCTCAAGCCGGGGACGGCGTTCGCGGACGCGGCGCTGACCGAACCGCTGGCATGCGCGGCGCAAGGCTGGGAGGAGTTGCAGCCGCGCCCCGGTCAAAGGGCGCTGGTGATCGGCAGCGGGCCGATTGGCCTGATGTTCGCCGCGCTGGCGCGGCACGCCCAATGCCCGGTCACGGTGGCCGGACGGGGAGCGGAGCGGCTGGCGGCGGCGGCAAAAATGGGGGCCGGGATTGTTGACCTCTCGGGGCAGAGCGATCCGGTCGGGGCGGTGCAAAGCGCGTGCGGGGGCGGCTTCGACCTGGTGATCGAAGCGGTGGGCAAACCGGAAACGTGGGAAGCAGCCCCGCGCCTGGCGCGCAAAGGCGGGAAGGTGAATTGGTTCGGCGGCTGCCCGGCGGGAACTCGCGTGACCCTGGAGACCGAATTGATGCATTATTCCAGCCTGACGCTGCTTTCCAGTTTCCACCACACGCCGCGCGCCCTGCGCCGCGCGCTGGAACTGATTGAGACGGGGGTGGTTGGAGCGCGGGATTTTGTGACGGGCCAATGCGCGCTGGCGGACTTGCCGGACCTGTTTCGCCGCATGAGCGCCGGCAACCGGGCTGTCAAGACGCTGGTGCGGACGCGGCCATGACCTGATTCCAATTCTTAATCATAATCATAATCCTAATCTTAATCTTAATCTTATTCGTCTAATGCGGGATGAGATTATGATTAGGATTAAGATTAAGATTAAGAAAAGGCAGGCTTCACCCGGCGAAGGCGCTGAACAAGGCGCGCATTTCTTCCTCCACCTGCGCCGGATCGGACAGGGTTTGGCGGATTTCCTCGCGCAACAGTTCCCGGTAGCGGCGGCGCAGCCGGTGGACCGCAACCCGCGCCGCGCCTTCCGTCATGGCCAGTCCGGCGGCGGCCTGCGCGTAGGGAATGTCGCCCCGGCCCACCATCAAAAAAGGTTTCAACCGCTCGAACAGCGCCGCCTTCCCGTCGGCGGCGTTCTCCTCGCGCAGGCGGGTGATGACCCGTTCCAGCAGCGTCACGGCCCAGGCGCGGTCGTAAATCTTGTCGGGGCTGAGGTGATCGGCGGGATCTATTCGATAGCGGGTGTCCGCGCCCTGCCAGTCCAGGGAAAGGGGCGGGACGCCGCCGCCGCGTTTCTGGCGGCCGGCGCGGTCCCATTCATTGGCCAGGAAATGTTTGAGCGAAGCGAGGAGGAAGGCGCGAAACCTGCCGTGTTCGGCCTGGAGTTTTTCGAGGTAATTCCTTTGCAGAAAACGCGCGAAAAACGATTGCGTGAGGTCTTCGGCGTCTTCGCGGGAATGACCGTGGCGGCGGGTATAGGCATAAAGCGGATACCAATAAGTGCGGCACAATTCCTCCAGCGCCACATCGGCGTTGGGCGCGGAACGGCTGCCGGCGGCGAGCACGACCGTCCAGCGCGTCGTGGCGAAATAATCGCGCGGCGGGCCGGTGGAATGACTGGTGTTTTCCGAGGTCAAATCAATCGAACGACATTCAGGAACCATATAATGGCGATCAGTCCCAGGATTGCCAGCGTCACAATGGCAATCACGCGGCCCAGCAAGTGACGCCAACTGATAAGGCCGAAGATCAGCGCCAGCAACAGGAACAACCTGTTCTCCGGGGCCGCCTTTAAGAAAAACGGGAGGACAAAAAAGCCCAAGGCCAGCCTGGCAAAAACCCGCCGGTTTTCGCTTGGAGCGGCGGGTGAAGGTGGTGGCCGCGTCCTGAGCTTGGCGCGAACTTTGGAAAGACAACGCATCACGCCAGAAACGATCACGCACACAATAAACAAGACCACCAGGTCAAGCACAAAGAACAGCCCGTGGTTGAGTCTGGAGAAATGTTCAGCAGCATCGAACCAATCACCAAAACCCACCATGAAAATGCCAACCATCTCGATGACAACCATCGCGATGACAACAGCCCACCTAACCCGCGCAGGACAACTGATCAGGCCGAAGATCAGTGCCAGCGCAAGGAAGAACACGATGAAAACCAGAGCCACGAGCCCATTGGCTTTGAGCGCCCATAAAACGGGCCACCCCAACAATCCCAAACTGAAAAAGCCCACGGCCAGCCGGGAAAAGATCCCGCTGCGGGAATGGGGGGAATCAGCCGGCGGGGGCGCCGGCTGGGACACGCGGGGGCGCATGTGCTCCCCGGAAGGGTTCGCGGGCGGCGTGGAGGGTTGCGAGCCGGGCGGGGTGGAGGTGATGGTGTCAATCTCGGTTTTGACCTCGGAGGCGTGCTGGTAACGAAGCTGCGGCTCGCGGTCCAGGGCGCGGAGAACCACCTCGTCCAGCCGCGCGTCTATCTGCACTTTTCTTGACGGCGGGGCGAATCTGCCCAGCGGCAACTGGCCGGTTAGCATTTCGTAAAACACCACGCCCAATGAAAAAATGTCGGCGCGGTGGTCCACCGTTTGCGGCTGTTCCAATTGCTCGGGGGCCATGTAATTCGGTGTGCCGATGACGCCGGTGGGGCCTTGTTGCTGCGCGGACCCGATTTCAGGGCTGACCGGCAGGCCGGCCCTGCCGGCTTGGGGGGCGAGGATTTTGGCGATGCCGAAATCGGCGATCTTCACGCGGCCTTTTTTGTCAATCAAAATGTTCTCCGGCTTGATGTCGCGGTGGACGATCCCCTCGTCGTGCGCGTACTGGAGCGCCTCGCAAATCTGCGGCACGATGCGCAGCGCCTCGTCCGGCGCGAGCCGCCCGGCCTGTTCCAACTGGCGCAGCGTCAGCCCGTCCACAAATTCCATGATGAAAAACGGCGAGCCGCCCGCCTGGCCGAATTCGTGGACGGTGACGATGTTGGGATGGCTCAAGCGGGCCAGCGCGCGGGCCTCGCGATTGAACCGCTCCGCAAAACCCGGCCCGCCCGCCGCCTGGGGCGGCAGGATTTTCAGCGCGACCAGCCGGTCCAATTCGGGCTGGCGGGCCTGATAAACCGCGCCCATGCCGCCTTTGCCGATGAAGGCGAGGATTTGCAGTTGCGGGAACAACCGCCCCACCTCCTCCAGGCCGGGCGGCTGGAAGGGCACGGGGATTGCGGCGGCGGCCCCGTTTCCGCCCCGTGCGCAAGCAGGCAGGCGGGGCAAAGCCCCTCCAACGCGCCGGTGGGCAGCGCCGCGCCGCATTGAGGGCATTGGGTTGGCATGTTCTGGTCTGGTGCGGATTCATTCATATACCCGCTTCAGAAGCATTGCGCGGAAAATGTTACAGGAAAAGGAGGTCGGGGCGGAAAGCGGCCTGTTTGCACGTGGGGAAGGGACAAATGGGACGAATGGGACGAATGCTCTTGCTTCAACCGCCATCACTCCATCACTCCATCACTCCGTTGGTGCTTTGCTTTGCCGCCATCCCGTAACCGCAACCAGCCGGTTTCCGTCCAGCAGGGAAATGGATTTGCTCCAACCCGGACTGCTGCACGAATTGTTCGAGCGCCAGGCGGACCTCCGCCCGGACGCCACCGCCCTGGAGTGCGCCGGCGCAAGGATGACTTACGGCGAATTGGAGCGCCGCTCCAACCAACTCGCGCGCCTGTTGCGCCAACACGGCGTGCGGCGCGGCGATTGCGTTGGATTATGGCTGCCGCGCTCGATGGAGGTCCTGGTGGCGCTGCTGGGGATTTTGAAAGCCAGGGCGGCTTACGTGCCGTTGGACGCGGAGTTTCCAGATGAACGGGTCGCGTTCACGCTGGCGGATTGTCACGCGCGCGCGGTGGTGACCACCAGCACGTTCGCCGCCCGCGCGAGCGGATGGAACGCCGGCGTCCTCGCCGTCGCCCTGGACGAATGCGCCGCGGAATTGGCGGCCCAGCCGGCGGCGCGTCTGGGCCATGCGGACGTTGCGTTGTCGCCCCGGGACCTTTGCTACGTGATCTACACGTCAGGAACCACCGGGCGGCCCAAGGGGGTGGAAATTGAACATCGCAGCGCCTGCCATTTGGTTCGCGCGGAAGGGCAACTCTTCCAGGTCCGGCCCGAGGACCGCGTTTTCCAGGGATTTTCCATCGCCTTTGACGCGTCGGTGGAGGAAATCTGGCTGGCGTTTTTCGCGGGGGCGGCGCTGGTGGTTGGCACGCCGGAAATGGTGCGGGCCGGGGCGGGGCTGGCGCCGCTGCTCGCTGCCGCCGGGGTAACGGTGCTCTCCTGCGTGCCGACGCTCCTGGCGATGATGGAGGAGGACGTGCCGCCGCTGCGCCTTTTGATCCTGGGCGGCGAAGTCTGCCCGCCCGATCTGGTCCGGCGCTGGTGGAAGCCCGGACGCCGCGTGGTCAACACTTACGGCCCGACCGAAGCCACCGTCATCGCCACCTTCGCCGAATGCCGTCCCGGCGAACCCGTCACCATTGGCCGTCCGCTGCCGAATTATTCCGCCCTTATTCTCGACGCCCAACTCCGCCCCGCGGCGGCCGGGGCGGCGGGGGAATTGTGCCTGGGCGGCATCGGGCTGGCGCGCGGCTACCTGGGGCGGCCGGAATTGACGGCGGAAAAATTTATTGACTGGGACGGGGACGGGGCGCCCCGCCGGCGGCTCTATCGCACCGGGGACCTGGCGCGCCGGACCCCCGGCGGCGACATCGAATTCCTCGGCCGCCTGGACGCGCAGGTGAAAATCCGCGGCTACCGCGTGGAGCTTTCCGAAATCGAGTCCGTCCTCCTGGAATGTCCCGGCGTCAAGGCGGCGGCGGCGGCTCTGCGGGAGGACACGCCGGGCGCGCCGCAATTGACCGGCTACCTGGTGCCGGCGGGCGCGACGCCGCCGGACCTGGACAAAATCCGGGCGGCCTTGCGGGCGCGCCTTCCGCCCTACATGATTCCCGCGCTGCTGGAAGTTCTGGCCAGCCTGCCCCTGCTGCCCAGCGGCAAGGTGGACCGCAAGAATCTGCCCGCGCCGCGCGCGCGGCCCGCCGAAAGCCGGCCCGGCCTGATTCCGCCGCGCACGGCGCTGGAGCGGCAAATCGCGGCGGTGTGGGAAAAGTTGTTCGCGCCCGCGCCCGTGTCGGTGCGGGACGATTTTTTTGTCGAACTGGGCGGTCATTCGCTGCTGGCGGCGCGCATGGTTTCCGAGTTGCGCCGGCAGGTGCCGCTGCAATCCCTTTCCATGCTGGACGTGTACCGGCATCCCACCATTGAGAAGCTGGCGGAGGAATTCGAGAAACGGCGGCGCGCGCCGGAGCCGGCCGGGGCAGGGGAGGAATTTGCGCCCATTCCTTTTTGGCGGCATTTCTTCTGCGGGGCGGCGCAGCTGGCCGGCCTGGTGTTCATCCTGAGTTTTTTTGCGCTGCAATGGCTCACGCCGTATCTGACCTACACGCTGATGATGGACTCGGAAGCGGACTTCAGCACCGCCGAGGCGATAGCCGGGGCGTTTGCCAGCCTGATTGTGTTTTATCCGGTGATGCTGCTGGTTCCGATTGCTGTCAAGTGGATTGTTATCGGCCGCTACCGGCCGGGCGCTTATCCGCTCTGGGGCTGGTTCTATTTCCGCTGGTGGCTGGCCACGACGGTCGAGGCGTGCGTGCCGGTGGGCTACCTGGCCGGGACGCCGCTCTACAACATTTATCTGCGCCTGATGGGCGCGAAGATCGGGAGGAACGCCCATCTGGGTTGCAACGCCTTCGCCAGCTATGACCTGCTGGCCATCGGCGAGGATTCGAGCATTAACGTGGATTCCAATTTGTCCGGCTACACGGTGGAAAACGGCTGGTTGAAAATCGGGCGCGTCACCATTGGCCGGCGCTGCTTTGTCGGCGCGCGGGCGGTGCTGGGGCTGAACACGGTGATGGAGGATGATGCCGCCCTGGAAGATCTTTCGCTGCTGCCGCGCGGCGGCGTCATCCCGCGCGGGCAGACGTGGCTGGGTTCGCCGGCGCGGCCCGCGTCCGCCGCCGCCCGCGCCGGCGCGCATCGGCCCGGCGCGGGCCGCCGGTGCGCCTTTGGCATTTTGCACGGGTTGGGCGCGCTGATTTTTCCGGCGCTGGTGGTGGCGGCGCTTTTTCCCGGCATTGTGATGATGAATGAATTGAACTATATGGACGAATACTACTGGTATTTGTCCGTGGCCCCGTTGGCGGGCTTGTCCTTCATCGTCATTCTGTCGCTGGAAATCGTCGCGGTGAAATGGCTGCTGCTGGGCCGGGTGAAGGAAGGAACCCACCGCCTCCACACCCTGGAATACTTTCGCCGCTGGTTCTTCCACCAAACCATGGACCTGAGCCTGGACATCCTCGGCCCCCTCTACGCTTCGATCTTCCTCGCGCCCTGGTACAAAATGCTCGGGGCCAAACTGGGCGACGGCGCGGAAGTCTCCACCGCCTCCTTCATCTCGCCGGATCTTCTCTCCATTGGCGAGGGCAGCTTCATCGCCGACAGCGTTTCCATGGGCGCGCCGCGGGTGCGCGACGGTGTGGTCGTGACCGGCAGGAACCGCGTCGGCAAACGCTCCTTCATCGGCAACAGCGCCCTGCTGCCGCCCGGCGCGGTCATCGGCGACGAGGTGCTCATTGGCTGTCTTTCCGTGCCGCCGGCCCGGGCGGCGGACGCGTTGCGCGCGGACAGCGCGTGGCTTGGTTCGCCCGCCATTTTTCTTCCGCAACGGCAAAAGAGCGCCGGTTTTTCCGACGAAACCACCTTTCATCCCAATCGGAAATTGCGCGCGCAGCGGGCGGCGATTGAATTTTTCCGCGTACTGGCCCCCTCGACGGGCTTCATTATCATCATCAGCCTGCTGTTCTCCGCGCTGCTGCTGCTCAAGGACTACTTCAGCGAGGCGGCGGACCAACCGCTGTTGAGTTTCTTTTTCAGCCAGGCGCAACTGGAGTATTTCGGCGACCATGAAACGCTCTTGTCGCTCGCCTGCTTTCCGTTTCTCTACGTGGCCTGCGGTTTGGCGGCGGCGCTCATCACCCTGGCGGCGAAGTGGACGCTGGTCTGGCGCTATCGTCCCGGCGAGAAGCCGCTTTGGAGCACCGCCGTCTGGCGCAACGAACTGATCAACGCCCTGCACGAACATCTGGCCGCGCCGTTCCTTCTGGACGCGCTGACCGGCACGCCGTTCCTCTGCTGGCACCTGCGCCTGCTCGGCGCGAAAATCGGACGCCGCGCCTATGTGGAGACGACGGACTTCACCGAATTCGACCTGATCCGCATCGGCGATGAGGCGGCGTTGAACGCCGACTGCACCATCCAGACGCACCTGTTTGAAGACCGGGTCATGAAAATGTCAACCATACAAATCGGCCCGCGCGCCCGCGTCGGCGCCGGTTCGCTGGTCCTTTACGACACCGTCCTGGGAGAGCGCGCGGCGCTGGGAGACCTGTCGCTGCTGATGAAGGGGGAGACATTGCCGGCCGGCAGCCGGTGGGAAGGCATCCCGGCGCAGCCGGCGCAGTGATGGCGCGCGCCTGACGGCACCACAAATCGGTGGCGGCGTTGAACGGCAGGTTAAGTGGTGAACGGATTGAGGGCCGGCACAAACGGGAAATTTGGCCACTGCGAAAGAACTCGTTTGCATTAAGGACCATTATGTGGAAAATTGCCCGCGTGCAGAAGGCGCTTTCATGGGTTTGGTCACGGAAGGCGAAAAAGGCCCACGCGGTCTTGTGGCTCGGTGTCTTCCTGCTGCTGGAGGCGATGGTGGTTTTCCCCGGATTGCATGCCTTGATCCATGCGGACGCATCGGACCCGGACCACGAATGCGCTGTCACCTTGTTCACTCACGGGCAGGTTCATGGCGCGGATGCGGCGGTTCCCGTCCTCCGGCCCGAGCCGGTGGCGGCTTTCATCCAGCCCTGGCGTGAGGCCGTTTTTGTTTCCAGGGATGTCCGGTTGCTGCCCGGCCGCGGTCCTCCCTCTCTCCCGTCCCTCCACAGTTAGCGCTTTCGCCGGTTCAAAAATTAGCGGGGCCTGGTCGCGGTGCGTTGTGATGCGCGTTTGCCATGCTCGGACTCGGGCGGAAATCCAAGAGCTTTAACCATTTTCCAAAAGACCTATGAATTCAGTTTATCGTTGTTTGCAGTTGACAGTTATTGGGCTGGCCGCCGCGGCCGGTCCGGGAGCGCGGGGCCAAACCAATAATCCGCCGGACGCCGCGGCCGGCGCGACCAATGCGGCCGCCGCGGCCAGCGCGACCAATGCGGCCGCCGCGGCCAGCCCGGTCGTGGGAACCAATGTCACCGTCCTCGAAACGACGACGGTCGTGGGGCAGCATTTGAATGAGGTGCGCACGGAGATCATGCCCAGTTTGGGGGCCACGGAATCCATCAAGGACCAGGCGCAAATCCTGTCCATGTCGCAAGGGGCGGACGCGCCGATCAGTCAGGTCATCACCCGTTTTCCCGGCGTGGCGGAGGATTCGGCGGAGAACGGGGATTTGCATGTGCGCGGCGAGCATGGCAACCTGCAATATCGCATTGACGACGTGCTGTTGCCGGAAGGGATCGTGGGTTTCGGGCTGGAGCTGGATCCGCGTTTTATCCAGAACATCTCCCTCATCACCGGCTCGCTCCCGGCGCAATACGGCTTCCGCACGGCGGGGGTGGTGGATATCCAAACCAAGAGCGGCGCGCTCAATCCCGGGTGCGAAGCCTCGGTTTATGGCGGCAGTTACGACACCTTCCGTCCGAGCTTTGAATACGGCGGGAGCGAAGGGAAGTTCAACTATTTCGTGGACGGCAGCTATGACCACAACGGCATTGGCATCGAGAATCCGACCGGCAGTTCCACGCCGATTCATGATTATACGGAGCAATGGAAAACATTCCTCTACGGCTCTTATATTATTGACGCCACCAGCCGGATCACGGGGATGGCGAGCGCGTCCTACACCCAATATGAGGTGCCCAACACGCCGGGTCTTCCGTCCGGAACCGATTCCTATGACACGGCCGCGACCGTGCCCTGGTCCTCGTCTCCCTTCATGAAGGCCCTGCTGCCGCCCTCGGGCGTCTTTAATTCGTCGGCTCTGAATGAGCGGCAAAAGGAGCAGAATTATTACGGGGTGGTCACCTGGCAAAAATCCACCGGGGATTTGGATTACCAGGCGTCCGTATTTGTCCGCCGCAGCGAGGTGGCCTTTACGCCGGACCTGGCGGGGGATCTTTATTTCAACGGCGTGGCCAGTGAAGTGGACAAGGCGCTGGACTCCGCCGGTTTGCAGGTGGACGGCAGTTATCATCTGGGTGAGCATCATACCGTCCGGGCCGGCGGCCAGTTCCTGGAGGAAGGGGTTTCCGCGGACTCGACGGCCACGGCCTTTACGCTCGACGGCGCCGGCGATCCGAACGGCCTGGCCACCATCCAGGACAACCATGCGCTTTACGGCCAGTTCGCCGGCCTTTATTTGCAGGACGAATGGAAACTCGCCTCCTGGCTGACGCTCAATTACGGCGCGCGCTTTGACGTCTTTTCCTCGTCATTTGACGACGAGAACCAGTTTAGCCCGCGGGTCAACCTCGTTTATCAGCCCTTCGACGGCACGACGATGCACGCGGGCTATTCGCGCTATTTCACCCCGCCCCCGGCGGAGAGCGTCGGCGGAGGCACGCTCGCCAAATTCGCCGGCACCGCCAATCAGGCGTTCACGAACCTGGACAGCGCGGTCAAGGCGGAACGCGCCAATTATTACGATGTTGGCATCAGCCAGAAGCTCGCTCCCGGATTGCAGGCGGGATTGGACGGTTACTATAAAACCGCCCAGAATCAACTCGATGACGGATTGTTTGGGCAGACTCTGGTGCTCTCGGCGTTCAATTACGAAAAGGGCCGGGTTTATGGGCTGGAATTCACCACTTCCTACCAGACCAACGGCTTCTCCGCCTATGCCAACGCCGCTTACTCCGTCGCGGAGGGTCAGAATTGGGACTCCGCGCAGTTCCTGTTCACCCAGGGCGATCAGGCTTATGTCCAGAATCATTTGATTCATCTGGACCATGACCAGACTTATAGCGGTACGGCCGGCGTGTCTTATCGTTTCAAAGAGACGCGGGACGCCAGCACTCTGGCGTATCTGGACATCGTGGCGGGCAGTGGATTGAGACAGGACGGCGGCGGGACCGAGCCTGCCGCTGACGGCGCCGGTCCCATTCCCAACGGCGCCACCGTTCCGGCCTACTACTCGATCAACATCGGCGCGGAACAAAGTCTCAAGCTGTCCCGCAAGCAGTCTTTGAAGGTCCGCCTTGACGTGGTGAATGTGACCGATAACATTTATGAGTTGCGCAGCGGAACGGGGGTTGGCGTCAATGCCGCTCAATACGGCATGCGGCGGGGCGTCTTCGGTTCGCTGAGTTACCAATTCTGAGGCCTGATGCCAGCCGGTGGCCGGAAAATGAACACAATCCATTCATACGCGGGCGCGGGGGGCTATGAGTTGAAATCCGATCTGGCCCGGGTTTGCCTGCCCGCGCCTCGTGCGCACGATCAGCGCAATCTGGCGTGGACCAACTCGATTTGTCTGCTGTTTCTCATCATCGGGCTGGCGGGTTTCCGGCCCGCCCCGCCGCCGCCCATCGCGGTCAAGCCCTTGGAAGAAGCCCAGCCGGTGGTCATCGAGGCGCAGCCGCCGCCGGTTCCCCCCGCCATTGAGCCGGACCAGGACATCCAGCCGCTTGAGAAGCCGGATGCCGCCCCGCCCAGGGTGGTGGTGGTCACGCCCGAGTCGCCCGCCATCAGGTTCTCCGTGCCCACAGTCGGCAACCTCGTTGTGCCCATAGCCCAATCGGTCGCGCCGCCGGCCCCCCCGCCGCAGCAGGAGGGAACACCGCCGCTGCGCTCCGAGCCGCCCCAGCCCAACCCGTTGAACAACACCGGCAAGGGCGGCGAGCGCCCGACCCCCGATTACCCCAAAATGGCGGCGCAGTTGGGCCAGCAAGGCGCCGTCGTGCTGTTGCTCACCGCCGACGAAGCGGGCGTGATCATTTCAGTCGAGGTGAAAGAGTCTTCCGGCTCCTCCATCCTGGATCGCGCCGCCGCGGATTTCATCAAGAAGCACTGGACCGTTCCCCAGGGCGAGCGCGGCAGGCTCTTTCAAGCCAGGATTGATTACAAACTGACATCGAGTTAGAAAGCGAGTTGTGAATTTATGATGGCTAATATCGTGGTGGAGTTCTTTGGAAAAGGCGGGCCGGTCATGTGGCCGATTCTGATTGCCGCCCTGGTGGCGGTGGCCGTGGTGGGCGAACGCGCTTTCTGGTGGGTGCGCGAAAGCCGCCGGCGCGATCCCAGGAAGCTGGAACAACTGCTGGCCGCGCTGGAAAATTCCGATGTCCCCGCCGCCCTCAAAATCGCCGAGGGTTCGGCGGACCCGGTGGTGCGCATGATCTACCGCGGCTTAAACCACGTCCACGCCTCGCTGGAAGGGGCGTTGCAATTGGCCGCGGGCATCGAGCTGGAACGGGCGGGCCGGTTCCTCACCGTGATGGACACGCTGGTGACGCTGGCCCCGCTGCTGGGTTTGCTGGGCACGGTCACCGGCCTGATGCAGGCTTTCCTCCAGGTCGGCAACGAGGAACTGGCGGTGGGCGCTGTGACCGGCGGCATTGGCACGGCCCTCATCGCCACGGCCTGCGGCCTGGGCATCGCCATCTTCACGCTCATCCCCTTCAATTTCTTCACCGCCAGGGTGACGCGGCTGCAATTTGAATTGGAGACCGCCGCCTCCAACGTCGAAGTCATGATCAAGGCCGGAAAGGCCAACGGAGAGAAGTGAGAATCCCCTCTCCAGTCCGGGGCAAACGCTGCCGCATTGAGATCATTCCTTTGATTGACATCATGTTCTTTTTGCTGGCCTCGTTCATGATGGTCAGCCTGCAAATGGAGCAGGCGCATAATATCAAGGTCAGCCTGCCCGGCGCGGCCAGGGCCGCCGCTGATTTCAAGCCGGGCATGGTCAACATCGCGGTGGACACCAATGGAACCGTCTGGCTGGAACGCAAACCCATCACCCTGCCCGAATTGCGGCTGGTCCTGAGCAACCGCTTCCGCCTAGACACCAATCTGCCCGTCTATCTGAGCGGCGACGGCGGCGTTCTCCAGGGCGCGATTTCCGATGTCCTGCTCACCGTCCGCAACGTGGGCGTGCAGAAAGTCGCGTTCATGGTCCGGGAGAACGCGGGGGGGGAGGGCGCCCCGTGAGAATCCGCTCCCCCATCCGCCGGAAGAAGGCGCGCCTGGAGATCATTCCTTTGATTGACATCATGTTCTTTCTCCTCGCCTCGTTCATGATGGTCAGTCTGCAAATGCAAAAGGTCCGCACCCTCAAGGCCAGCCTGCCCACCGCCACCCTGGCGGCCTCCAGCGCCAAGCCGGACATCATCAATCTGCGCGTGGACCGGCTGGGGCTGGTTTATGAGGACAAGGCGCGGATTTCGCGGGCCGATTTGCTCGCCCTCCTGACCAATCGTTTTGCCCTCAACACCAACCTGCCTGTCAGCATCAGCGGCGACCGGGACGCCCGGTACGGGGACACCATTTCCGTGCTGGACTTCGTAAAACAGGCCGGCATCCAGCGCGTCGCGGTGGCGGTGACCGGGGCGGAGGCGCCGCGCGCCCTTCCCAAAGAATGAAAAGTTTCCAACAGAATTTGTTGATGGCGCTCGCCTTCGCCCTGTGCGGCCTGTGCGCCTGGCAATGGCATTTTCAAACCGTGCAGCGGGGCCGGCTGGCTGACAAGAACATGGAGATTAACCGGCGGGACGCCGCCATCCAGGGCTATACCAATTCCGTGGACAAGATGAACCAGCAAATCACGCGCATGGACCAGGCCATCGCCGGATTAAACGACGATTTGAAGCAATCGCTCAAGACCAACAGCGAGTTTATCATCCTGCAAAAACGCGAGATCGCCCGGCTGGGCGCGAGCAACGATACGCTGCTGAGTGAAATCTCCCAGTACACCAACGCCGTGGCGACTTTGCAAAGCAACCTGGACGCGGCTTACGACGGCATCAAAACGCAAAATACGAACCTGGAACTGCTGGCGGCTGATCGCGACAAGTGGGTCGGAATGTACACCAACATGGCCATCACCAACAACCACATCATCAGCCAGTACAACGACCTCGTCGGCAAATACACCAATGTCGTGGACCGCCTGAACAAGCTCCAGCCCGCCTCCACCAATCGGCCCGGGAGGTAAGCGCCCTGGCTAAAAGTGGTAGCTCAAGACCACTTTGAAAAGCGCGGAGGCCGCCAATTGATTGCCCCGGAAGTCCGCGAAAACCGGCAGTTCCACGTCCGCATACAGGCTCACCGGATGCAGATGGAACTCCACACCGGGGGAGAGCAAAACGCGCTCGTAGCCGGAGTCCGTGCCGCCCGCCGGATTGTCGCTGCCGCCGCCCGATGCGTTTTGCCCGGTGTCCGCGGTCCGCGCGGAGGCGATGACTTGCGCCACCGGCGTGATCCGCACCCGGCCGAGTGACAACTGGTTGTAGTAAAGGCCCGCCGCGGCGTCAATTTCCGCCCCTGGTCGGTAATGGGCTTGCGTCAGCGTCGGCACGTCCAGGAGCGCCTGCGCGAACCAGTTCACGCGGTTGTCCAGCGTCAAGTTGCCCCGATGAAAAGCGCCCAGCAGAATATCGGTGCTCCCGGTGCCCAATTCCGAGTCCCGGTCCACGTCGCCGTAAGCATCGTTGTGCGCGAAACTGCCCGTCGGCAGCTTGAATCCGAAGGTCAAGCCGGTGGACAAGTCCGGGGAAAACCCGGTGTAGATGCCTTCCAGCCGGATGTCGCCCAGTTGGCTCCAGTGCTCCGTGATTAAGGTGTTGCCGCCGGCGCCCCCCAAGGTCTTGAAGAGGCGGTTATCGTAAGGCGCCTCAAGTTGGATTCCCCAACTGCGGTCGAACATGTACTGAATTCCCAGCGTCAGAAACCAGGTCCGGATTTGCTTGTCCCCGTTATCGGCGGACGGCGCTTCCGCGTTGGCGTGCCAATTCCTATTCTGATCCTGAAAGTCGCTTTCAAGAAACGCCATGCCCCCGGCGCCTTGGGGAAACATCGAGCTGGTGGCCACGTCAAAAACGCCGCATCCGCAGGCGCAGCCGCGGGCCGCGGCCGGGGCCAGCGCCAGCGCCAGCAGTGCGGCGGAAAGCGCCCGCTCCAAGATATTTTTGTTCTTCATATCCTTCAACTTCTGAATGACTTTGCCTGCAACGCGCCACAGTAAGTACCACTCCTGCCCGAACCTGTCAATCCGTTCGCCGTATTCCGAGTTGGACCGGGCGCCCCTGGGCGCGGGAAAGAAAAAGGCCCGGGATTGCTCCCGGGCCTTTTGCGGTGTCCTGATCGCAGGGACCAGGACGGAAGGGTTGCCTTATTGCAGGCTGTGGGTGGAGGGCATCATCAGGCATGCCGGCTTGCTGGCCACGTTGCCGGCGGTGTAGCTGGTGGCGAAGGTCATGGTGCTGTCAAGCGGGCAACTGGGCAATGAGCCGGCGGTGCCGTGGCCCATGTAGGGCTGGATGTCGGTGCCTTGCGGAGTGTCGCTGTTCTGCTTGTGGTTTTCCAAAGCCCACTCGTCCTTGGCGCTGGAAATGATGCGCAGGTTGTTGATGCAGGCATTGGCCTGGGAGGTGGTGCGGGCGCGAACAAAGTTCGGTATCGCGATGGCGGCGAGGAGGCCGATAATGGCGACCACGATCATGATTTCCACCAGGGTGAAACCGGCTTTGCGGGTGACTTTATTATTCATAACGATTACGGAACCTTTCTGATGCGGCGTGAACCGAGCAAAAGGCGGGTTAAGATTATTACAATCAGGTCCACTCATTGCCTTTTGCATCCGCAACAATGAGTATAGCACTCACCATGCCAACAACAAGGCGGGACTTGATCTTTTCTCATGTCTTACGCAAGGGCCGGGGGAGCGGGGGGGGGGG
>Ga0182027_10002967_pt1 | contig 27235 bp, 23 predicted proteins | sample 712E1DmetaG_FD_121300 | JGI IMG/M metagenome (GOLD analysis project Ga0182027, IMG submission 121300) | Permafrost microbial communities from Stordalen Mire, Sweden - 712E1D metaG (Illumina Assembly) | ecosystem: Environmental > Terrestrial > Soil > Wetlands > Permafrost | place: Sweden...
CCAAGCCGTGCCGCCGCGCGGCGATGCTCTGGCTTCCACATCGGCGCCTCCTTCGAATCAAGCGCCTCCTACAGAATCACAACCGATTCCTCTGACTCAACAACTTCTTGGATCGGCTCTAAGCAAACATTCGACACCTTCGAGAGATGTCAGCCGCGCCTTCTCTGGATACGGTCTTGTCCCTTCATCCCATTTGTGGAAAGAATCGCGAATTGTCGCGGCTAAATAGCGATCAATTGCCTGCCAATAGATTTGCTGTATCTGGCCCTCAAAGACAATTCCGCCAACATGAATTCTCCCGCCTCGAAAATCCTCTACGTCAACAGAGTAATGTGGGATGTTGATGTTGTGCCAAATAAACAACCACTTGTTGGCAAAGCGCTGCCATTCAATCTCCAGCTCGCTCTGCAAGTTCAATTCAAATGGCGTCATTGGATGTCAGCCCTGTCGGACGTACGTGTCATATAGTCAGATACCGAGGCAGACACTACTTGATATACCAGACCGAGCCCCTGGCACCTGGGTGACCACGCCCCCTTCGCCTCCCCCGGCTCGAGGCCGGGGTCGGCACTTCCCCCGCAAATAGGGGCAGAAAGGGCGCCGTTTCACCTGCGCACGAAATCGAGAATAGCGCGGGCGGCGCGCAACGAGGGTTGCTCGTCGCCTTGGCCCAGAAGGCGCGTCGCTTCTTCCAGGTCGGCAACCTGACGCGCGGCGGCTTCTTTGTCCGTCAGCAGCGGCAGAACGGCGTCGGCGAGCGCTTTGGGCGTGCAGCGCAATTGGAGAAATTCCGGCACCGCTTCGCGGTCCAGAATGAGATTGACGACGGTCACGAATTTGACGTGCACGAAGATCTTCGCCAGCGCGTGCGTCAGCGGCCCGAATTTGTAGCCGACGACCATCGGCGTGCGCGCCAGCGCCAGCTCGGTCGTCACCGTGCCCGAGGCCGCCAGCGCCGCGTCGGCCGCGTCGAAGGCGGCGAATTTCTGGTCCTCGCCTTCAACGATGTGGAGCGGCGCAGGCCAGTTCCCGGTCCCCGCCCGCACGCGCGCGGCGACATGAGGCACGGTCGGCAGCACGCACGTCAGGCCCGGCACGCGCTTGGCCAGCAAGCCGACCGCGGCGCGGAAGGTGGGCAGGATGTAGCGGATTTCGCCCGTCCGGCTGCCCGGCAGCACCGCCAGCAGCGGCGCCTCGGGCGCGATGGCGTGGCGGGCGCGGAACGCCTCCCCGCCGGTCATGCGCTGGGCGCGCTCGATCGCCGGATGACCGACGAAAACCGCGTGCAACCCGACCTTCTCGAAGACCGGCGCCTCGAACGGCAGCAGCGCCAGCACCATGTCGAAATAGTTCGCCATGGCGCGGGCGCGCCAGGAGCGGCTGGCCCACACCTGCGGGGCGACGTAATTGATCGTGGCGATCCGCGGCGCGACGGCTTTGATACGCCGCGCAATGCGGTGGGTGAAATCGGGGCTGTCGATCAGCACCACCACGTCCGGGCGCGCCTCGACCGCGAAGTCCGCCGCCTGGCGCACGCGCGCCAGGATCGTGGGTATGCGCAGCAATATCTCGTTGAGCCCCATCACCGCGGTGGCATCGAGCGGGAAGAGACTCTTCAGCCCTTGGGCCGCCATCGCATCGCCGCCGACGCCGACGATCTTGAGGCGGTCGCCGGCCAGCGCCTTGAGCGCCGCCATCAATTGCGCGCCGAGCAGATCGCCCGACGGCTCGCCGCAGACCAGCATCAGCGTCAGGGGCTTTTCCGGCAGCCCGGGCATCGTCAGGGCGCCACGCCGACGAGGAACACGCCAAGCCGGTCGGCCTCGGCAATCACCGCGCGTTTGCCCAGGATCAGCGCGCCCCCCGCTTCCACCGCGATGCCGGCGAGGCCCACGGCGGCGGCGTTTTGCACCGTCTGAACGCCGATGACGGGCAGGTCCGTCTTGCGGTCCTGGATCGGTTTGGGCGCCTTGGCCAAGACGCCGCGGCGCTTGGCGGGCGTGCCGCGCAGATGCTCGGGCAGGTTCGCGACGCGCGCCACCATGGCGTCGGTGCCTTCCGCCGCTTCCACCGCCAGCGCCAGCCCTTCGCAGACGATCGCCGCCTGTCCGATGTCGAGCGCCCCCATGGCGCGCACGATCCTAAACGCGGCGGCGATGTCCTCTTCGCTCTCCCGCGACGGGGCGATCCGGCCCATCCGGCCCTCGGGCGCGAGCAGTCCGGGCGCGGCCTCGGCGGCGGAAACGATGCGCACACCTTCGCGCTCGAAGATGTCGACGACCGAGCGCAACAGCGCGTCGTCGCCTTTGAGGGAGGCCGCGATCACGCGCGGCGCCACCAGCACCGCCTTGGCGTCGAGCTTGATCTCCGAGAATTTCGGCCGCGCCACCTGCCCCGCCACCAGCGCCTCGCCGCATTGGTGCGCCGCCAGCGCCTTGAACGCCTTGCCGACCTCGCCGAGCGAAATCCACTCGTGCGGCCAGTCCTCGACCCAGGCCTCGGCCCAGCCGTTGATCGCAAGGACGAAGACTTCGCGTCCGCTCTCGCGCACGCTTTGCGCAATGGCGAGGGGAAGTTCGCCGCCGCCGGCAACGATGCCGAGCGCGCCCCCGCCCGTCACTCTTCGACCGCTTCGTGGTGGCCGGGCGGGCGCGCGGCGGCGATCTGGCGCTTGGCCGGCGCCAGGATGAAATCGCAAATCTCGCGCACTTCCGCGACCTCGAGCCATTTTTCACGCGCCGCCGCAGCGTGTACTTTGACCGATCCGCCCGGCTCGAGGAAGATGGCGCGAAACGCCGCGCGCAGGGCGTGGATGTTGGCGCGCGGCACGCCGCGGCGCTTCAAGCCCACGATGTTCAGCCCGGTCAGCTTCGAATGCATCCCGATCGCCATGGCGTAGGGAATGATGTCGTTGTTGGCGCCGGAGATGCCGCCCAGCATCGCGCCGCGCCCGATACGGGTGAACTGCTGCACCGCCGCCAGACCGCCGAGCACGACGCCGTCGCCGATATCGACATGGCCCGCCAGTTGGGCGCCATTGGCGAATGTCACGTCGTTCCCCACCCGGCAATCATGGCCGATGTGACTGTAAGCCATGAAAAAACCGCGCGCGCCGATTTCGGTCACGCCATGCCCCTTGATGCTGCCCAGGCTGAAGCTCACGCATTCGCGGATCACCGTGTCCTCGCCCACGACAAGCCTTGTGCCGGCCGGATCATTGCCGCGGATTTGCGACTCGCCGCCGAGCACCGCGCCCGGATGCACGACGCAACGCGCGCCGATCTCGGTCTCGCCGGCAATCACGGCGTGGGAGAGCAGCCGCACGCCATCCCCCAGCTTCACCTTGGGTCCGACGATGCAAAAGGGCCCGATCTCGACGCCGGCGCCCAGAACGGCTCCGTCTTCAACGATCGCCGTTGGATGAATCGCCTTCCCCATCTGCGCTGTCCCGAATCATGGCGCTGAATTCCGCCTCCGCACATAACACGTCGCCGACATAGGCTTCTCCAGCGAATCGCCACACCGGCCCGCGCCTTCTCAGCGCCTTGACCCGCATCTGCAGCATGTCGCCGGGGCGGACCGGCCTTCTGAACCGTGCCTTTTCGATCGTCAAAAAATAGACGATACGGTCCGCGCCGCCCACGCCCAGGGAATGGACGACCAGCGCGCCAGCCGTTTGCGCCAGGGCTTCGACGATCAAGACTCCCGGCATTACCGCGTGGTCCGGGAAATGGCCCTGGAAATGCGGTTCGTTGTAGCCGATCGCCTTGTGACCCGTGGCGCTCTCGTTGGGGACGATGTCGGTCAATTTCTCGACGAACAGGAATGGCGAGCGGTGCGGCAGCAGGCGCTTGATGTCCTCGATGCCGAGCACCAGGTGCGACGGATGCTTTTCAGTCATGGCCGTCCCGTTTCGGTTTCTTGATCAGCGCAGCCACCGCGTACAGCTCCCGAATCCATTCCTTTATCGGCTTTGCGGGTATGCCGCCGTAATCGCGGCCGCCCTCGACTTCCTGTCCGGGCATGACGCCCGTTCGTCCCGCAAGGCGCGCGCCGCTGCCGACATGGCAATGGTCTCCGAAAGCAGCTTGTCCGCCGACAACGACGAAATCGCCCAACACCGCGCTGCCGGCCATGCCCGTTTGACCGGCGATCACGCTATGCCTGCCTATATGGACGTTGTGAGCAACATGCACAAGATTGTCGATCTTCGTGCCTTCGCCGATGACGGTGTCGCCCAAAGCGCCGCGGTCGATCATGGCGCCGGCGCCGATTTCCACCTTGTCCTGCACGATCACGCGGCCGAGTTGCGGAATCCTGACATGGCCGTGCGCGCTGCTGGCAAAGCCGAATCCCGGCTGGCCGATCTGTGCGCCCGGCTGGATCAGCAACTGATCGCCCAGATAGGCATGGGAGATCGACACGTTGCTTCCGATTTCGCAGTTGCGCCCGATGGTCACGCCGCGACCGATGACGGTGCCAGGTCCGATGCGCGTGCCGTCGCCGATCTGGGCATGGGGCCCGACCACGACGTAAGGGCCCAGTACCGCGCCCTTGCCGATCTCGGCGCTAGGATCGATCGGAGCGCGCTGTCCTGACCAGTCGCCGAGGCCCGATTCGGGATAGAACAGTTCCACGGCGGCGGCAAAGGCGTGCTGCACCGATGCACAGGGGATCGTCACCAGATGCGGCGGCGGATCGAGCGGCTTGGCGGTCTTGGCCAACACGAAGCAGTATCCGGCCGCGGTCTGCGAAAACTCGGTCGCGGCCCGGTCGCCCGTGAAAAAGGACAGATGGGTGGCAATCGCGCCCGAAAGGCTTGCCAAGTCGTCGATCTTAGCGGAGCCGTCGGCGCCCCGCGGCACGGCGGCGAGCGCCTTGGCGCAGACAGCGGCCAGCGTGTGGGGCCCGCGATTGTCGTAGAAACGTGGATCGGCCATGCCGGCTAGTCCAGGTGGCCGCGCGTCTGCGCGCTCCTACTGCTGTTGTTGCTCCGCCGAGGCCGGCGGTGCCTTGAGTTCGACCTTGACCGCCGGCATCTTCATGTCGAGACGCTGGATGACCAATTGGGTCACGTCGAGCGCATTGGGAGCCAGCAGGACGGCGGTACGGTCCACCAGAATCGTGGCGCCGCGTTCCTTCATAAGGCCCTGCAGGATCGGGCCGAGAGATTGCTCGACCTGCTGTTGCGCGGCCATGACGCCGCCCTGGATCAGCCTGCTGCGATCCTGAACCTTTTTCTGAAAGGCCGTGGCCTTGTCTTGAAAATCCTTGATCCGGCGCGCCTTAACATCGGGCGCGAGAATGGCGGACTGCTGCTGGATCTGGCCTTCTTCGCTCTTCAGCGATGAGGCCTCGCCGTTCAGATCGTGGCTGGCCTGCTGCTTGAGCTGGTCGACCTGGCGCTGGATATCCTGCCCGACCTTGGAGGTGCCCATCACCCGGCGTAAGTCCACCATCAGAATTCGCGCGGTGGGCGTGCCGCCGGGCGGCGGAGCGGCCATGGCGGCATCCAAGCTGCCCGCCACGAGAAAGAGCATTCCTGCAGCCAGGATGGTGCGGGCGATAAGTGATTTCTGCTTCATGGATCTATAACCCCGTGCCGGCGCTAAAGTGGATGAATTCGGTCTTATCATAGGGTGCTTTGACGAAAGGCACACCTAAATCGATCTGCACCGGGCCAAAGGGCGATTTCCAGCCAATGCTGATGCCCGCCGATACGCGCAGCGCCAGATTGTCCTTGATGCAGCTTTGCTGTTGGCTCGGCGGGCAAAGCGGAGTCGTCGATTTGAGATGGCCCAGCGTGCCGAAATCCGAGAAGAGGGAGAAGTTCATGCCATAGTCGGCGGGCACGATATCCGGCAAGCGGACTTGGGCCGTGCCGATCGCATAGAAATCGCCGCCCACCGCGCCGCTGTCGCAACTCGTGGTGCCGGTAGTGCCGCACGCATAAAGGTCGCGCGGGCCGATACCGGCGAGCTTGAAGCCGCGGAACGAATCGCCCCCCTTGAAATAGCGCTCCTGGATGGGAACGACGCTGCCGCCATAGCCCATGATGTAGCCAGATGATGCGGTGAGCGAGCCGACTAAATCGTCTCCGAACAGCTTGCGGTAGGCCGTGAAGCTCCCCTCCGTCTTCAGGAACTTCAGGTTGCCGCCGAAGCCGGCAAAATCCTGGCCGAAACTGAAGACGACGCCGCTGGTCGGCTTGATGGCGTCGTCCAGCGTATTATAGACGAAGGAATAGCCGATCTCCGACGTTTTGCTCGAAGCGCCGTAAAGCTGAACCTGCCGGATCAGCTCCACCGGCGCGTTGGAGTACGGCGTGATCTTGTTGATTCTGTAGGTGTAGTTCAGCCCGATGCTGCCGTATTCCGAGGTCGGGAAGCCGAAGCGCACCGAGCCCGCGGTCGCATCGCCCTGATAGGACGCCTGATTGTAGCTCGTGACCCATTTGTACAAGTCGATGCCGGCCGCCAGCGGGCGGTTGAGGAACCATGGTTCGGTGAACCTGAATTCGAACTGCTTGCTCAACGTCGACATCTCGATGCTGGCGCGCAGGAATTGGCCGCGGCCGAACAGATTGCGCTCGGTGTAGGCGAATTCGCCGACGAAGGAGCTGGTCGAGGAATAGCCGGCGCCGAGCGACAGCTCGCCGGTCGACTGCTCCGTCACTTGCACCGAGATGTCCGTCTTGTCGGGGCGCGAACCGGCCGAATTCTTGATCGCCACGTCTTTGAAGAAGCCCAGCGCGCGGATGCGGGTGCGCGAGCGGTCGACCAGCTGGCGGTTGAAGGCGTCGCCTTCGCTGAACCGCAATTCGCGCCGGATGACCCTGTCGAGCGTACGACTGTTGCCGACGATATTGATCTTGTCGATGTAGACGCGCGGCCCCTGCTCGATATTCATCACCACGTCCATCGTGCGCGTATCGGCGTTGCGTCTGAGGCGGACGCCGACGTCGGCGTTGGCGTAGCCTTTGGTGCCGACGGCGGTGATCAGCGCGTCCTTGGCGCTCTCCACCAAGTTCTCGTCGTAGATCTCGCCGGCCTGGATATTCACCAGCGGGCGCAACGCCTGCGCGGGAAGCTCCTTAACCTTCGAAGTGATTTCGACCTTGCCGAAATGATATTTGGCGCCTTCGTTGACGGTGAAGGTGATGTAGAAGGCACTATGATCCGGGGTCAGCTCGGCGACGGCCGAAACGACCTGGAAATCCGCATAGCCGTGACTCACGTAGAACCGGCGCAGCTGCTCGCGGTCGAACAGCAGGCGGTCCGGATCGTAATTGTCGTTGGTCGCCAGAATGCGCCACCAGGCCGACTCTTCGGTGGCGATCTGCCCGTGCAGCGTGTCGTCGTCGAACACCTTGTTCCCGACGAAGATGATGCGCGCGACGTCGGTGGTCGGCCCCTCGTTGATCGAATAGATCAGGTCGACGCGGTTCTGCGGGCGCTGGATGATCTGCGGGTCGACGCTGGCGGCGAATTTGCCGTTGCGGCGATAGACTTCGATGATGCGCTGGACGTCGGATTGCACCTTCGCGCGGGTGAAGACCATGCGCGGCTGAAGTTGGACTTCCTTTTGAAGATCCTTGGTCGTGACCTTGTTGTTGCCCTCGAATTCGATCTGGTTGATGATCGGGTTCTCGACCACGTGCACCGTCAGGGTGGAACCGTCCCAATCGATCTTGACGTCCGAGAACAATCCCGTCGCGAACAGCGCCTTCAACGCACGGTCTTCGGCCGGCTCGCCGAAATTGTCTCCGACATGCAAGGTGATGTAGGACAGAACCGTCGCCGGCTCGATGCGCTGCGTGCCCAAAACGTTGATTTGCCTGACGACCGCCGTTTCGGCCGGTGCCTCCGCCCCGGGCGCCGCCGCCTGGCCCGCGGCACTCCGCTGCGCGGAGGGGTTCGCCTCCTGCGCGTAGGCCGGCGCGCCCGCGGCGAAGGATGCCAGCAGAAGCGAGGCCGGAGCCGCGTGCTTCAATCGGGCGAACAGGGCGTTAGCGCTCATCCACTCGTCTCTATAACTCTTCTCAATCGGGCGACACGCCACAGGCCCCGCGTGCTGTGAGCCGAGCTTCGCAAAAGTTCCTACCGGACCAGATCGTTCCAGACGGTAAAGATCACGAGACTAACCACCAGCGCGAGTCCAACCCTGAATCCAACGTCCTGGACCCGCTCCCCGAGCGGGCGCCCCAGCACCGCCTCGCATCCATAGTACAGAAGATGGCCCCCGTCGAGGAGAGGAATTGGAAAAAGGTTTATCAGCCCGATGCTTACAGAAATGAAAGCCGCCAGATAGATTAGGTCGTAAAAGCCGTGCGAAGCGGCTTTCTGGGAAATCCCGGCGATTCCCACTACGCCGGTCAACTGCCGCGCGTCGGCCTGGCGCGAGACCATCCGCCACACGCCGGTCAGCGACGCATCGACGATCAGCCAGGTTTGATCCACGCCGATCAGCGGAGCCTTCGCCAGCGGCACCGGGATGAAGACGGTGTTTGCGGGGGTGTCGTCGGCGGGTCCGACGCCGATCGCCATCGCCTGCTGCGTGCCGCCGTAGATATTCGAGACGTTGATCGTGCGCGGCCGGATCTCGACCGTACTGGTCCGTCCGCCGCGTTCGATGGTGAAGACGAGCGGCTTGCCCTTGCTGTCCTCGACGATGCCCTGGAGCTCCCCGTAGAACAGTTTGACCGGCTTGCCGTCGACGGCCGTGATCTTGTCGCCCGGCTTGACCCCGGCCGCCGCCGCCGGCGAATTGGGCATCACGCTGCCGACGATGGTCGAGAGCGATTTCGCGCCGATCAGCCCGAACAGCAATGTGAAGACGACGATCGCCAGGATGAAATTGGCCGTGGGTCCGGCGACCGCGACCAGCGCGCGCTGATAGAGCGGCTTGAACAACAGCACGCGCGATTTCTCGCCGGTGTCCATCCCGGCGACCCGTTCTCGGTCGGGCGTGCTGGCGGCGTCCGCGTCGCCCAGAAACTTCACGTAGCCCCCAAGCGGCAGCCAGGAAATCTTCCAGCGCGTTCCCCGGCGGTCCGTCCAGCCGAAGATCTCGCCGCCGAATCCGATGGAGAAGGTCTCGATGCCGACGCCGCAGGCGCGCGCAACCAGGTAGTGGCCGAGTTCGTGAAAGAACACCACAAAGGTGATGACAAAGATGAAGGCGGGCAGCCCCAGCGGGACCCAGGCGATCAGATTGTGCAGAACGGAAAGCATCACGACTCCTGTAATCCCTCAACCCATTAAGCGCCGGCAGACCTTTCCGGCAAGTTCCCGTGCCCGGCGGTCCGCCGCCAGCACGCCATCAAGAGAGTCCGCCTCGACGTTTGAGCCGGGGCATTCGTCCAGGGTTGCTTCCACCACACGCGGAATATCGAGGAAGCCGATCCGCCGCTCGAGGAAGGCGCCGACGGCAATTTCGTTGGCCGCGTTGAGGATGGTAGGGGCCAGCCCGCCGCGGTTCAAGCAACCGAGCGCCAGCGCCAGGCAGCGGAATCGCGCATGATCCGGCGCCTGGAATGTCAATTGCGCCACCGCCGGCAGATCGAGCTTGCGCGAGGGCGAGGAGATGCGCCTGGGCCAGGCGAGCGCATGGGCGATCGGCGTGCGCATGTCTGGCGCGGAGAGATGGGCCAGCGTCGATCCGTCCGCATAAGTGACCAAGCAATGCACGATCGACTGGGGATGCACGACGACGGCGAGCTTCTCGGCCGGTAAGGCGAACAGGAAATGCGCCTCGATCAGTTCCAGTCCCTTGTTCATCAGCGTGGCGCTGTCGACGGAGATCTTGGCGCCCATCGACCAGTTGGGGTGGGCCACCGCCTGTTCCGGCGTCGCCGCAGCCATGCGCTCGAGCGTCCAGTCGCGGAACGGGCCGCCCGACGCGGTGAGCGTGACGCGTTCGACCTCCTCCACATCCGCCGCGCGGAAGACCTGGAAGATCGCATTGTGCTCCGAATCGACGGGGATCACCGCGGCGTTCGAAGCCTCGAGCACGCGGTGGAACACGGCCCCGGCCGCCACGACGCATTCCTTGTTGGCGAGCGCCACCGTCGCCCCGCGCGCCACCGCAGCCAGCGCCGGCTCCAAGGCCGCCGCGCCCATGATCGCCACCATCACGACTTCGCAGGGCCTCGCGGCGGCGGCGATGACGGCGCCCCGCCCGGCGGCGGCTTCGATGCCGGTCCCCGCCAGGGCGCTCTTGAGCTCGCCATAATGCTTTTCGTCGCCGATCACCGCAATCTTTGGTTTGAACGTCCGCGCCTGGGCGGCAAGCGCCTCGACGTTCGAATGCGCCGTCAGCGCCTCTACCGGAAGTGCGTCGGCGCCGTAGTTCCGGCGCGCATGGCCGATCACATCCAGCGTGCTGACGCCGATGGATCCGGTGGAACCCAGAATGGTCACGCGCCGCGCCAGCACCGGAGAAAGATCCGGCAGCTCCTGGCGACGGCGATGGGCCGCAAGCGCCATCATGGGCGGGCCCCGAACAGCGGATCGAGAGCGAAAACGAAAACCGCGATTTGCAGCGCCAGCGCCGCCGCCAGCGTGGAATCGATACGGTCGAGCACGCCGCCATGGCCGGGAATCAGCGCCCCGCTGTTCTTGAGATGGAACCGGCGCTTGACCCAGGATTCGAACAAGTCGCCGAGATGGGCCACGACGGAAAGCGCGGCGCCGAACAAGGCGGCTTGGGCAGGATCGCCACCGATCACGGCGATGAAGACGGCCGAGGCAATCGCCGCCACCGCCACGCCGCCGACGGTTCCCGACCACGTCTTGTTCGGCGACAAAACCGGCGCCAGCTTGGGCCCGCCGACCAGATTGCCGATCACGAAGGCGGCCGTGTCCGTGGCCCACACGACGACGAATAAAAGGCCGATCAGCCAGCCACCGCGCAGTGGAATTTCTCTCAGCAGCAGAATCGCCAGCGAAGGAAGGCCGATGTAAAGAACGCCGCCTGCCTGCCAGAGCGGACGGCTGCGCCGGGTCGCGCTCAGCGCCAGCACCATGAATGTGCCGCAAAGAAGGACGATGTAGGACGCTATCCCGTGCGGCCACAACAGGAGTGCGCCCAGCGCCAGCCAGATCGCGGCCGTCGTCGGCGCCAGTTCCGGCGACAGCCTGCCCTCATCGATGATGCGATGCCATTCGCGCGCCGCGAAGAAAGCGGCGGCAGCCACCACCACGGCCAGATAAGGCGTGCCGCCGTAGATCGCGGCGATCGTGACCAGCGCGAGCGCCAGGCCGAACACCGGCCGGGTGATCCAGTCGCGCGAAAACCTGAAGCTGCGCAAACCGGGGCGCGGGTTCGTCGCGATGTCCGACGACTTGCTCACGCCGCGGATTCCGGCAAGGCGCCGAAGCGGCGCTCGCGCTGCGAGAATTTGTCGAGCGCGTCGAGAAATTCCTGACGGCTGAAATCGGGCCACAGGGTATCGACGAACATCAGCTCGGCATAGGCCGACTGCCACAGGAGGAAATTGCTCAGCCGGCGCTCGCCGCTGGTGCGGATGACGAGATCGGGCTCGGGCAGGCCGCTGGTGAACAGCCGCGAACTCAGCAGTTCCGGCGTGATGGTTTCGGGATCAAGCCTGCCTTCGGCGGCGGCGCGCGCCAGCTCGCGGGCGGCGGCGGCGATTTCCTCCTGCCCGCCGTAATCGAAGGCGAAGGTGAGATTGAGGCCGCTGTTGCCGAGCGTGAGCCGCTCGGACTCCTCGATCATCTTGCGGATGTCATCGTCGACGCGTGAGCGGCTGCCGATGATCCGCATGCGCACGCCGCGTTCGACCAACTCCTCGATGTCGCTGCGGAAATAGAGGCGGAACAGGCCCATCAGCGCCCCCACCTCCTTGGCCGGCCGCTTCCAGTTCTCCGACGAGAAGGCGAACAGGGTCAGGTTTTCCAGACCGATCTCGCAGGCCTGGCGCACGATCTCGCGCACCGCGTTGACGCCCGCGACGTGGCCCGCCTGGCGCGGCAGGTGGCGCTTCTGCGCCCAGCGTCCGTTGCCGTCCATGATGATGGCGACGTGGCGAGGAAGGCTGCTGTTACCCGGCACGATGGCCATACGAGGTTCCCCACTAGCCGCCCGTCGGGGCGCCGAGGTTAATGAACGGCTCCCATGCTGAGCCTCTCCGGGCGCGAGGGCAACGCCCGGGAGCCTTCAGACCTGCATGATTTCCTGCTCCTTACCCTGGAGCAATTGGTCGATTTCCTTGATCTGCGCGTCGGTCAGCTTCTGCAATTCCTCGCCCTGCTTGTGATGGTCGTCCTGGCTGATTTTGTGGTCCTTTTCGAGCTTTTTGAGGACTTCCATGCCGTCGCGGCGCACGTTGCGCACGGCGACGCGGCCGGACTCGGCGTATTTGTGGGCCAGTTTGACCAGCTCCTTGCGCCGCTCTTCGTTCAATTCGGGAATCGGGATGCGCAAGAGTTGGCCGTCCACCTGGGGATTGAGGCCGAGGCCGGCATCGCGGATCGCCTTGTCGACGGCCTTAACCATGCTGCGGTCCCACACCTGCACCGTCAGTAGGCGCGGTTCGGGGGTCGAGATCGTGCCGAGCTGGCTGATGTGCATCTGGTTGCCGTAGGCGTCGACATGGACGGGGTCGAGCAGCGCGGGGCTGGCGCGGCCGGTGCGCAAGCCGGCAAATTCTCCTTTCACCGTCGCCACGACGCCTTTCATGCGTTGGCTCATTTCATCCTTGCTGTAGGTCTCGGCCATGTTCGCCTCCTATGCCCTGTCCTGGATGACTGTCGCCCGTCCCTCGCCCTTCAGCACCGCGACGAGCGCGCCCTTGTCGTGAATCGAGAATACAATGATCGGAATCTTGTTTTCGCGCGAAAGGCTGACGGCGGACGCGTCCATCACCTTCAGATCGCGCGTCAGCACGTCCTGATAGCCGAGCGCCGCGAAACGCTCCGCATTGGGAACTTTTTTCGGATCGGCGCTGTAGACGCCGTCAACCTGGGTGCCCTTGAGCAGCGCATCGCAGTTCATCTCCGCCGCCCTGAGCGCCGCGGCGGTGTCCGTGGTGAAGAACGGATTACCGGTGCCCGCCGCGAAGATCACCGCGCGGCCCTTCTCCAGATGGCGGATGGCGCGCCGGCGGATATAGGGCTCGCACACGGTGCTCATCGGAATGGCGGACAGCACGCGGCTCGGAACCCCCACCCGTTCGAGCGCCGCCTGCATCGCCAGCGCGTTAATCACCGTGCCGAGCATTCCCATGTAATCGGCGGTGGCGCGATCGATGCCCTTGGCCGCGCCGGAAATTCCCCGGAAAAAGTTGCCGCCGCCGATCACCACGCAGAGCTGGATGCCGATGTCGACGGCCGCCTTTGCGTCGGTGGCGATACGGTCAACGGTGACGGTGTCGATGCCGAAGGCCTGCGAGCCCATCAACGCCTCGCCGGAAACTTTCAGCAGCACGCGGCGGTATTTGGGCGTCGGGGGCATGGTGTTGCCTTTCGATGTTAAGCCGGCCTAGTCCGCGACATCGTCGCTTATCTTATCCATGCCTTCGCCGACCTGGAAGCGCACGAAACCGGCGATTTCCACCGGCGCGCCCAGGTCCTTGGAGGCCTTTTCGATCACTTTGTCGATCCTGGTCTCGCCATCGATGACGAAAGTCTGCTGGAGCAGCACCGCATCCTCGTAGAACTTCCGCATGCGGCCTTCGAGCATCTTGTCGATGATGTTCTGTGGCTTGCCCGCGCTGTTCTGCTTCACCAGTTCGGTCTGGATGCCGCGCTCGCGCTCTACGACTTCCTTCGACAGATGCTCGGCCGTCAAGGCGAGCGGCGACGCCGCCGCGACATGCATGGCGAGCTGCTTGCCGAGCGCGGCGAGCTTCGCCTTGTCGGCGGTCGATTTCAGCGCCACCAGGACACCGATCTTGCCCAGTTCCGGCGACGCGGCATTGTGCACATAGGACGCCACCACGCCCGGCGATACCGACAGCGTGACGGCACGGCGCACAGCCATGTTCTCGCCGATCTTGGCGATCATGCCGGTCAGGGTCTCCCGCACGCTGGCTTCGCCCATGGATTTGTCCAGCAGCTTCTCCGCATCGCAACCTTCGCTCAGCGCGAGCCGTGCGGCGCTCTTGACGAAATCCTTGAACTGGTCGTTGCGCGCGACGAAGTCGGTTTCGGAGTTCACCTCCACCAGAGCGCCCGCATCGCCGCCGACGGCGACGCCGATCAGCCCTTCCGCCGCGACGCGGCCGGCCTTCTTGGCGGCCTTCGAGATGCCTTTCTTGCGCAGCCAATCGACCGCCGCTTCCATGTCGCCCTCGGTTGCGGCCAGCGCCGCCTTGCAGTCCATGATGCCCGCGCCGGTCTCGTCGCGCAGTTCCTTCACCAGCGATGCGCTGATATTCGCCATGGTTGTCTCCGTTCGTTTATCAGACGGGTGGCGCGTGTTCGGCCGGCAGCTCCGCCGGCGGCACGTCCGCGGCCGGGGCGGTATCGGGCAGCACCGCGGCTTCGCCGGTGTCGACTCCCGCCGCGACCTGGCCCTCCGACAATCCGTCGATCACCGCGCGCGCGACCAGATCGCAATAGAGCGCGATGGCGCGGGCCGCGTCGTCGTTGCCGGGAATCGGATAGGCGATGCCGTCCGGATCGCAATTGGAATCGAGGATCGCCGTCACCGGAATGCCGAGCTTCTTGGCTTCCGAAATGGCGATGGCCTCCTTGTTGGTGTCGATCACGAACAGCATGTTGGGCAGCCCGCCCATTTCCTTGATGCCGCCCAGCGCGCGTTCGAGCTTGTCGCGCTCGCGCAGCAGGCCGAGCAGTTCCTTCTTGGTCAGGCCCGAGCCCTGCGCCGTGTTCAGCGTCTCCTCGATGGTGCGCAGCCGCTTGATCGAATTGGAGATGGTCTGCCAGTTGGTCAGCGTGCCGCCGAGCCAGCGATGATTGACGTAATATTGGGCGCAGCGCTTGGCCGCCGCCGCGATCGGCTCCGACGCCTGCCGCTTGGTGCCGACGAACAGGATGCGCCCGCCCCCCGAGGAGACGTCGCGCAGGGCTACCAGCGCCTGGTGCAGCAGGGGCACGGTCTGGGTCAGGTCGATGATGTGGATGTCGTTGCGCGAGCCGTAGATGAAGGGGGCCATTTTCGGGTTCCAGCGCTGCGTGCGATGGCCGAAATGGGCGCCCGACTCGAGGAGCTGGCGCATCGTGAATTCAGGCAATGCCATGAAAGACTTCTCCTTTTCCGGTTAGCCAAGCGCGAGGAGTCACCCTTATTTGGTCGCTCCCGCTCTCGCGGACGCTCCACTTTAGGGCACCGGACGGGGACGAAAGAACACCTTCCGTAACCCACCCTCGCGCGCGGAATGGCCGGGTTTATAGGGGGTGGCAGGAGCCCGCGCAAGGCGCGTTTTTGGCGGCCCTGCCCGGCCCCCGGGTAACCAGCTGAAAACCGAATTCTGTGCTAACTCATGGCCATGTCGCCCATCCGCCCCTCCATCTTGAGCCTCCAGCGCAACGGGATCGGCCGCGTGTCCTCGCTGGGGCTGGGCCAGGCGGACATTATCCCGCTGTGGTTCGGCGAGAGCGACATCGTCACGCCCGCCTTCATCCGCGAAGCCGCCAAGCGCGCGCTCGACGAGGGCAAGACGTTCTACAACCACTCGCGCGGCATGAAGGAGCTGCGCCAGGCGCTTCGGGACTATCACAAGCGCACGGCCGGGGTCGACGTCGCCGTCGAGCGGATTTCGCTACCCGGCGCGGCGACGCTCGCCGTGGTGACGGCGCTGCAATGCGTGATCGAAACCGGCGACAACGCCGTCATCGTGTCGCCGATCTGGCCCAGCATCTTCCAGGCCGTCGAGGTAGTCGGCGCCGAGCTGCGCTTCGCCCGCCTGGAAGAGGATTGGCAGGCGCAGCGCTGGCGCCTCGACCTCGACAAGCTGTTCGCGCTGTGCAACGCGCGCACCAAGGCGATCTTTGTCTGCTCGCCGGGAAATCCGACGGGCTGGACCGCGACGCGCGCGGAGCAACAGGCCGTCCTCGACTTCGCCCGCCAGCGCGGCATCGCCGTCATCAGCGACGAGGTTTACGGCACTCTGGTCTACGACGGGCACGGCCACGCGCCGTCCTTCCTGCAGATCGCGGAGCCCGACGACGATCTGTTCGTCATCAACAGTTTTTCCAAGGCGTGGGCGATGACCGGCTGGCGCATCGGCTGGCTGGTGCATCCCCCTTCGCTCGACGAGCCGATGGAGACCATCGCCATCGCCAACAACACCGGACCGGCGACCTTCGCCCAGTACGGCGCGCTCGCGGCCTTGTCACCGGAGGGCGACGCGTTCCGCGCCACCATGCTGGAACACTGCCGCGCCGGACGTGAGCTCGTGCAGGATTTCCTCGACCGGCAGAACCGCATCCATTGGATCAAGCCGGCGGGCGCCTTCTACGGCTTTCTGCACGTCGACGGACTGACGGACAGCCTTGGCTTCGCGCAGGAACTCGTTCGCCGCCAGCGGGTCGGCGTGTCTCCCGGCTCGGCTTTCGGCCCGGACGCGCGTAACGACTCTTATTTGCGAATCTGCTTTGCCCAGGACCGGGAGCGGCTGGGCGAAGGCCTCTCACGCATCGAGCGGGCGCTCGCCCGTTCGTAACCATAGATTACCGGCGAGACAAAGATTCGCACGCGGATGTGACCATCGGCGGCGGCCGCCCGCCACCAATCTGCCAAAATTCGTGGCACACTTCCTACCGCCGATCTTGGGGGCGCTTTCATGAACGGATTGCGTTCTGCCGCGCGCGTTCCGGCGGTCGTGCTGGCGGTCTTGGCGGCCGCCCAGGCCCACGCCACGCCCGCCCGCAACTTCGCGATCTACCGGCCGACCGCGCAAGCAACGCACATAGACGCTTCGCAAGCGCCGGTCATCGACGGCGATCTCTCCGACTCCGTCTGGAGCAAAGCGCAGGCCATCGATGAATTCTACCAGCTCGAGCCGAACGAAGGCGCGCCGGCCAGCGAACGCACGGTCGTGCGCGTCCTGTACGATGCGAACAACCTGTATTTCGGCATCATGGCCTTCGACGACGATCCGAAGCACATCACGGCGCGCATTAAGCAGCGCGACGGCAGCATCGACAGCGACGACATCATCCGGATTTACCTCGACCCGGACATGACGCGCCGCAATGCCTATATCTTCGAGGTCAATCCGCTCGGTGCGCGCCGCGAAGGCCTGATCCGGAACAACACGGACGTGCTTTACGAGTGGAACACGATCTGGAGCGCCAAGGCACGCATTCTGCCCAATGGCTGGTCCGTGGAAGTCGCCATCCCGTTCCGCAGCATCTCGTACGGCAAACGAACGGATTGGGGCTTCGATTTCTCCCGCCTGGTCCGGAGGAAGACCGAGCGCATCCGCTGGTCCTCGATCAACAAAGTCGTCGGCAGTCAAGACGTCACGCGTTCCGGCACCCTGACCGGCATCAACGGGATCGGCGACGGTCTGGGCCTCGACGTGCAAGCCTTCGCGCTGGCGCGCTACCGGAAAACCTGGGACGCCCCCGGCAAGGACACCGGCGTCAGTTTCCGGCCGAGCGGCAACATCTTCTATAAAATCACGCCCTCGCTGACGGGAACGCTCACCTACAACACCGATTTCTCCGATGCGCCGCTGGACCAGAGGCAGGTCAACATCTCACGCTTCAGCCTGTTCTATCCCGAGCGGCGCGACTTCTTCCTTCAGGACGCAGCCTCGTTCGAGTTCGGCGGCGCGCCGCTCAGCGTCAACAACGATCCCAACGCCTCGCCGTTCTTTTCGCGGCGCATCGGCATCGTCAACGACGTGCCCGTCAACATCCTGGGCGGCGCGAAGGTTTCGGGCCAGTACGAGGATATCGGCATCGGCGCGCTCAGCGTTCTGACCGCAGGAGGCGCAGGGGTCGGCGAACAGGTGCTGTCCGTGGCGCGCGTGACGATGCCGGTGCTCTCGGAATCCAAGCTCGGCCTCATCTTCACCAACGGCGACCCCACCGGGCTGTCCGAAAACACGGTGACCGGCGCGGACTTCCAGTTCCACGATTCCAACTTTCTTCCGGACAAAATCCTGCAAAGCGATTTCTATTACGAACGCAGCTTTTCGAGCGTCTCCGGTCAGGACGATTCCTTTGGTTTGCAGCTCGACTTTCCCAACGAACCATGGAAGGCCTCTTTCCGCTTCAAGCAGGTGGGAGAGAATTTCGATCCCGCTTTGGGGTTCGTGGCGCGCCCGGGCATTCGCGACTACCAAGGGTACATCGCCTATCGTGACCGGCCGACGGATTCTTTCATCCGCTGGTGGGAGGTGGGCTTCTGGAGGGACCTCACGACCGGCCTGAACAACGAGGTGCAGTCCGTCTTCAATTTCAACCCGTGGGTGGGGGCTTACACCGAGGCTGGCGATTACCTTTTTGTGGAGACGTGGGAGGACGTCGAGACCACGCCCGCGTTCGCGCTGCCGCACAATATTCCCGTTCCGGCGGGGAAATACACCATGGATGTGGTCCATTTTCGCACCGAGACGGCGCCCGGCCGTTTTCTCTCCACGGTTTTAGATTTTAGATACGGCGGTTTCTACGGCGGCCGGCTGCTGCAAACCGATACGACCGTGAACCTGAATCCGAACGATACGCTCATGTTCAGCGCGCGCCATATCATGCAGCAGATTACGATGCCCGCCGGTAACGTCGCCATCCATGTCGGCGCCTTCGACACGTCGGTGAATTTCACGCCGGACATGCAGCTGCGCGGCCAAGTCCAGTACGACAACATCAGCAAGGATTTTCAATTGTCGCTGCGCTACCGCTGGGAGTTCGCGCCGGGAACGGAATTGCTGGTCGTGGCGGGCGACGACGCGACATACAGCATGCCCTATTACCAGTCGCACGCGACGCAATTCTCCGTGCGGCTGGGCAAGACGTTCAGGCTGTGAGTTTCGGCGCACGCGACATCAGCACCCAGATCAAGGCGAAGATCACGGCCGGCACGGCATAGCCGGTCACAAGTTCTTTGGGCGGGCAGGCAAACGGCAACAGCCAGGCAGCCAACGGGATCACGAGCGCCGACAGGCGGAACTCTTCCTGCAACAGGTTCCAGACGAGAATCGTGGACGCATAGGCGAGCAGGATCATGTCGTAGGGCGAAGCGTGCGGAGAGCCAACGACCGATGCCGCCAGGAAGACCGCGAAGCGCAGATCATTGGCCATCGGCCGCCGGTAGGCCAGAAAGACGCTGGCGGCTGCCGCGAGCGTCGCAATCGCCTGGATGATCATCGCAAGAGTCTTCGAGGCCCCGAGCAACGCCGCAATCGTGTATACGCTGTCGTCGTACATTCTGCCCCAATCGATGCCGGTGTAGGCGACGTCATGACGGGGATGGAGCATCAGGGCAAACCACTGCTCCCATATTCCCCAACCGAAAACCAACACGCTGACAATCGCCAGAAGCAGCGCGGATGCCGCGGCGCCCGCCAACCCGCGCCAACTGCGCGCGCCCAGAAACGCGAACGGCACCATCAGCGCGAGCTGCGGTTTGAAACTGGCAAGTCCGATGACGGCGCCGGCCAGCAACGGCTGAGCGTCCAGCAAGCCAAACCCCACTACATACAATGCGGCGACCAGGAACATTGTCTGCCCGGACACCACATTGCTCGACGACGCGGGACAGGCGAGCAAGGAGATCGCGGCAAACCGGAACTGCTGTGTTTGACCGGCAAATCGTTTCAAGGCCAAAACCAGCCCGGAGAAGCTCGCCACCTGCACCAGCATGTAGGAGAGGGCAAAGCCGAGCGTCCCGAAAGGCAGCAGAAGCAAGAGGAAAGTCGGAGGATAATGAAATGCCGGATACGGCATCGGCACTTTCAGCCCGTGCGCGAAAGCGACGTCCAGCGCCTGTTTGAGCCAGACCTGGTCGTAGATATGCGCGAGGTTGCCGTCGTACCAGGCGCGCGCCGCGGTGTGGAAGATCGCCCAGTCCCAACCCAGCGCGTCGTAGAACGGCCGGATCGCGCCATGGTAGCCGAAGCCGCTGGCGATCACCCAGGCCCAGCCATAAAGGCAGTACGGCAAAGCCAGCGCGACGGGCAGGAGAAGAAGAAATCTCTTGGACAAAAGCGGCATCGGTCCGTCCGAGACTATACCGACTCCACTGCCGCCACACCCGGCAGCGCGCGGATCGCGTCCTTCATCGCCGCGCTCACCTGCTGGCGCTTGGCGAGCGCGATCTCGACTTCCTCGCCCGGCGCGCCGGGCACGACCAAGGTGATCACGCCCTTGCCGGGCTGACGCAACTGCTCCGCCAGGCCGCCGAGCGCCGAGGCATCGCTGAGCCGCACGCGCAGGCCCTCGCCCGCCTCGGCGACTTCGCGGTCGAGGTCCTTGACCCACAGCGCACGCAGCTTCAACTCGTCGCCCTCCCAAGTGGCGCTCACTTTGAGAAGCACCGACCTGCCCGTTTCTAGCAAGGGCCTGGAGGCCGTAAGCACCTCCGGAAAGAACATCACTTCGTACTTGTCGGTGGTGTCGGAGAACGTGACGAAAGCGTAGCTCTGATCGTTGCGGCTGCGCCGTTCGGATTTGCCCAGGATGGTCCCCGCCAGGACAGGCTGCGAGGACGTGCGGCGGTCCTCCAAGAGCTGCGCATAGGTGACGGCTTGGAGCCTGCCGAGCGCCGCGCCGTAATTGTCGAGCGGATGACCGGTCAGGTAGAAGCCGATGGCGTTGAACTCTTCGCTCAATTTCTCGTGCGCCGGCCATTCGGCGACCGCGGGCAGGCGCACCTCGCTGTCGGCGTGCGCCTCGCCGCCGAACAGGCTGGTCTGCCCGCTCTCGCGCTCCTGGGCGCTGCGCGCCGCGCTGTCGAGCAGCAACTCGGCGGACTCGACTAGTTGGCGGCGGTTGGGATTGAGCGCATCGAAGGCGCCGGCGCGCACCAGGCTTTCGAAGGCGCGCTTGTTGACCAGCCTGGGATCGACCCGCGCCGCGAAATCGCCGACGCTCTTGAACGGACCGCCCGAGTGGCGGATGGCGACGACGTGATCCATCGCCTGGCGACCCACGCCCTTCACCGCGGCGAGCGCGTAATAGATGACGCCCGCCCCCGCGTCGCAGGCGAAGGCCGCCTCCGAGCGGTTGATGTCCGGCGGCAGGACCTTGATGCCGAGCCGCTGCGCCTCCTGGCGGAAGACGTTGAGCCGGTCGGTGATGCCGATGTCGAGCGTCATCGAGGCGGCGAGGAACTCGACCGGATAATTCGCCTTCAAATACGCCGTCTGATAGGCGACCTGGGCATAGGCGGCGGCATGGCCCTTGTTGAAGCCGTAACCCGCGAACTTCGCCGCCTGCTCGAAAATCTGGTCGGCGATGGAAGGCAGAATCCCCTTGGCGCCCGCGCCCTTGATGAACAAGTCGCGGTGCTTGGCCATCTCGGAGGGGATCTTTTTGCCCATAGCGCGGCGCAGGAGATCGGCCTGGCCCATCGAGTAGCCGGCCAGCTCGCGGGCGATCCGCATGACGTCTTCCTGGTACGTCATCACCCCGAAGGTTTCCTTCAGGATGGGCTCCAGCATGGGATGCAGATAATCCGGCGCCTCCTTGCCGCTCTTGCAGGCGATGTATTTCGGAATCGAATCCATCGGGCCCGGGCGGTAGAGAGCGACCAACGCCACCAGATCGTTGATGTGGTCGGGTTTCATCTTGCGGATCAGATCGCGCATGCCCGCACCTTCGAGCTGGAACACGCCCACGCTATCGCCGCGCGCCAGCATGTCGAACGTCGGCCGGTCGTCGAAATCGATGTTCTGGGTGTCCAGATCGATGCCGCGACGCTTGAGCAGCGCCTCGGCCTTGGCGATCACCGTCAGCGTCTTCAGACCCAGGAAGTCGAACTTCACCAGCCCTGCCTTTTCGGCGTCCTCGTAATCGAACTGTGTCACCGGCATTTCCGAGCGCGGATCGCGGTAGAGCGGCAGCAGCTCGTCCAGCGGCCGGTCGCCGATCACCACGCCTGCGGGATGGGTGGAGGCGTGGCGGTAAAGCCCTTCGATCTTCTCAACGATGGAGAACAGCCGCTCGGCCATCGGTTCCTGTTCAGCGATCTGTTGCAGGCGCGGTTCGCCGTCGATGGCGTCCTGCAGCTCGACGTGTTTGCCGGCGGGATTTGGGATCAGCTTGGCGATGCGGTCGACGAGGCCGAGCGGCATCTGCAACACACGGCCGACGTCGCGCACCGCGGCGCGCGCCTGCAGCGAGCCCAGCGCGATGATGTGCGCGACCTTGTCGTGGCCGTATTTGTCGCGCACGTAGCGCACCACCTCGTCGCGCCGCTCCTGACAGAAATCGATGTCGAAGTCCGGCATCGAGACGCGTTCGGGGTTGAGAAAGCGCTCGAACAGGAGGCCGAAGCGGATCGGGTCGAGGTTGGTGATGTCGAGCGCCCAGGCGACCAGCGACGTCGCGCCCGAGCCGCGCACGCCCACCGGAATGCCATGCGCGCGGGTCCATTTCATAAAGTCGGAGACGATCAGGAAATAGCCGGCGAACTGCATCTCGATGATGACGCGGAGCTCGTATTCCAGGCGCGTGCGGTAAGTTTCTTCCTCGGAATGGCGGCCGTGTCGCGCCAGGCGCCGCACAAGACCGGCCTCGGCCTGGACGCGGATTTCTTCTTCCGGCGTGCGCCCCGACTCCGGCACGAAGCGCGGCAGGATGGGATCGTGCCGCTTGGGCCGGAAGGCGCAGCGCCGGGCGATCTCGATCGTGTTTTCGATCGCCTCGGGCAGGTCGGCGAATTGCGCCGTCATTTCGGCGGCCGACTTGAAACGGTGCTCGCGGGTCAGCCGGCGGCGGTCGTCCTGCGAGACAAAGGTGCCGTCGGCGATGCAAAGCAACGCGTCGTGCGCCTCGTACATGTCTTCGGGGCCGAAATGCACGTCGTTGGTTGCCACCAGCGGCAACGCCTTGGCATAGGCGAGATCGATCAGCCCGTCCTCGGCGGCGCGCTCCTCGGCAAGACCGTGGCGTTGCAGCTCGACATAAAGGCGGCCGGGGAAAAGGGCGGCCAGCTGGTCGAGCAGCGCGGCGGCGGCTTCGGGCTGGCCTTCCTCGATCAGGCGGTTGAGAGGGCCCCCGGGGCCGCCGGTAAGCGCGATCAGCCCTTCGCAATGATCCGCCAGCGCGACGGCCGTCACATGTGGCCAGTCGCCCGGCTCGGCCCACAGATAGGCCGCGCTGAGCAGCTTGGTCAGGTTGCGGTAGCCGCCCTCGTTCTGCACCAGCAGCGGCAGCAGGGGCGGCTTGGCGCGCGAGCCGTGCCCGCCCGGCTTGCCCAGCTCCACCGCGAGGAGGCAGCCCACGATGGGCTGCACGCCCGCCTTGGCCAGGGTCTCGGTGATCTCGAACACGCCGAACAGATTGTTGACGTCGGTGACCGCCACCGCCGGCATGGCGCCGTCGCGGGCCAGATTCGCCAACTCCTTTGGGCGCACCGCCCCTTCGAGCAGCGAATAGGCGCTCTTCACCCGCAGATGCACGAACGCCGCCGGTTTCCTCGCCTCAGCCATCATGTCTCTCGCCCGGCCTCGCGCGCAGTATCGGCGGCCGGCGCGCTTAGGCGAGGCCGCACGCCCGCTTCATCCACAGCAAGTTCAGCCGGCGGCGAAAATCGCCTGCGCCGCGCTGGTCAGCACGAAGGACGAGACCAGAATGACCACCAACCCCACACCCGCCGCCGCATCCTTCAACCACGCCATTGCCGTCTCCTATCCTTGGATCGGCAGCCTATATGTTCCCATTTTGTTCGTCAAGAACGAAACAGGATCGGACCAGGCCCGTTTGCGGAAGAATTGGCCTAGTCGCCGACAACCAGCGCCACGGCCCAGCCGTCATAGCCCTTAACGCCCACGGTCTGCAGGGCTGTGGCGGAGACCCGCGGCTCGGCGGCCATCGCCTCGACCAGGCGGCGCACGCCGATCGCGCGCTCATCGCGGCTCTTGGCGTCCGCGATCTTGCCGGCGCGCACGACATTATCGGCGACGATCACGGTGCCCTTGCGCGAGAACTTCACCGCCCAGCGGAAATAATCGGGGTAGGACGGCTTGTCGGCGTCGATGAAGATGAAATCGAACGGGCCCGAGAGCTTGGGCAGGCTGTCCAGCGCGCGCCCGGTGATGACCTCCGCGCGGTCCGCCAGACCGGCGCGGGCGAGGTTAGTGCGCGCCACCTCGGCGTGTTTGGGATCGAACTCCAGCGTGGTCAGCTTGCCGCCGTCCGGCAAAGCGCGGGCCAGCCAGATCGCGCTGTAACCGCCCAGCGTGCCGATCTCGAGGATGCGCCGTGCGCCGCTCGCCCGGGCCATCAGGCAGAGCAGCTTGCCCTGGTTCGGCGCCACGGCGATCTCGGGCAGACCCGCGGCCCGGCTCGCCTCGATGGCGGCATCCAAGGCGGCGTCGGGCGCCAGCAAGAGGTCCGCGAAATAGCGGTCGACTTCGCTCCACTGGCGCTGGCTCATGCGGGCTTGGCTCCAAGCTTTCCGCCATCGAGCAACCGTCCCTCATGCAGGATCAGAGCGCGGTCCATCTTGGCGGCAAGCTGGAGGTTGTGGGTGGCGACCAGCGCCGCCAAGCCCTCCATCCGCACGATAGCCATCAGCGCGTCGAAAACGCCTGTCGCGGTGCGCGGATCGAGATTGCCGGTGGGCTCGTCGGCCAACAGGATGCGCGGTCCGTTCGCCAGCGCGCGCGCAATGGCGACGCGTTGCTGCTCGCCGCCGGAAAGCTGCGACGGGCGGTGGGTCATCCGGTTCTCGAGACCCATCACGGTCAAGAGCCGTGCCGCCTCCACTTTGGCGTCCTTGCGGCGGCGGCCGGCGATCAGTTGCGGGATGACGACGTTCTCGAGCGCGGTGAATTCCGGCAGCAGATGGTGAGCCTGATAGACGAAGCCGATGGTGTCGCGACGGATGCGCGTGCGCTCGGAATCGGAAAGCGACGAAGCGGGCGTGCCGCCGATCACGATCTCGCCCGCGCTGGGCTCCTCGAGCAGCCCCGCCATGTGCAACAGCGAGGATTTTCCCGCGCCCGACGGCCCGACCAGCGCCACCAGCTCGCCCGGGTTCAGCACCAGATTCACGTTGCGGAAGACCTCAAGCTGGCCCTCGCCTTCCTTGTAGGTGCGCGCGACGCTGTCGAGGCGGAGCGCGGCGGCGGCGAAACTGTCACTCATAGCGCAGCGCCTCCACCGGATCGAGGCGCGCGGCGCGCCAGGATGGATAAAGCGTGGCCAGGAAGGTGAGCGCCAGCGCCATGACGACGACGGTAGTGACTTCGCCGGTGTCCATTTCCGCCGGCATGTGGCTGAGGAAATAGATCTCCGCCGGGAAAAGGTTCCAGCCCGTCAGGTGCATCAGCCCCTGGCGGATAGATTCGATGTTGTCGCAGAACAGCACGCCGAGCAGGAAGCCGGCGAGCGTGCCCACTACGCCGATGCTCATGCCGGCGATCAGGAAGATGCGCATCACCGCGCCGCGCGTGGCACCCATAGTGCGCAGGATGGCGATGTCGGCCGATTTGTCCTTCACCAGCATGTAGAGGCCCGAGACGATGTTGAGCGTAGCCACCACCACGATCAGCCCAAGGATCAGCGCCATCACGTTGCGCTCCACCACCACCGCGCCGAAGAAAGTCGAATCCGTGTCCTGCCAGGTATCGACGCGCGAATAGGGGCCGGCGGCGCGGGCGATGGGGCCGACCATATCGGCGATCCGGTCAGGATCGGTCACCATCAACTCCAGGCCGCTGACGCTGTCGCCCATGTTGAAATAGAGCTGCGCCTCGTCGAGCGGCATGAAGACGAACGAGGAATCGAACTGGCTGAGGCCGATCTCGAAGGTGCCGGCGATCCGATAGGTCTTGATGCGCGGCGTGGTGCCGAACGGAGTGACGTTGCCGCGCGGCGCGATCAAGGTGATCGACAGGCCGGGCGCCAGCCTCAGATTGCGCGCCAGCCGCGCGCCGATAATCACGGAATCTCCGTCGTCATAATGCGCCAGTGCGCCTTGCGACAAGGTGCTGGAGACGACGGTGAGGTTCTTGAGATCGGCCTTGCGCATGCCGCGCACCAGCACGCCGGAATTCACGCCGTTGGCGCTTGCCATCACCTCGCCGTCCACCTTGGGAGCGGCGCGCACCACGCCCGGCACGGCGCGCACGCGCGCGGCGACGCGGTCGAAATTCGGCAGCGGGCCGTCGAGCCCGCGCACGATGGCGTGGCCCTGCAATCCCAGCATGCGCGTGAACAGCTCGTGGCGGAACCCGTTCATCACCGCCATGACGATGATCAGCGTGGCGACGCCGAGCGCGATACCGACCAGCGAAATCACCGAGATGACCGAGATGAAGCTCTCCGCCCGCTTGGCGCGCAGATAGCGCAGCGCCAGCATCCACTCGAACGGCGCGAAAGGTCTGGTCTCGGCGGTCATGCGCCGGTGTGCTGGGTCAGTGTGCAAACTTGTTCACCACGGCGTCTGCCGAAAGTTCTTCCTTGGCGCCCGTCTTGCGGTTCTTGATTTCCACCAGGCCCTTCTCCAGCCCGCGCGGGCCGACCACCACCTGCCAGGGTAGCCCGATCAGGTCCATCGATGCGAATTTCGCGCCCGGCCGCTCGGCGGTGTCGTCGTAGAGAACCTCTTTGCCCACCTTCTCCAGCTTGGCATAGAGATCGTCGCAGGCCGCGTCGGTCTTGGCGTCGCCGGATTTGAGATTGACCAGCCCGATGTCGAACGGCGCCACCGGCTCGGGCCACACGATGCCCGCCTCGTCGTGCGAGGCCTCAATGATGGCGCCGGCCAGCCGCGACACGCCGATGCCGTAGGAGCCCATTTCCACCGCCACATCCTTGCCGTCGGGACCGGTGACATTGGCCCTCATCGGCGCGGAGTATTTGGTGCCGAAATAGAAGATCTGGCCGACTTCGATGCCGCGCGTGGACATTCGGCGCGCCTCGGGCACTTCGGCCTCGAAGCGGGCCTGGTCGTGCACGTCGCCGGTGGCGGCGTACATGGCGGAGCGCGCCTGCACGATCGGTTCGAGATCGCCGTCGAAATCGACCGTCTCGGGCGGGATCGGCATATCGAGCAGGTTCCTGTCGAGATAGACCTGGCTTTCCCCGGTCTCGGCCAGCACATGGAATTCGTGGGAAAGATCGCCGCC
>Ga0182027_10002968_pt1 | contig 27232 bp, 31 predicted proteins | sample 712E1DmetaG_FD_121300 | JGI IMG/M metagenome (GOLD analysis project Ga0182027, IMG submission 121300) | Permafrost microbial communities from Stordalen Mire, Sweden - 712E1D metaG (Illumina Assembly) | ecosystem: Environmental > Terrestrial > Soil > Wetlands > Permafrost | place: Sweden...
ATCGAGCGGCGCGTCATAAACGGTGAGCCGCGCGGGCGTGGCCGTGGCGCTCTCCAGCGTGTCGCCTCCCAGGCGCTCCATGCGTCCCGGATTGCGGCCGAACAGCAGGCAGATCTCGTCGTCCGGGCGGTCGCTCTGGTGGATGCGAACCTCCTGGCCCTTGCGCTTGGAGAGGTAGACCAGCTCGGCGGGAACCGCGGCGCCCGAGGACTGCTCGAGCAGCGAGCGCAGCTTGCCGCGCAGCGAGCTGCCGGGCACGTAAGGCCGGCCGAACGCATCTTTGATGACGGGGTTGTCGGCGCCGCCGATTTCGAGCGAGCCTTTTCCGGCGCCGATGTGGAGCCCGGTCTCGCAATAGAGGTCGCCTTCAAGAATCAGTTTTCCGATCAGTTTTAATTCAGTATCCGCAGTGTGCGCGCTCATGCTTCCTCGTTATTCGTTGTAGGCGACGATGGCCTCGAAAAGATCCCGGAACCGCTGGTATCCGCGCTGGTCGTTCTTGCGCGTGACCTGGAGCAACAGCTTCTCGAGCGTGTCGAGGCTGCGCAGCGAGTGGCGGGCGATGGTGTATGCCAGGCGCGCGCGCAACATGACGAACTGCTGCTGGCGCTCGTTCTCGGGCGCGCGGCAGGCGCGGCGGACGGCGTTATAGAGGCGCCGTAGCTGGCTCTTGGTGCCGGAATCCATATCGCGCATGCGGCTCACGACGCCGTGGGCCTGGTTGTCCAGGTAGAGCGGGTCGGAGATGAGCTTGTCGATATCGATCTCGGGCGGGCCATCGAAACGGCCGCGGTCACGATCGCCGCCGCGGTCTCCCCGGCGGTCGTCGAAACGGCCCCCCTCGCGGGGACCGCCGGAGCGGGGACCTCCCTCACGGGGACCGCCTTCACGCGGTGGCCGGGCTTCGCGGGGCGGCCGGCTTTCGGGTTTCTTGGATTCCTGCTGCACATCAGCCATGCGTTATACCTCGGTCGATAATCTTGCCCATTCGAGCGCCACCAGCCCGGCTGGCCGCAGTTTGACCTGCGCGGCGCCTCTGCCCATCATCTCATTGGCGAGGTGGGCGCGGAGTTTCTGCAATTCGCGATCCTTGGCCCCGGCCACCACGCGGTTGAGCCGGCGCTGGAAACGCCAGGGGCGGTCGAAGCGCTGTTCGGCGCCGTGCGCCCAGGTCTGGCCGCCCTTGTGATAGAACGACGTGAGCTCGCTCAGGAACTGGCTGGAAGAGCCGAGTTCGGGTACCATGCGCGCCAGCGTTTCCTTCAGGTCGGCGGCGTCGGCCAGGTGGCGCCACTCGAGGACGCGGCCCATCATCGAAATGCAATCCTTATCTATATCCTTAGCCTGCTCCAGGCGGGTGCCGGCCAGCTCGGCGATCCAGGCGAGCGAAGAGCGGCGCGGCTCCGGCGCCAGGGCCAGGGCGGCGGACATGGTTTTGCCCTCGGGTCCGGGGAAATCCTTGAGGTTCTCTTCGGTGAAGCGGTGGAAGAGGCGCTGCATCTCGCGGGCCAGCGGGATGAGCGCGTCCCAGGCGCCGTAGACGGCGAAATCGTCGCCGCCGGAATAGAGCACGGTGACTTTTCGCCAGAACTCCGGCTGCGAGCACAGCACTTCGAGTTCGCCGGCGAAGAACTGCTTGTACATCACGGAGAGGCGGACGTGCTCCTCGATGGTCTGGGCGCGGCGGAGGCGGATGCGGAAGCTATCGACATCGGCGCGCAGGACGCCCCAGGTGCGGCGGCCATCGGAACGCGAGGCCAGCGTGGGGAGGGTGGCGGGACGGCGGCCATCCTCGCTAGGCGCGGCGTGGCGGGCGAGAGGAATCTCCTCAATGCCGCGGTTGGGCGCGAGTCCCCAGGTGTACTTTCCGGCGCCGAGCACGATGCGGGCGGGGGAATCCGGATTCCAGCCGATGGTCTCGGCCTGCCAGAGGCCTTCGGCGAGGCCGAGGAAGTAATCGTCGTTGGCGGGAGGCGGCGCGGGGTCGAAGGGGACGAACGCGTCGGGCCCCAGGCCGGGAAAGGTGCCGAGCTTGCGGTGCAGGGCGTCGAAGAGGCGCTTGCGGACGATGCTCCAGTCGCCGAGGTTTTCGGTGGCGGCGCAGGCCAGGCGCACGCGGCCGGCAGACATCTGCTCTATTTCGCGGCTGGCAACGAGGAAGAACTCTTCGGCCCTGGACTTCGCTTCCTCGGGGAGCACGAGAAGGAACTGGCCGCCCCCGCTGGAGCCGAGCAGGACGCGGGCGAGGCCGAATTCTTCGAGCAGGGCGCGGGGCAGGATTTCGGTGAGCAGGGTGATCCAGTGCGCGCGGCCGGCCAGCAGGCTGGCATCGCCGGCGGCGCCGGAGGCGTTTGAAAAGAGGAATTCTTCTATACCCAACAGCTTGCCGTACAGAAGAACTTGAACAGACATAGAACGCGGGACCCCTTGCAAGCGGTTAGTCTAGCATACGGCGGAGGCGGTAGTGGTAGGCGGCGCGGGCCGCTCTTTGGGAGAGTGTTCGGAAATGGGACTAGGACCTATGTGCATTTTTTGAGTTTCAATTTTCTGCTGCCGGCGGCTTGTTGAAGAGTGGGTCGGGTTGGGCCAGCGCATTGTTCGTCCTCCGATGGGGAGGGTAGCACGGGTGGGAAGGCGGGGGAGGGGGCAGGGCGGCGCAAGTGCATGAGAAGGCGGAGAATGGAGTATTTGCGAGAGCGGTGACTGGGGGCGGCGGTCTCAGGGGAGCGTACCGGGCGTCAAGTGTTTTTCCCGCCACCGAACAAAGTGCAGCAGGGACCCCGGCAGGAACACACCTGTGATGAGATCGATCGACGGATGCCCTCTTGTAATACCGGCCCGAGGGATGCGACTGCTCGTCGTATTCTTTCCGGTGCCGTCGCAGAAGACATCGAAATGTGCTGGCAGCGGCTTCAGTTCAGATGCCGAGCGCACTCTTCGCAGCCGCCGTCGCGACCCCAATACCGATTTTCGTAGCGACGTCCCACACCCATACTCCGGCCTCTTTGAGATGCTTGAGGGCACCGGCGCCATCGCCTGTGGACGCAGATTTCTCCGCGGCTGCAACCGCTCCTAACGCGACAAATTGGTCCGGGGTCGAGGCGTCCTTCATCAGGGCGGCTCGAAGTGTGGTCAGCTCGGTTGCCAGTTGTTGAACATCGATCTTCCCTTCACTCTTATTCCAGATTTGGTTGAAGGTGATATTGGCGGCGCGAGAGCCAGGCCCGACAGCGCCAGCCTGGCCTATCTCATATCGATCATTCGACATAAAAACGTTGCCTCGATGCAGGAATAAAGATAGCGGCACATCGGATTCGGCTCCCGAAGTGAGCTCGAGAAGGCCGTCAGTGCCGGATGATCCGAGGATCTCGTTCGATAGCTCCCTCAGGTGATCGAGAGCTTGGCGGACGGCGGTCAGTTGCGCGGTAGCAAATTCGTTGAGCGCGTCCAGGTTATCCGGCCTGACAGTTCGCAATCTAGTCTGCAGCTCCGACGTTGTGTTGTGCACAAGACTGATCAGTCTGCCCTCATGTTCGTTAATTAGTCCAAACATGCCTCCCCAGTCGTTGCTTCGGGGAAGATCTCCGAGCAGTGGCGCAATCTGATGATGGTATTGGTCGCTGAGATGGTGAAGGCGGCTGCAAATTTCCTCGACGTCTCGGTACCGACTCCGAACCGTCAGCATCTCGACTTGCTTTAGGAGTTCTCGAATTTGGGCAGAATCGAGATCTTCAGCGGCCAAGTACTTAATGTCAACGAGAACGGCGATCACGTCCTGGAGGGCTTGCTCCGCGACTTGCGACACCTTGGCGACAAAAGCAAGAACACGGCGCAAATCCGGTGATCGAAGCCGGCTGGCCGCTAAGACTGTCCGCGTGAAGTCTTCTAGTTGGTAGGCTAGGGTACTGAATTCGTCGTTTGGCATAGATCGTACGTCCTGTACGCTACGACGACTTCTCTCTCGGCAAACCGGGCAGGCTTATCACGGCGTCGGACCGGAGTTGGGGCTGCCCGAAGGACAAGCCGTCCGCCTTAGCATTCGGCCCGACCGCGCCTGCCTGACCGTTAATCACGTACTTGTCACCTTGCCCGAAGAATTGTTGCACGACGACCTGCTCGGCTTTAGGGAGTAGATATTCGTAGGCGTCCACGGACACGCCGTACTCTGATGTCGTTTCGTCCTTGTACGTCGCTGCCGGAAACCGATCTGGCGCAATGACAAAATCAACAGTGAGAGTGAAATCAAACGCTCCGTGCGAAGACCGGCATTCCAAATACAACACGAAGCGTCCCCTTCGATCGTCGCGGACAACGTTCTTCGTATATTGCCTGCCGGATCTTGGATCTGAGAAATCTATCGATAGCGGAATCGCGCACGCTGGCAGGCAAAGACAATAATAGCTGAGCCTGTTACGTTCCGTAGGAATGTTGACCCATGACGTCCGAACGGCGTAGCGGTCGTGTAGACGCTGAAAACGCGTAGCTCCAAGCTTCCGCGCCTTGCACTCGGCAAATCCCTCCCTGTACTCCCGCTCATGACCTCCATCCAAGAAATGGAACGGGCCGCTGCGGTCGTCTTCGTATTCGTCCGCAAACGCAACAGTCATTGGTTCGCCGGACTCGGCACGCATCCGAAAGGTGCGTAGGTCACCATTCTCTTCAAGTTGCTCGATGATCACGGTTGCAACATCCATCGTTCCGCCCCCGCAGCCCATATATCCAGGGCCCCTAGCTTCTACAGTCCAATCGCCTTATTCCAGTCGGCAACGTACATGTAAACCCTTTGAAACTCGCTCGGTAAGAGCATTCGGTTGTGGGCGATGAAATTCCTGACTTTTTCAATTTCGTCCATCCTCTGCTTTAGCCAATGCTGGCTGGGTACTATGCTCTCGAACAGCTTCCAGTTCTCAACGATAATTGACGCAAGGTGTCCGAAGTCCACGAACCCCAACAGGTCGGATTTCTCACCCTCTAACCACGAGTCAGCGAAGGCTGTGCTCTGGCGACTGGTGGCATATTCCTTAATCTTCGTCGGAAGCTTCTCGGCCCAGTCCACACCCACCTTCTCCAGAAGCGTTTCTCTTATCAGGTTGCGAATCTCGTTCTCAAAGCAGTGCAGCACCGCATAGAGTCGTGCCATCTCCAGGGCGTTGTTCCGACTCGAGACGTTGAATGGCGAGAGCGCCTCCGACAGGAGTCTCTCCTCAGCCTGACTGGTGTCGGCGCCGACCTGTATGCCAGCGGCTTGGAAGGCACTGGCCTCTGCTTCGAACATGAGACCACGGAAAAGAAAGTCGCGGGCGTCTTGGCGTTGATTACTCAAGCAGATGCTCCCTCAAGGACTTGAAGATAGCGTTGAATACCTCGACGTCCTTCGTGGCTGGCAGGTGAATTTCGATGTTGTAGTGAAACGTTGGACGCGGAGAAGAGGGCGAGGCGTCGGCGACTTCCTCGTTCTTTCGCGGTAAAGGCACTACTGCTTGCCTCTCCGGCTCCTTTTCCGGCTTGTCGTCTTTCTTAGGAGGCGTCGCCACGGATAGGTCAGCCATCTCCAACAGCGCGTAAAACGTGCTCGCCATGAGTTTCGCGGTGTTCGGAGAAGCGTTGTGGGCACTCCGGAACTTTCCCTCTATTAACTTGCGGTCGGCCGGCGTTGGATTCGCCCTAATTGTGAACAAGTCGCCATACGCGTCGCGAAGCGCCACGGCCATGACCTGCTTCGAGAGGGCTGTGTTTCTGTATTCGTGGTACCGGCTGGTGGGCACCCCATCATCTGAGAGAAACCCAAGCGCCTTCAGCAAGGGGACAACGGCTCGAAAGTTCGTGGATGCGAAGCCCAAATCCTTTAAGTACTGAACGGTGAACTTTTCCGGTGCCTGCGCCTGCGCGAGATGCTGGAACACGTCACCTAGCTGGCCATACACCTGAACGTACGTATTCGTCAATGCCATCAGATACACCATACGCCATTCGGCGGCAGATGAACAGCGTATTTCAGTCCATTGGCCATCCAGACCGAATTGCTACCCTCCGCCGCGGCGGAAAAACACGTCGCAACGCCATTCCTGCCGATGCCACCCAACAGGGAGCGGCGCTGTCAGGCAGCGACACGAGGACGAACTTCTTGCCGAATCCGGGCAGCGGCCGCGTCCTCGGCGAGGGCGAGGTCATATTTCGTCTGCAGATTCATCCACATCTGAGCGGATGTTCCGAAATAGCGGGCCAATCGCAGAGATATGTCGCCCGTAATACCCCGCTGGCCCTTGACGATTCCCCCGATTCGGTTTGCAGGCACTGGGCGAGGGCCAGCGCGTTGACAGTCAATCCCGCTTCCGTCAGCAGTTCCTTGAGCGCCTCGCCAGGATGAAGCGGGCGAAGCCGTTTTGATTTCTGGATCGCCATCTCAGTCCCTTCTGGCGTCGTGTCTCCGAAGTAGGTTTACGCTCGCGCCAGCGGACCGCTCCCTGGCGGTCGCGGCTCGGTCACGGGCGGCCAGCGGACCGCTCCCTGACGGTCGCGGCTCGGTAACGGGCGGCCAGCGGACCGCTCCCTGGCGGGCGCGGCTCGGTAACGGGCGGTAAAGTCGACGATCTAGACGTCGTGGGCATCCCCGTCCCGCCACGTGAAACAGATCCGATATCGGGTGACACGGTCAGCAGCGCTTCGACCGAAAGTCCCATGGCGTAACTTCCTCCAGCAGTCATGCAATGCATATACAATAAGTGGAGAAAGCGCTGTCGAACGACCCGATCCCGATCTACGAGCAAGACGTGGAGGGGGAAGTGCGCTACGTCTATTACGGCGAGACAGATTTGGGACGGCTGCTGGCCGTGATCTGAGTCGTCACCGCGCACGACCTGGATGCCGGGCAGAAGAAGGACTACCTCGCCCGGCGCTTGCGAGGGGAGTGAAGGTGCTGAAGAAGAAACCGATCGTCATGCCGAAGTTCGTCAACGAAGCACAGGAGGCGGACTGGTGGGCCAGCCGCGAAGGCCGCGAGTTCGTAAAGCAGAAGGCGGCCGGAACCGGGAAAAGAGGGGCGCCGAGGGGCTCGCGCCTTGTCGGTCAGTTGAACAAGGTCGCCAGCGTCCAAATTGCGTTGCGATTGCCCGAACCCGATGTAGCCAAGGCCCGAGAACTTGCAACGCGAAAGGGCATCGGATACCAGACCCTCCTCAAAATGCTGGTGCATGAAGGGCTTCGCCGAGAAGCGCGCCGGGCGTGAAGGGTTCGCTACGTCGGCTCTTCGATCGCGTGCCGGTATCCTGGCTGAGCATCCGTCGAACTGAGGGTGTTCAGAACCGCTGATTTGGCGTGGTCCGGGTCAGGCAAGCGCAACACTGTTTTGGGGACCCGGCGGCCCGGTTGATTCGAATGCTCGGTTGCTTGTCCTGCGTCAACTACTTTTCCCGGCGTCGAAAACACGTCCGGGCGACACGGTCAGCAGCGCTTCGACCGAAAGTCCCACGGCGGAACTTCCCACAAGGGACCTCCTGGGAGTTGTGGGCGCCCACATTCCGCGAGTTGGAACATAGATGCGATGGCGTCGACGACACGTAGAGCTGGCTTCCCGCGAGGGGTCCGGCTGACAAGGGGAGACTCCCGGCATTTGCGGCAGTGATGCGTGCTGAGGCATACTGAGTCTATATGCCTCACTCAGAAGCAGACGCGCAAAGGAGCGGCCGGAGAGGCGGTCTGCGCAAACCGAAACGGAACCGCGGCGCAAAGGCCGGGCCGCGGTATAGCGTCGGGCTTCCGGCCGGGATCGCTACCCAGGTGGAACGGTACGCCGAGACGGTTGACGCCAGCATGAGCAAGGCGATTGTCGCGCTCGTGCGCCTTGGCCTGGAGAGCCAGGAGAATCGCAAGCGTGAGTTCTTCAGGAGGCTGAAGGAGAACCTCGCCAAGGACGATCCGAAGGAACAGGACCGAATGGTGGATGAGTTCCGCACTCTGATCCTGGGCCATTGAAGAATGCCGAGGATCCAGTGGGAGCGGCTTCCTAGGGATAAGTGGGCCCACCTGCGAGATCGCGCGAGGGAGCGCAGGGTTTCCGAGGACGACCTCTTCGAACTGGCTGAGTGGAAGGCGCAAGACCCGGACGTGCCCGATGGGGACTGGTACAAGGATTTCGGAACGTTTAAGCTTTGTGGTACGGGGAAGTTTCCAAGTACCTTTCTAATGGCCGGGCAGTCGGCCCGAGGCAAGCGATTGTGACTACTGGTAGGCACTCATCCAGCAGAATCTTCAGTTCTTGAACGGAACACGCGTACCGCGAAAGCAGGGTGTTCCGTTCATAACCTCGGAATCCCCGACAATCATTCGCTCAGCCGTCATCGCCTTTCATTGTAACGTCTGGGAGAGAGCCAAGGGCTGGATCACCGATGTGCTCTTTCAAGACCTGATCAATAGCGGCTTGATGGCGTACGCGCTCGGAGCGAATCCCGGTACACTCCGCACGGGACGTCGCGCAGGCTCGCCAACGGAACCACCTTGCCGTCCTGCTGAAATCGAATGTACGTTCGTTCGGCGCCTAATTGGGGCCACTCGGGCAGGCCCGCGGAGTTGGGGTTGCCGGTCTTGGCGAAGTTGGTCCAATAGCTCTCCATCAGATGGGAGAGCTGGATGTCCGTGTCGGCAAACTTGCTGGGATAGTACCCGAAGACATAGGGAAGTTCCGCGCCGTGGACGGCGCCCCGTGCCTCCTGGCCGGGGATGGCGTGGGCGAACTCGTATTCATAGGTTGGATGATGGGCGGCGTTGTGCCAACCTCCCTGGGCCGTGGCCGGGCAACGCAATATAAGATCGGCGGCCCACTGGTCTGCCGGCGAGCCGTAGAGCGGGTCGTCGCTTGCCTCGGCGCCCTCGGCCAAGCCGTAGGCCGCCAGTGCCCGCGGAGCAAGCCCGCCGAAGGTATCCGCGATGTTCTTGCGCAAGGCATCCGGGGCCGTGGGCATACGCCAGGCTGCGGCTCCGAGCTCGCGCGTCGTGGTGCCGAAGAGCAAGGGGATCGCGGCCTCCTGGCCGGCGGCAAAAACCGAGGCCGGTTGACGGGCGATGACCCAGCCGTCGATATCCGCACCGAAGTGCGAGTACGGACTCTGCCTGGATTTGGATGCCAGCAGTTGCTGCGCGGTGAGTTGACGCAGTTGCTTCAAGCCCTCCTCGCCGGTTGCAACTTTGAGGTTGGCGGCGAACGCCTCACCGGCCTTTTCGGCAGCGGCCAGCGGCGCCAGCGCATGACCGAACGATGTGCCGCTTTCGGCAATGGCGCGCTGGAAGAGGTCTTTGGAAAGGCTGGAGGTCATCAACAACCCGGTGTCAATTGCGCCCGCGGAGTTGCCAAACATGGTGATGTTGTTGGGATCGCCACCGAAGTTTGCGATGTTGTCACGCACCCAGCGCAGGGCCAGAATCTGATCCATGAGGCCGTAGTTTCCTGAGCCATGGTGAGCGGATTCGGCGCTCAATGCGGGATGGGCAAAGAAGCCGAAGATGCCCAGACGGTAGTTGACGGTGACCAGCAGGACGCCGTGCCGGATCAGAGTTCCGTCCTTGTAGATCGCGCTCGAGGCCGAGCCGCCCACATTGCCGCCGCCATGAAGCCAGAGCATGACCGGAAGGGGCTGCCTGGCGGGCCAAACCGGGGTCACCACATTGAGAAAGAGGCAATCTTCCTTGGCTGTGTCGGCGTCGTGCCGGTTCCAGTCTGCGATCAAAGGCTGCGCGCAGGGAGCGCCGAAGGTGCCGGCCGTGAGAACTCCGCTCCACGGCTTGACGGGCAGCGGCTCATGCCAGCGCAGGTCGCCCACCGGTGGCTGAGCGTAGGGAATCCCGAGAAACTCAGCGCCGCCATCCGGCCGCGCGACGCCCCGCAGCGAGCCGCTGGTTGTCCGCACCAGGAGCCGGTCGGGCTGATTCTGCGTTTGGGCCGCACACGTTGAAGCCTGGGAGAAGCATGCGATCGCCAGCAGAAGCAGGGCTCTCAATCGACTTGAATCCTGGCTCACAAGATCTCCTTGAACGGCACCAATCATCGCATATCTTCCCGGCAACGGAAGTTGGCGTGGAGATCGATACGCTAAACTCATCGTGCATGTTCCGTGATCGCTCACGACGACGGGGCATCGCGTGAGTGCCAAGACTCGGCGAGTTCAGTCCGCTGCCCCATGACGCAGAGTGCCACTATGGCAGCGGCGAAGCCTGACGCCGCACCTAGACCGAGCGACCAGCGCGGGCCGAAGTGGTTCGCCACCCAGCCGACGAGGGGAGCCCCGATCGATGCCCCTCCGAGCCCCACGCCCACACGAATCGCCATCACCCGACCGCGCATGGTGGGCTTGGTCGAAAGCTGCATCATGCTGTTGGTCGCTATGGTGAAGGTGAGGGCCGCCACTCCGATCACCGCGAGGGCCGCAGCGAACCACCAGTATCCAGGAGAGAACGCGGCAAGCGTGCAACCGATTCCAAAAACTGCGGTGCCGAGGAGCAGCGACTCAACAGTTGGCTTGTCGCGTCCGGTCGCCAGAAGCGCTGCGCTCATTGTGCCGACCGCCATGATCGACGACAGCAAACCGAATCCGCGCGCATCGGTATGGAAGACGTTCACCGCCATGGTGGAGATGAATACCGGGAAATTAAAGCCGAATGTGCCGATCAGAAAGAGCATGACCAGGATCGACCGGAGGTCCGGTCTGGCCCATACATAACGGAGTCCTTCGATGAAGCCACCCGGCGCACGGGAAGCTCTCGCGTTTGTTCTGAGCTCTGGGACGCGCAGCAGAACCATGGAGAGCAGAACAGCGCCGAAGGACAGCCCGTTGAGGAGAAATGCCCAGCCGGTCCCGATGTTTGCGATGACCAGACCGGCCACAGCCGGGCCGATCATCTGGGCGGCGAAGAACGAGGTGGAGTTGAGCGCGACTGCATTGGGCAGGTGTTTGTCACCCACCAGCTCCCCAACAAAGGTCTGCCGCACTGGCGCATCCAGTGCCGCGGCGGCGCCAAAGACAAAGGCAAACACATACACATGCCAAAGCCGGACGTAACCTGAGATGGTCAGGATTCCCAGCGCGGTCGCGAGCACACCCATGGATGCTTGCGTCAGCATCAGGAGCTTGCGCTGGTTGAAACGGTCCGCTGCCAACCCGCTCCAGGGCAGCAACAGCAGTTGCGGAGCGAACTGCAGGCCCGTGACAATGCCGACGGCAGTGGCGTCATGGTGGGTGAGTTGCGTCAGCACGATCCAGTCTTGTGCCACGCGCTGCATCCAGGTCCCGATGTTCGATACCAGACTCCCTGCTGTCCATAAGCGGAAGTTGAAGTTCCCCAGAGCGCGGAACGCTCCGGCGAGCGGATTCGTCATCTACTCCTCATAGGCGCTCCGGGGTGTTGCCTCCGTGAAACTCACCGAAATGCCGCGCCGAGAACAAGCCGATCAGGAGTGCGCCAGCCGCAAATGGAGCGATGGAGGCGATGGATCGCGGATCGAAGTGTCCGACGCGCAGCAGAAGCAGATAGGCGAAGACGAAATTCGCGAAGCCCCATAGGACGTTCACGGTCGAGGACGAGAGACCCTTTCCCGGTGGCTTTGCGAACGGTGTCTGAAAGGGTCTTCCCGTAACGCCGCTGACGAAGTGTGGCACGGCATTGGCCAGAAACAGGCCTCCGACAAAGTAGGACACGAGATGTAGCCAGTTCATTGTTAAGCGCTCCTCTGCGCGAGTAAATCAAGCACGTCCTGGGTGGAGCCGGTCTCGCCGAGGCGAGGAAAAACGTGCTTGAGACTGTATTCGTGCGCTTCCGGGCGCACATCGGTCATGGCATCGGTCGCAAGGGTGACGTTGAAGCCCTGCTCATAAGCCTGGCGCGCGGTGGCTTCTACGCCGGTTCCCGTGGAAACGCCTGTGATGACCACCTGTGTAACGCCCTTTGCCTTCAATTGGGCTTCGAGGTCCGTGCTCGCAAATGCTCCCCATGTTCGCTTTGTCACAAGAATGTCACTGGGCTGCTGAGCTAATTCTGGAATCAGATCGGCCCAACCTTCGCTCAGTGTCTGAGGACGTCTCGGTTGTTCCGTTCGACCTGGCGCTCGGCCCGCGACATTGACGAGCACGACGGGCAGGTGGCGCCGGCGAAACGCATCGATGAGGGAGGCGGTCCGTGCGATCACATCCGCAATGGGGTGGATGAACGGAGAACCGAGGATGCCTTGCTGAAGGTCGACGACGATCAGAGCGGTTTTGGGGTCGAGCGAGGTGAGGGACATATGAGCGTTAGTCCTCGACGAGCCGGGCAAGGATTTCAAGAGCTGCCGCGAGCTTCTCCTGCTCTTGAGCAGAGAGCCTGGTCTGGATGGTTCTGGTCAGCCAATCCTGTTTCGCCGCTCTGCGCTCCTCGATACGCTTTCGGCACATTTTGGTCAATGAGAACAGGGTCTGCCGCCCGTCGTTCGAATCGGGCGTGCCACGGACGAGGCCAGCGGCCTCCAGTGGAGCAATGACCGCACTCATGGACTGCGGACGCATTGCTTCCGCCCGAGCGAGATTCGACACCGTAGCAGGCCCGTCCTTTTCCAGGCGAAGCAGTGCGGATACCTGAGAGGAGGTGAGATCTTCGTGCCCCGCCTGGCCGCGCAGCTTGCGCTTCAACTTGCCAAGCGAGGTCCGCAGTTCGAGCGCCAATGCGGAGGCGCGGTCAGGCGAAGAGATGCCGGGTCGATCACTCATGCATTGAGCGTAGCATATATGAAGGTTACCTGTACAGATAAGCTTGGCAGCTTTACTGTACAGAGGCTCGGGAAAGGATGCGATGACTGCTCCCGCGGCTTCGGCCAACTTCGCGGGGCGGGCGTCGCCAAGAGTGGCGACGCGGCACGCAAGAGTGCGTGCGCCACGATGAAATCTAACGCCCCAGGGCCTCGTCGAGCAGCAGGCGAAACTGCTCGCTCTTCTCGCCGACTCGCTTTTTGAGCTGGTTCAGCTCGCTTTCGATGGTGCGGAGGCGGTCGGCGAGGTGAAGCGACGCGAGGACGGCCACGCGGAGCGGGTCGGCGGAGGAGGAGCGGCCGGCGATGGCGTCCATCAGCTCGTCGACGCTGTCGGCGAGTTCCTGGACCTCGCGCTCGTTGCCGGAGGCGCGGAGGGTATAGCTCTGGTGAAAGATGGTGACTTGAACGCTCTGCTTGTCGTCCACGGCGGTTCCGCTAGCTGGCGCCGAGCGTATCGATCTGGCCTAGCAGCTTCTCGATACGGCTGCGGACATGGCTGCGTTCGGCGCGCATTCCGTCGATCTCGTGGGTGAGGGCGGCGGCGTGCTCGCGGGCCGAAGCGGTTTCGCGAACGGCGGCGTCGCGCTCGGAGAGCGCGGCATCCTTCTCGCGTCTCAGGCGGTTCACCAGCTCGATGGCCTGGTGGATGCGCTCCTCGAGCGTTCCGAGGGAGTCGATCTGGTCTTCCAGGAGTTCCATGACGGCCTCCTACTGCGCCAGCGCTGCCTTGGCCTGCTCGACCAGTTGGCGGAAGCTGGCCGCGTCGTCGACCGCGATCATGGCGAGCATCTTGCGGTTCAGGTCGACGCCGGCCTTCTTGAGCCCGGCGATAAACTTGCTGTAAGAGAGCCCGCTTTCGCGACAGGCGGCGCTGATGCGCACGATCCACAGGGCGCGATAGTCCCGCTTCTTCTGCCGGCGGCCGACGTAGGCGTATTTGAGCGCCTTCTCGACGGCTTCCTGCGCGGAGCGGTTCAGCTTGCTCTTGGTGAGAAAGTATCCGGACGCGGCTTTGAGGGTCTTGGCACGATAGGCCCGCCGCTTGGTTCCACGTTTTACTCTAGGCACGTTTCCTCCTTGGGTTGGTTAGTTGAGGCGGAACGGGTACGTGCCCCGCACTCCGTCCGCACTCGACGGTGCCCCGTTTAGTACGGGAGCATTTCCTTGACGCGCGCGAAGTTGGCCGGATCGACCACCACGCCCTTGGTCAGCTTGCGCTTCCGCGAGCGCGCTTTAGACGTCAGGATGTGGCGCGCATACGCATGATGGCGAACGATTTTTCCGGTTCCGGTTTTTTTGAAGCGCTTGGCCGCGCCCCGGTGCGTTTTGAGTTTCGGCATGGGTGCTGATTCCTGGGATTCTCGAGGCAGGACTCTACTCCGTCGGTGGTCGAGAACTTTCACAGTATAGCATGAGGGCACTTGTGAGGTAGAATGGCTGCTCCACAGCGGTTCTTATGCCCACTGTACTGCTCGTCGACGACGATGCGGCGGCTCGCCGCGGCCATACCATCTTCCTCAGCCGGGCTGGCTTTGAGGTTCTCGAAGCGGACTCGGCGACGGAGGCCTTGAAACTGGCTGCCGAGCGGCAGCCGGCGCTGGTGGTGGCGGCGGTCGGATCGGCGGGGGTGGATGGCTTCGAGGTCGCCAGATGCCTGAAGGCGGATGCGAGGACGGCGTCCATTCCGGTGCTGCACATTGCGAGCCACGGCGGTTGCGGCTATGGGGAGTCCCTGCGCAGCGGGGCGGAGGCATACCTCGAAGCGCCGGTCGAGGAGGCGGTACTGGTCGATGTGGTGACGGCGCTGATCGATGCCAGGCGGAGCGCCCCGGCGGAAGCGCTGCGGGAGAGCGAAGCCGTTCTGCGCAGCTTCTTCGACAGCCCGGGGATGATGCGGGGTTTCGTGGACCTGGTGGATGGCTCGATTGTTCACGTTTCCTGCAACGCGGCCGCCGCCGGGATGTACGGGGTGGACCGGGAAGCGATCGCGGGCAAGAGGGCAGCCGAGGTGGGGGCCACCGAAGAGGTCGTGCGGCCCTGGATCGCGCTCTACGAAAAGAGCCGGCGCACGGGCGAGCCGGTCTCGATGGAATACCTGCGCCAGGGGGCGGATGGCCAGGAGCGCTGGCTGCTGGCGACCGCCAGTTACCTGGGGACCGGGCGTTCCGGGAATCCGCGATTCGCGTATACGATTCTCGATCTGACCGACCGCAAGCGGGCGGAAGAGGCGCTGCGCGAGAGCGAGGAGCGCTTCCGTACCATGGCGGACAGTTGCCCCATCCTCATCGTGGTGACCGACGCCGCGGGTGGAAACCGGTTCGTGAACCGCGCCTACCGCGAGTTCTTCGGGGTCGCGAACGAGGAGGTGGAAGGCGGCAGGTGGCAGCCGCTGGTCCATCCCGAGGATGCGCCGGAGTACATGGCGGCGATTCTGCGGGCGGTGGCGGAGCGAGGGCCATTCCAGGCGGAGGGGCGCGCGCGGCGGGCGGATGGCGAGTGGCGCTGGATCGCATCCTACGGGGAGCCGCGGTTCTCGCCGGGAGGCGAGTTCCTGGGCCACACCGCGATCTGTACGGACATCACGGAGCACCGGCTGGCGGAAGAGGCGCTGCGGGAAAGCGAAGCCCGGCTGCGCAACCTGAGCGACAATCTGCCGGAAGGTGCGATCTACCGCTACCGCATCGACGCCCAGGGCGAAGCGCACGTGGACTTCATCAGCGCGGGCATCGAACGGATGACGGGCGTTCCGGCCGCCGAGTATATGCGGGATGCCGCGACGGTGGAACGAAACATATTGGCGGAAGATCATACCCGGCTTCGGGAAGCGATCACGATGTCGCGCGACCGGAGAGACCGGTTCGACGTGGAGGTGCGCCACAAGCACCGCGTGACGGGGGAAACCCGGTGGTCGCTCTTGCGGTCGACGCCAACCCCAGGCGCGGATGGCTCCACGGTGTGGGATGGCATCGAACTGGACATTACGGAGAGCAAGCGCGCCGAGGAGGCCTTGCGCGCGAGCGAGCAAAGGTACCGGGCCATTGGGGAGTCGATCGACTACGGTGTGTGGGTGTGCGAGCCGGATGGACGGAACGTATACGCGAGCGATTCGTTCCTGAAGCTGGTGGGATTGACGCAGGAGCAGTGCTCGAGTTTCGGGTGGGGAGACGTGCTGCACCCGGATGACGCCGAACGAACGATTGAGGCGTGGAAGGAGTGCGTGCGGACCGAGGGGCGCTGGGACATTGAGCATCGCTTCCGCGGCGTGGATGGTGAGTGGCATCCGGTTCTGGCTCGCGGTGTGCCGGTGCGTGACGAACAGGGCCGGGTGACCTGCTGGGCGGGGATTAACCTCGACATCGGCGCGCGCAAGCAGGCGGAAGAGCGGTACCGGATGCTGTTCGAGACGCTGCTCGAAGGCTTCTGCATTATCGAGGTGATTTTCGAGGGGGAGGTCCCGGTCGATTATCGGTTTCTGGAGATCAACCCGGCTTTCGAGAAGCAAACCGGTTTGAAGGACGCCAGGGGCCGGCTGATGCGCGACCTGGCTCCCGATCACGAGGCTCACTGGTTTGAGATCTACGGGCGGGTCGCGTTGACGGGCGAGCCCGCGCGTTTCGTGAACGAAGCGAAGGCGCTCAATCGCTGGTATGAAGTGAGCGCGTATCGCATTGGCGGGTCCGAGAGCCGGCGGGTGGCGATCCTGTTCAGCGACATCACCGAAGCCAGACGGGCGACCGAGGCCTTGCGGGAAAGCGAAAGCCGGGAGCGCGCGCGGGCGGCGGAGTTGGAAGCGCTCATGGATGCGGCCCCGGCCGCCATTTTCATTGCGCACGATACCGAGTGCCGCTCGATGACGGGCAATCCAGCGGCTCACTCCCTGCTGCGAAGAGAGTCTGGGAAGAACCTCTCGAAGTCCGCTCCGGAGGGCGAGGCGCCGGCGAATTTCCGGGTGATGAGGGACGGGATCGAGATTGCACCTCAGGAGTTGCCGGTACAGAGGGCGGCAGCCTCGGGGCAATCTGTCCGGCACGAAGAAGTGGATGTGGTGTTCGAGGACGGCGTCACCCTGAACCTGTTGGTCGATGCGGTGCCGCTGCTGGACGAAGACGGACGCCCGCGAGGCGCCGTGGGGGTCCTTTCCGATGTCACCGAACTGAAGCGCGCGGAGCAGCGCCTGCGGGAAGCCCAGAAGCTGGAAAGCCTGGGACTGCTGGCGGGCGGCGTGGCGCACGACTTCAACAACCTGCTGGTGGGCGTGATCGGCAATGCCAGCCTGGCCCAGGACGTGCTTCCACCCGACAATCCGGCGCGCGAGCTGCTGGACGGGGTTCTCAAGGCCGGCGAGCAGGCGGCGCACCTGACCCGGCAAATGCTGGCCTATGCGGGGAAGGGGAAGTTTCTGGTGGAGGCGCTGGATGTGTCGGCGCTGATCCCGGATATGAGCGGCCTGGTGCGGCCGTCAATTCCCAAAAAGATCGCGCTGGAGTTCGATCTGGGGCGCGATCTTCCCTCCATCCAGGCAGATCGCGGCCAGGTGCAACAGGTGTTCATGAACCTGGTTCTCAATGCGGCGGAAGCGATGGAGAGCCGCGAGGGCACGATCGCCGTCAAGACCGGCGTGGAAAACGTGAATGACCGGTATCGGCAGCAGCATCCGGAGGCGGCGGAGCTTCCATCGGGCAGCTATGTCTACCTGGCGGTGAGCGACACCGGGTGTGGCATGGACGAGGCGACGAAAGTGCGGATCTTCGATCCATTCTTCACGACCAAGTTCACGGGACGGGGGCTGGGCCTAGCGGCCGTGGCCGGCATCGTGCGGGGGCACAAGGGCGCGATCGTGGTGACGAGCGAGCGGGGGAAGGGCAGCCGCTTCGCCGTGCTGTTCCCCGCGGTGGGGCGGGTGGCCGCGAAGATGGCGGCGGCGGGCGCGGAGACGATGCTTCAGGGGGCGGGCGTGGTCCTGGTAGTGGACGATGAACAGATCGTGCTGGAGCTGGCGAAGAGGGCTTTGGAGCGGCAGGGTTATACGGTTCTGGTTGCGGATGGCGGCCGGGCCGCGATCGACCTGCTGAAAACGCACCCCGGGGACATCGCGCTGGTGGTGCTCGATCTGAGCATGCCGAACATGAACGGCGAGGAAGCGCTGCCGGAGATCCGAAAGCTGAGGCCGGGCGTCAAGGTGATGGTGTCGAGCGGCTACAGCGAGGCCGAGACCATGGTGCTGTTTGAAGGGCAGCGGGTGGCGGGCTTCATCCAGAAGCCGTACACGGCGGCGGCGCTGGCGGAGAAGGTGAAGGTCTGCATGGGGTGAGGCGGCGGGTTGGCAACCCGCCGCAGGATGCCATCCTGCCCCACTTCATCGCTCCTCCCACCAGGCTATCTGAATGGCTTCCAGGCGGCCTTCGGTGGAGGCGTGGGGATCGTCGGCGAAGCCGTCGAGCTCGATGACCCATTTGCGGAGGTCGGTGAAGCGGACGGCGAGCGGGTCCTGGGCGGGGAACTTCGCGGCCAGGGCCAGCGCGATGTCTTCGGCGTCGTCCCAGGTCAGAGGGTCTTCCCCTTGAGCGCGGTGCGGACCGCGGCGTCCATCATCACCTCGGCCAGGCGCGCGGTGGTCTGGTTCAGCAGCTCGATGTGCGCGCGGATGAGATCGTGATCCTCGGAATGGTAGACCGTCAGCAGTTGGTTGAGGGCGCGCTCGATGAGGGCCTGCTCGGTGGCCGTCATCTCGTCCCAGGCCGGGTTCGCACGGGCCTTCTCGACCGCGGCCAGAATCTGGTCCGCTTCGAGGCGCGCCTCGCGCACCTGGCGCTCGCGCAGGTCCTCGGCCGCATGGGCGAAGGACTCCTGGATCATGGCCTCCACCTGGTTGTCGGTCAGTCCGTAGGAGGGCTTGACCTCGATGGACTGCTCCTTCGCGGTGCGCTGGTCGCGGGCGGTGACGCTGAGGATTCCGTTGGCGTCGATGAGGAAGCGGACCTCGATGCGCGGGGCGCCGGCGGGCAGCGGGTCGATATCCTTCAGGTCGAAGCGGGCCAGGCTGCGGCAATCCTTGACCAGCTCGCGCTCGCCTTGAAGGACGTGGATGAGCACGTTCTTCTGACCATCCACGGCGGTGGTGAAGACTTCAGTGGCGCTGGCCGGAATGGTGGAGTTGCGGTGAATCAGCTTGGACACGACTCCGCCCATCATCTCGATGCCGAGCGAGAGCGGCGTGACGTCGAGCAGCAGCTTGTCGTCCACCGCGCCGGTGAGGATTCCGGCCTGGACGGCGGCGCCGAGCGCGACCACCTCATCCGGATTCAGGTCTGTGTGCGGGCGGGCGCGGAACAAGGTTTCGACGGCCTGGCGCACCAGCGGAATGCGGGTCGAGCCGCCCACCAGCACCACCTCGTCGATCTGCTCCGGCGTGACGCCGGCGTCCTCAATGCAGTTGCGGCAGGGGCCGAGCGTGCGGTCGACGATGTCCCGAATCAGCGCTTCGAACTGGTCGCGCGTGATCTCGCGCTGGTATTTGCGGGCCTGCCACGCGAGGTCGATTGCGGCGCGAGGGGCGAACGAGAGCCGCTCCTTGGCGTCGATGACGGCGCGGCGGAGGGTCTGGACGAGCGAGCCGTCATTGGAGGGGTCGATGCCCCACTCGGTGGCGACATCCTCGAGAGCGATGCGCAGCAGGCGGTTGTCGATGTCGTCGCCGCCCAGGTGCGTGTCGCCGTTGGTGGCGAGAACTTCGAAAATGCCCTCGTGGAGTTTGAGGATGGAGATGTCGAACGTGCCGCCGCCCAGGTCGTAGACCGCCACGATGCCGCTCGAGCGCTTGTCGAGGCCGTAGGCCAGCGAGGCGGCGGTGGGCTCGTTGACCAGACGCAGCACTTCGAGGCCGGCGATGCGGCCGGCGTCCTTGGTGGCCTGGCGCTGGGCGTCGTTGAAATAGGCCGGCACGGTGATGACGGCCTGCGTGACGGCCTGGTGGAGATAGGCCTCGGCGTTCTTCTTGAGCTGGATCAGGATGAAGGCGGAGATCTGCGGCGGGGTGAAGGTGCGGTCGCCGAGATCGAGCCGGATGACGGCGTCGCTTTCCGGCGCGATGCGGAAGGGGAAGAGCTTCCGCTCGTCGGCAATGTCCGCGACGCCGCGGCCCATGAGGCGCTTGACGGAGTAGACGGTGCGCGACGGGTCGTCGATCAGCATGCGGCGTGCGGCGTTGCCGACCACGATCTCGCCCTCTGGCGACCGGTAGACCACGCTGGGCACCAGGCGCTCGCCGTCCTCACCGGGGATGACCACGGGCCCGGTGAGATCCAGGAACGCGGCGAGGCTGTTGGTTGTGCCGAGGTCGATGCCGATGACGGGCGATTGCTCGCGCTGGCCGAAATCGATCTGGAGCAGGTCAGACATGGGCCGCCGTTTGGAGCAGGTTGAGGATGTAGCGGCGGCGATTGAGCACGGCGCGGATGCGGGCGGGCGCGGTGGGGTCGCCGTCATCGAAGGGACCGAACAGAGAATGCAGCTCGGCGTCGGCCTGATCGCGCAGAGCCGCAAAGCGCGAGCGGCCGGCCTCGAGCTGAGCGGGGTCGCGCACCTCGAGCGCCTCGTTCCAGGCGAAGACCTCTTCGAGCAGCTCGGGCGGGGCGTGGTTCGGATCGGCCGCGAGGCCCAGGCGCTTGAGGGCATACTCGGTGCGTGCAACGGGGTCGCGCAGGGTGCGGTAGGCGTCGTTCAGGAGGGCGCTCTGGTCGAGCGAGCGCTGGCGCGAGGCGGGTGGCAAGCGCTGGACGCGGTCGGGGTGCAGCTCGCGGCTGAGGCGGTAGAAGCGCTGCTCGAGATCCGCCAGATCGAGGGCGAGCTTGGGCTCGAGGCCGAAGAACTCGAAGTAGTCGGGCGCGCTCATCAGGCGGAAAAGGAGGTCCCGCAGCCGCAGCTCTTCTTGGCGTTGGGATTGTCGAAGACGAAGCCGGAGTGGATCAGGGACTCGCGGTAGTCGAGGGTCATGCCATCGAGATAGAGCAGGCTTTTGGGGTCGACGAAGACTTTGACGCCCTCGAATTCGTAGATCTGGTCTTTGGGGCGCTCCTTGGTTTCGATGCGGAACAGGTAGCTGAGGCCGGAGCAGCCTCCGCCCTGTACGCCCAGGCGCAAGCCGCCCGCGGCGACGCCCTGCTTGACGAACGCCTCGCGTATCTTCTGAATCGCTTTGGGAGTGACGTTGATCATAAGATTAAATTCGGGACAGTATACTCATTCACCAATTTCCGGCATTGAATCCATTGACGTTAGCCGACGCAAAGCCCGATGCTGAGACCGTTTTCGGGCACGTCGGCTTAATCCAGGTCGCCGGGCACTGTGTGTTATCAGTCAATTACGGCTCCTCCCGGTAATTGGTGATTGAGTATACAGTCCCCGGTTTGTTTCTTTTTCCGGTAGTCGTTGATGGCAGCCTTGATGGCGTCCTCGGCGAGCACCGAACAGTGGATCTTTACCGGCGGCAGGCTGAGCTCGTTCACGATGTCGACGTTGCGGATGGAGAGCGCTTCGTCGATGGTCTTGCCCTTCACCCATTCGGTGGCGAGCGAGGAACTCGCAATCGCGCTGCCGCAGCCGAAGGTCTTGAACTTCGCGTCCTCGATGACCCCGGTCTCTTCGTTGACCTTGATCTGGAGCTTCATGACGTCGCCGCACTCGGGCGCACCCACCATGCCCGTGCCGACCTGGGGATCGCTGCGGTCGAGTGCCCCGACGTTGCGCGGGTGCTCGTAATGATCGATAACCTTATCCGAGTACATCGCTTAGTCCTTATTCCACCCCACCTGGCTGAGGTCCACGCCCTCTTTGGCCATTTCGTAAAGCGGCGAGAGCTCCCGTAGCTTCTTTACTACCTCGATGACGCGGGCGGCCACGTAATCCACCTCCTCCTGGGTATTGAAGCGGCCCAGGCCGAAGCGTATGGAGGTGTGCGCCAGCGCGTCGCCGACGCCAATCGCCCGGAGCACATAGCTGGGCTCTAGCGTTGCCGAAGTGCAGGCCGAGCCGCTCGACACGGCGATCTCGCTGAGCCCCATCAGCAGCGACTCGCCCTCGGCGTAAGCAAAGCTGATGTTCAGGTTGCCGGCCAGGCGGTGCTCCATGCTGCCGTTGATGTAGATTTCGTCGAGCCCCGCCAGCAGACGGTCCTTGAGGCGGTCGCGAAGACCGGTGAGGCGCACGGCCTCTTCGGCCATTTCGCGCTGGCAGATGGCGCAGGCCTCGCCCAGTCCGACGATCCCGGGAACGTTCAGCGTGCCGGAGCGCATGCCGCGCTCGTGCCCGCCGCCATCCATCTGCGCGGTGAGCTGCACGCGCGGGTTCTTGCGCCGCACGTAAAGCGCGCCGACGCCCTTGGGCCCATACATCTTGTGCGCGCTGATCGACATCAGGTCGATGTTGTCGTCATCCACATGGATCGGGAATTTGCCCACCGCCTGGGTCGCATCGGTGTGGAACAGCACGCCGCGCTCGCGCGCGATCCGGCCGATTTCGCGGATGGGCTGGATGACGCCGATCTCGTTGTTGGCAGCCATGACGCTGACGAGCACGGTCTTGTCCGTGATGGCCGCGCGCAGGGCGTCGAGGTCGATCAGGCCGTCCTTCGCCGGCGCCAGAAGAGTGATGTCGCAGCCGTGCCGCCTCAGTTTCTTGCACGTGTCGAGGACAGCCTTATGCTCGGTCGAGACCGAGACGATGTGGTTGCCGCGCTCGGCGTACATTTCGGCCACGCCCTTGATGGCGAGGTTGTCCGACTCGGTGGCGCCGCTGGTGAAGACAATCTCCTTGGGCGTGGCACCGATCAGATCGGCAATCTGCTTACGCCCCTTCTCGACGGCCTGCTCGGCCTCCCAGCCGAAAGAATGGTTGCGGCTGGCGGCGTTGCCGAACTTGACGCCGAAATAGGGGAGCATCGCCTCGAGCACGCGCGAATCGACCGGCGTGGTGGCGTGGTAATCCATGTAAATCGGTTTCTTCATGACGTTTCGAGTACCGAAAGAACGACCGGCTGAGTGGCCGGATCCTGCGCGATCTCCGATATGGAGATGCTTTCCAGCAGCCCCAGGATACCTTCGTGGATTCTGCGGAGCGGCTCCTTGACGCCGCACCCCACGGTCTGGCAGCGGCCGTGCTGGGTGAAGCAGGAAGTCAGGACGATGGGGCCATCGATGGCGCGGACCACTTCGAGCGCGTTGATGGTGCGCGGGTCGCGAGCCAGCCGGTAGCCGCCGTTGGTCCCGTAGGCGGCGGTGAGCAAGCCATTGCGCGCGAGCTTTTGCAGCACCTTGGCGAGCAGGGGCGTGGGAATGCCGTAGCTGGCGGCAATCTCCTTGGCGCTCGCGCCCTGGCGGTTGCGTGCGAGGTGGCGCAGGGCGATCAGCCCGTAGTCGGCCTTTCTGGTGAGTTTAAGCATATCGGACCAAACGAGTCCGTAATCCAATTTACTCTCCCCGGGGGTCTGCTGTCAAATCGCCAAGCCGCCTGTTTCCATTATGATCCAGAGCCGTGGATGGTTTCGGTCGGATATGGGGTGGGCGGCGGTCAAATCGATGCTTGGCACCCCGGTGACGACCCGGCCGAGTATCGTCGGAATGCTGTACGAGCGTGAGCACGGTGAATCGTCGCTCTGAAGCCTTACCTCTGGCCGGCGAGGACCTCAAGTCGGAATGACCCCGATCTCTCGCCGCGGCAGCCCCGTCGCAGTGTATGATCCCAATAGGGCGAAACGCGGACTGGGTCCCGTTCTGCAGGTCGCGGCGCCGGTTACAGAAATGACGCGAGCATCCGAGGTGGGAGCCGGCGCATGAGAGAAGTCGACTTGCTGATACGGGGCATCATCGTCGGGCTGATGATTGCGATTCCCGTGGGACCGGTGAACATCTTGTGCATTCACCGGACGCTCGAAGCGGGATGGAAGTCGGGCGTGATCTCCGGCCTCGGAGCGGCGGCGGCCGATATGCTGTACGGCGGTGTCGCAGGCTTCAGCATCACACTCGTCGTACAGTTTCTTGTACGAGAACTGTTCTGGATTCGCCTTCTCGGCGGCATTCTGCTGGTCGCTATCGGCATCTCGTACTTCTTCAAGCGGCCCGCGCCGCTGGACGCGCAAAAGCAAGACCGAGCGAGCGCGTACTCGGATTTGAGGTCGACATTTCTCTTGACCCTCGCGAATCCGACGACGGTGCTGTCGTTTCTCGCCCTCCTGGCGGCGCTCGGCATGGGCGATCCAAGGCGGTGGTGGTTGACCGTGTTTCTCATAGGCGGGATCTTCTGCGGTTCGATGGCCTGGTGGATTGTGCTGAGCAGCATCGTGAACCACTTCCGCGATCGCTTCAGCGACCGCACCCTACTATGGATGAACCGCTTCGCCGGGCTGGCGATCGGAGGGTTCGGCGTAGCCGCATTCGTCCTTAGCCGCTCTCGGCCGTGACCCTAGTCCTTGCAGTCATAGGCTCGGAACCTCAAGCCAAAATGCCGAGGCGGCCTGGATTTCTTCGAAACGAAGCTGGAGCTAAGCCCATCGGGCTCGCCGAGGTTGCACAATCCCAGCATGCGACGTCTCAACGTCCAGGCAATCCTGGTGGTGTTGGCATCCGCGACGGACGCTGCGAGCAGCCCTTCCCACCAGTGATCGCTACTTCCCCTCGCCGACTAGCACGATGGTTCCTTGCCGACCAAAGAGTTGACGACGCCGGAGGGCCGATCGGGCCGTCAGCCCCCGGGTCCCGCGGGGTCAAGCTGCGTCCAGCGGCGGCCTTGCTGGTCGATATAGATCGGGCCGCCGGCTGTCTGGATTTCCCAAATCGGGCTCAGCATCGCCTGCGAGGCGCGGCATGGGCGCCACACAAGGCGCGGCGAACCGAACACGGCACCCCCAAGTTCCAACGCTCGGGCCGCAGTTATGGGGAGATGCGCCCTCGTGCCGGCCAGCGGCGCATGGCTGCTCACGTCGCCGGTTGTACCGTCGATGGCGGCGACTCCGACGGCCTCGGCCTCCTCGCCGAAGATGACCAGGTAGTATCCGAGTCCCGGATGGTCCAACCGCTCGACGTAAGAGGCGCGCGCGGGCACCCGGCTGCCCAAGGCCAAGGCGGCCCGCGCGCGTTCGATCGCTGCTTCTCCGGTCAATCCCGCCACAGATCAAATTCCGTGCTCGGCGTCGTGCAGCTCGGTGAAGACCGCCCCGTCGCTGCGAACGTAGACGCGATAGGCTCCCGCTGTGAACATGTAGAAAGGATAGTACGGCGACAGCGATTCGCGGCAGGGCTTCCACACCAGATGGGGGTAGAAGCACAGCGCTTCGGGTCTGATCTGGAGGCGTCCCACGCGGTCGGGCAGTTCGACAACACGCCCTGCAATCGTCTCCAACGCGGCGTCGCGCTTGATTGCGGTGAAGACGGTTTGCCCGCGGTTCGGGTTGATGGCCGACTGAAGGTAGATACCCGTGAGGGCATCCACCACAATGGCCAGCGGCGCGGTTCGCTCGTCCTCGGTCACCGGCACGATGTAGTAGAACTGGTCCGGATGATCGAGCCGCTGCACGAGCGCCGGAGTGCCCGGCTTGGCCCGGCGGAGCACGCCGGCGTAATTCTTCCGCTCGTCCAGGCCATAAACCGACAGGCCCTCCTGCGCACGCTTGACGGCCATCTCAGCCGAGAGGAACCCTTCAGAGCGCATTCTTTCCTGCGCGAAGGGGCGCACGCCGGGGTGGGACGGCGGCGGGTCGGGATCGCATATGGCGACGTACTGGCCCAGCCAGTGGCCGAAGTCGATGCCGGTCATGTAGGTGCTCTGCCAGACGGCGTAGCTGAGGTGTTCGTCTACCACGCCTCGGTCGCCGCCCGAGCCGCAGCCGTCGGAGCCGCTGTGCGGTGGCGGCGGGGCCAGAGAGGGAGTGGACCAACTGGGAACGGGCGGCCATGGATTGTTAACGTCGAATCCGGAAATCGAGTAGCTGGGGTCGCTGAAGCTCGAAGGCGCGGCGCTGGCGGTGTAGCCACGCACGACGATCCAGTGTTGCGAATGATATACCATCGCGATGGGCGCGACTCTCCAGTTGTGGATGGTCCACACGATGGCGCGTGAGACGGTGTCCTCGTTCGGCTCCGCGTCGATGACGAAGTAAGGGTGACCATGCGGCAGGCCGGTCGGGTTCCCGGGCGGCGTCCGGTCGTTCATGGTGAATTGAAGGCCGTCCGGCGCCGTTGCCCAGCCGGACTCGGTGGTGCTGTGACTGTGGTTCTCCGCGTAGAGGCCATCCTGGCCCAGCAGTCCCGCTCCGATCTGATCGAGGACCATCTGTGCACAAGCGGCTCCGCAGTAATAGTCCGTGTCCTGCTGGTGGTAGGACACGGAGAGATCTTCGTGAACTGGCATACGCATTCCCTCCTTTAGGAACAATGAACCAGACTTTCCAGAGCGCCCTCCTGGATTTGGAAAAAGTATACACCAATGTCGTTCAGTGAGCGCCGATTTTTGATGAGGTTGTGATGAATTTCTCGTGACACGCCGGGGGGGCGGGCTGGTGAAGACGGTGGAGAGGACGAAGGAGAAGCGAATCGGCCAGGGGAATAGCCAAAGCGGTCCCCAAACAGCGTTCTCAGGAGATGGGCAAGTGTTGTGGCGCGAGGGCTAGCCGGGGAGCGACATCCTAAGCGGCCGCCGTCCGCGGAACAGACGTGACGTTATCTGGATATCGGTAGCTAGTTTCCCTGCCAGCCCCGTGGGGTTTCGCATGCAGGATGCCTTCGCTAGGTGCCCGTCGGCTCTCGCAGCTTGCCGAGCAATCCGCAATCGCTACCGATATGGCTCCTTGACTGGCTTGTGCTGGACAAGGGATCGCCTCGGCCAACCGGAACTCTCCGGCGGAAGGCGCTCTTGTTCGCGTCGCGGAGGCTCAGTTCCGGTAGCGCGCCTCGACGGTGACCGGGACATTGAGGGCCACCGGCACCACCGCGTACAGCGACTCGCGCACCCGTTCGGCGCGGACCGGCTGCCTGGTTCCATTCACTTCGACGCTCTCGATGCTCTTCGCGCCCGCCGGCATCAGGATCCGCACGCTCCCCGAGGTTGCATTGCCGGTGGCGCTGATCGAGATGCTGCGGTGCGCCGCGTCGTGGTGGAAGCGGTAGCTCACGTACCCGTCGCTTGCGGCATAGGCGATCGCCGGAGAGTAGTGAGTCGTCATATCCGCGGGCCCCTTGATCGCTGTTTGATGCTTCTACTGTGGTCCAACACCGAATCGAGAAACGAGGCCTTCTCGTTGCGGACCCGCGATGAGTATACTCATAACCAGGCTCCGGAGCACCATGACGATATCACTAGCGTCCGGCTATAAGTCCCACAGGTTCAACTGGCTAGAAATTGCCGATGATTTTTCCTGGGACTCGATCTCACGGAGGGCCTGCAAAACGGGCACTTGCTCGAACAGCGTGACGCTGA
>Ga0182027_10002969_pt1 | contig 27224 bp, 28 predicted proteins | sample 712E1DmetaG_FD_121300 | JGI IMG/M metagenome (GOLD analysis project Ga0182027, IMG submission 121300) | Permafrost microbial communities from Stordalen Mire, Sweden - 712E1D metaG (Illumina Assembly) | ecosystem: Environmental > Terrestrial > Soil > Wetlands > Permafrost | place: Sweden...
ACGACGTATTCCTTGCCTTCTAGCGCGAGCTTGGCGTTCTGGCGGCAGGCGGCTTCGGAGCGCAGCCGGATCAGGTCTTCCCACCAGATGACTTCGGCTTTGATGAAGCCGCGTTCGAAGTCGGTATGGATGACGCCCGCGGCTTGCGGGGCCTTGGCGCCTCGGCGCACGGTCCAGGCACGGCACTCGTCTTCGCCAGCGGTGAGGAAGGTGATGAGATCCAGGACGGCATAGGCGGTGCGAGCCACGGCGTGCAGGCCGGGCTCTTTCAGGCCCAGGCTTTCGAGGAACGCGGGGCGATCGGCGAGGTCGAGACCAGAAATTTCGGCTTCGGCGGCGGCGCAGATGGCGACCAGCAGCGCGCCCTCTTTTTTCGCGTGGGCACGCAGGGCGCTGACAGCGGGATCGCTGTCGACGGTCGCCAACTGTTTTTCGGCGACGTTGGCCACGTAGAAGACCGTCTTGTGCGTAAGCAGGAACAGCTCGCGCATGAGCTCGTTCTCTTCGTCGGTAAGTCCCTGGGCGCGCACGGGCACGCCTTCGGCCAGGGCCTTCTGAACTTTCAGGCAAACCTCGTAGCGGGCTTTTTCGTCCTTGGACGCCCCGCCCTTCATGGCCGCCCTGGCGCGGTCGATGCGCTTTTCAACGGTTTCGAGATCCTTGAGGCACAGCTCGGTGTCGATGGTCAGAACGTCCGAAACCGGATCGATGCGTCCCTCGACATGCACGATGTTGTCGTCTTCGAAGCAACGCACGACGTGGGCGATGGCGTCCACTTCGCGAATCGTCGCTAGAAACTGATTGCCGAGGCCCTCGCCCTTCGAGGCGCCGCGCACGAGACCGGCGATGTCGACGAAGTTGACGGTGGCGGCGACGGTCGACTTGGGATGGTACAGCGCCACCAAGGCATCGAGGCGCGGGTCAGGGACCTGCACCACGCCAACATTGGGTTCGATGGTGCAGAACGGGTAGTTCGCCACGGCCGCACCAGCCGCCGACAGCGCATTGAAAAGCGTCGACTTGCCCACGTTGGGCAAGCCGACGATACCGCATGAAATGGCCATAAAATCGCACGGCGCCCGCGCTAGGCGGGCGGCCTGGGCAGGGCTAGATCTTGCCTGCCAGGTTGAAGGCGATGAGCAAGCCGTAGATAACGAGCGACTCGATGAGCGCCAGGGCGACGATCATCGGGACGAAGATCTTGCCCGAGGCTTGCGGATTGCGCGCGATACCGTCGAGCGCGGACGCAGCGGCGCGGCCCTGGCCCAAACCACCACCCAGGGCAGCGAGCCCGATGGCGAGTGCGGCGCCGATGCCGATGAGGCCCTTGGAATTGTCGGCGGCGGGGGCGGCACCCTGGGCGAAGGCAGCGGCGCTAAAAAGAGCCGTGACGACAAAGGCGGCCATGGGAATGAACAACTTGGCTACTCGGCGCATCTCAGAATCCTCCTGTACGGGACATGGTGGGTGGGGCGAACCATAAGGCTAGTGCTCCTCGTGAGCAATAGCGGTCGAAATGTAAATCGTCGACAGCAGTGAAAACACGACCGCCTGCACGACCGACACGAAGACGCCCATCACAAGGAAGGGCACGGGCACTAGAACGGGAATCAGGGCAAAAAATACGGCGCCGACCTTGTGATCCGCGGTGATGTTGCCCAAAAGCCGCATGGACAGCGATACCGGACGCGCGATGTGGCTGACGATCTCGATGGGAATCATGAGGGGTGCCAGCCACCACAGCGGGCCCATGAAGTGCTTGAAGTACTTGAGGCCGTGTGTGGCAACGCCAAAAACGTGGGTCAGGACGAAAACCAAAGCTGCCAGTGCCACGTTGGTCTTGAGCGTCGACGTCGGCGGCAGAAAGCCAGGAATCAACGACAGCAGGTTGCTGAATAGAATGAAGAGAAAAAGCGAGCCGATGAGCGGAAGGTACTTGCGCGTCGCCTTGGCGCCCATGGGACCTTCCATGAGCCCGAAGATCATGTCGCCGAAAATCTCGAGCAGGTTGCGCAGGCAAAAGCGCGGCGGCGGAACCGCGCCACCGTCGGACGAAAGGCGGATGCTCATGGCGTAGCGAAAGGCAAACAGCGTGAGCAGCAAGAAGACGAGAAGGCCACCCAGGATGTGGTCGATCTCGAAATGCGTGGCCTGGAACACCTGCCACGTCCACCTGCGGCCGAAATAAATCTCAAGGTTTTCGCGCAGGGTTTCGTAACCGCGAAACAGGCTGAACCATGTCGAGTGCGGACCCATGAGCTAGGCACTCCTCTGTTCGCCAGCGGCGGAGCCCATCCACAGGCCGGCGAAAACGAGTGAGATCGGCAGGACCGATATTCCAATGGCGAATGGCACGAGGGCCAGATTGTAGACACGTATCGCGAGCCACACCAGCGCGAAGAGCACGATCATCTTGGCGCCCAAGGCCGCAATCAGCCAGGACGCCTGGGTGGTGTCGCCCGCCGCAGCCCGCGCCACGGCCCGCGCGGCCAGTCGACGCAGCACCCACAGGTTGATGCAAGCGAGCGCCGACCCGACGCCGCCGGCCACGGCACCCGACTTGCCCCACACGAAACCGCCAAGCGTGGTCAGGACGACCGCCATGATCAGGTTGGCAAGATCCATGGCGCCGAAGCTTTTGCTGCTCATTTCTGGTCCGGTCGTTCTTTCTCGTCGTCTTCGATACTCTTCTGGTAGCTGCGAACCACCCGAATCAACGCCTTGATGCCGGCCCCCACCCCTGCCGCGAACCCAATCCACATGAGCCAGGGAGCCACACCGAGTCTGCGATCCAGGTACTGTCCGCCAAGGTAACCTATGCCAATGGCCACCGAGATTTCAAGACCAACCGCACCCGTCGACGCGGCAATCGCCCACATCTTCTTGGCTTCGGGATCCATGGCGCCAGGGTACCACCGGAACCGCTAGGCGCATCCCGTTCCGGAACCGGATGCGCAGTCGACGAGGTCAGAAGGTGAAGGACCAAAGTGAGAAGCTCATGGCTTTCCCTCCTGATCCGACTGGCAAAGAACCGACTGGCAAAGAACGTGGGCTTACGGGCGAATAGGTCGGCGGGGCATCGCGCTCCGTAGATTGGTAGCGGCTGACAGCCTCTGTCTCGATATCGGTTTGTCGAGCCATCACGACGATGCCAGGAATGGCAAGAGCCAAGCCGAGGGCGGCTGTAACCAATCCGACCACGCCGATAGCATTAGCTTTCGCGCTCATCGGAGAGGGCTGACAGGGATCGGAATCATCGCACGTACCCGGAGCCGGCATAGTCGACATAACTGCCCCGAGAGCCACGGTCATGCCAAGACCAAAAAGCATGAAGCCTCCGGTCATCATCTGCTTGCCGAAGTTTTGACGTGTCAGACGCGCGTCGGCGGCGGCAGCGGCGAGCGGGATGAGGCGCGGCTCGTTGTGCAGACGCCAAGCCACGTCTTCAACCGGCTCGCCCAGCAAATCAGCGAAAGCATCTGCCTGTGACCGAGTCATGACCGCTTTGCGTGGTGCAGCCGAGACCTGTGGCGATGATGAAGCCACCGATTCGCCCCATGCGACCGCGGGGTTGGCCAAGGTGGTGCCGACGACAAGGACGCAGGCAACACCGAGCGAAGCTGTGCTCCGCTTGCCGAGGAGAGAAGGCGGCCTATCGCGCCAGAATCGAGAGTTGCTGAGCATGATGATCCGTGGTTGTGCAAAGCAGGGACCAACAGCCGCTCGCCGCTCCTGATGGCGATCCCTCGCGAATCGAAGGTCGAGTTGACGAAAAACTAACAGCTACCTGTCAACGCTCGACCAGAACGCACGTGCCACCGCTAAAAACGGCTGCTCACCGCCAAGAAGGTCATCTTGTCGTTGGTTTCGCGCAAACGAGCCGAAAGCGTCCGCACGAAGCTCCACAGCAGATCGTAGGCCAGGTCGCGGTCGACGAACAGCAGGTCAGCGACGCTCTCCTTGGTCAGCACCAGCAGCTTGCAGCTTTCGTGGGCGATGGCGTCGGCGCTGCGGGGAAAATCGTCGATGAGCGCCATCTCGCCGAAATAGTCGCCCGCCTTCAGGATGGCGAGCGCTTCCTCGCCCATCCCCGGAACTTGGCGACTGATGCGCACCGAGCCCGACAGGATGACGTACAGTTTGTCGCCCGGGGTGCCCTCGGCGAACACGGGTGCGCCGCGCGGATAGGTTTCCTCGACGCCGAGGCTGGCAATGCGCCGCAAGTACACCGCCGGCAGATCGGCGAACAGGCTGACCTTGGTGAGACAATTCGCGATCTGATCGTGGTTGGCCGCGGACACGACAAGCTCGGCCGCCGGAGTGATGTCCACAACGATGTCAGGCTCGTTGGTCGGATCTGCGTGCGGGCTCTCGCTCATCGCGGAGGATTATGCTACCGCGCGGAGCAGACTACCAGACCGGAAAACCCGCGACCAAACCCGCGACCGAAACCAGGTCAATGCGCTAAGAATCGTTCCGCGTCGATGGCGGCCATGCAGCCGGTGCCGGCGGCGGTCACGGCTTGGCGGTACACGTGGTCGGCAACGTCGCCGCACGCGAAAACGCCGACGATGTTGGTGGCGGTCGAACCGGGCTTGGTCTGGATGTATCCGGTCGCATCCATGTCCAGCTTTCCTTTGAAAAGATCGCTGTTCGGCGTGTGGCCGATGGCGACGAAAATCCCCTTGCACGACAGATCGCGCGAGCTTCCGTCGCGCGTGTGGCGCAAGCGCACCCCGGTCACGCCCGGTTTGGGCAAGTCGCCCAAAATTTCGTCGACCACGGCGTTGGTCACGAATTCGATCTTGGGATTCCGGCGCGCGCGTTCGAGCATGGCGCGCGAGGCGCGGAATTCATCGCGCCGATGCACCAAGGTCACTTTGGTGGCGAGGTTCGTGAGATAGGTCGCCTCTTCCATGGCGGTGTCGCCGCCGCCCACCACCACGAGATCCAGTCCCTTGAAAAAGGCGCCGTCGCACGTCGCACAGGCCGACAAACCGTGGTTGCGGAACTTCTCTTCCGAGGGAATGTCCAGCCACTTGGCCGAGGCGCCGGTCGCCACGATGACGGTGTCGGCCAAGAATTCACCCTCGCCCGACGAGATCTTGAATGGCCGCGCCGAAACATCCACGTTGGTGACGTCCGTCGTTACGACGCGTGCGCCGCTGTGTCCAGCCTGCGCGCGCATCAGCTCCATCAACTTCGGACCTTGAATTCCCGCAGGAAAACCCGGGTAGTTCTCGACCTCGGTGGTGATGGTGAGCTGGCCGCCCGGCGCCGTGATGGGTTCGACGAGCAAGCCGCCGCCTTCGAACATCACCGGCGCGAGGTTGGCGCGCCCGGCGTAGATGGCGGCAGTACAGCCCGCGGGCCCACCGCCGATGATTGCGACTTTGATGCGTTCCGGTCCGGGCATTCCGTTCTCCTCTTGAACGGGCAAACCTAGCGCATGCCAGCCGGATAACAAAGCCCGGCGCAAGCTCGACGCGCGGCAAGCTTGACGTCAGCGTGGTGCTCGTATCTTCTACCGGCCAAAATCCCATCTCGATTCACTCGTGACGCCCTCCACATCACAACGCGGCTCCCGCATTCTCGGTTCCTTGGCCTGCCTGGCGTTCGCGTGCACGTTTCTGGCAGCGCAGATCGATTTCGTTCGCCGCCATCACTTCGGGATTGCGCCCGAGAAATACTGGTTACCGCAGCTTTTTCACATCTGGCTGCCGGGCCTGGGTCTTGCGCTCGTGCTCGGCACGCTTGCCTTCGTACTTCACAGGCGAGGCGGGCGCGCATAGCATGCCGAGGTTTCACACCGAGCTTTTCGCATGAACCCCACAACTCCCAATCCTAGCGAACACAACCCGGCGAATGGCTCGGCGACTCCAGCTGCTACCGCGGCCAAAGGCTGGTTTTCCGCGGGAGCTTCTTTCTTCGATCGCTTCACCGAACGGCAGATGATCATCTTCGTCCTGCTGTTCGGGGTGATCCTCTACATTCCGTTCGCGGGCAGCTATGGCTTGCTCGATCCCTGGGAAACCCACTACGGCGAAGTCGGCCGCCAGATGGCGACCCGCAACGACTTCATCAGCCTGTTCTGGCCGGGGTCGCCGCTCGACACCGAGAATTTCTGGTCGAAGCCGGTGCTGACCTTCTGGATCATGTCTCTTTCGATGAAGGTCTTCGGCCTCGGCAGCGCGGGCTTGGCCGCCGGCACATTCGCACTTTCGAGCCGCACCGAATGGGCCATGCGCGTGCCCTTCTGTCTGATGTCGTTGCTGGCGCTCCTTGGCGTGTACCTGCCGGTTGCACGTTTCGTCAGCCGCCGCGCGGGTGTGTTGTCCGTGCTGGCCCTGGCCACGTTTCCGCTGTTCAGCCTGGTCGCGCGCCAGGCGATCACCGATATGGCGTTCGTCGGACCCATGAGCTTGGGTCTCGGCTTGTGCGCTCTCGCGCTGTTCGACGACAAGGACGAAGAGCTGCCGCGGCGGCGTTGGGGCCGGCTTTCGTGGCCGCATCATCCTATCTATTACACGACCGTCGGACTGCTGGTGCTCACCGCGCTTCCGCAGATCATCGTCGATTCGCTTCAGCTGCGCTGGCCCCTGCCCACCCGGCCGGCAATCATCCTGCCCGGCGTGGTGGCGATGTTGCCGTACGTCTTGGGCCTGGTCGCGTTCCTCTGGCTGACAGCACGAACGAAATACAAAGCGCCTTTCTATTTGCACATTGCCGCCATTCTGTGCGGCATCGCCATGCTGGCCAAGGGGCTGGCCGGACTGGGCTTGCCGGTGATCGTGTTTCTGGCCTATCTGCTTTTCACCTGGAACTGGAAACGCCTGGCGCGCGCGGAGATCTTGCGTGCCTTGCCGCTCGCCATGCTCGCCTGCGCGCTGGTGGCGGTACCGTGGCACCACGCCATGCTGGTCCGCCACGGCCTCCCGTTTTGGAACGAGCTTTACGGCGACAACCACTGGCGCCGCCTGGTGACCGGGCGCCACGGCGATCGCGGCAGCTTCGAGTATTTCATCCGCGAGCTGGGCTACGGCCTGTTTCCCTGGATCGCGCTCGCACCCTCCGCCCTGGCGTGGGTGGTGATGCGCTGTCTCGGCCGGCCCGCGACGAACGGCGACGTAACAGCGGCAGCCGCGGCAGCGGTGGCCAAACGTCGCGACATTCTGTGGTTCGGTGCCATCTGGTTTGTGTCGGGCTACGCGCTGGTGTCCTTCTCCATGACCAAATTTCACCACTACATCCTGCCCGCGCTGCCGGGTCTTGCCGTGGCCATGGGTTGCTTTCTCGACGACATTCTCACCGAGCGGCGCGGTCGTCTCATCTTGCTCGCGGTGTTGGCGGGAGCGCCGCTGCTTGGCCTGGTCACCTTCGACCTCGCTTCGTCGCAGAAGAGTGCGCAGCACTTCATCTGGCTCTTCTCGTACGACTACATCAATACGCCGCAGGGCCGTCCCTGGCCGCCCGACATGAACTACATCAAGATTCTGTGGGCGTTTGCCGGCGCCTTCACCGTCGCGACTCTGCTCATGGCGTGGCAACGCGTTCGAACCTACGCTCTCATCGTCACCGTTGGCGTGGCGCTCGCGTTCACCGTTTTTGTCCTCGACGTGTACATGCGCCAGGCGGCGGCCCACTGGTCACAAAAGCCGCTCATCGCTCAGTACTACAAAGAACGTCGGTCGCCAGACGAGCGGCTGCTGGCGTGGCAGATGTACTGGCGGGGCGAGAATTTCTATACCCAAAACGAAATCTATGAAGGCCCAATGAGCAACCGAACGGTTTTCTTGGGCGACAAGAACGCCGAGAACCTGAAGGAATATCTGGGACGCCATCACGGCACGCGCATGTTCTTTCTCATCGAACGCACGCGACTCGACGGCTTGCGCGGACTTCTGCCCGAAAGCGCCCGTCCCAGCCTGAAGGTCATCAACGACGACAACAACAAGTTCTACCTGCTCACGGCCAATATTTGAGCAACCGACTATCGCCGAGCGTCATCCGTTGACAGGTGTGGGTGTGGGTGGCAATATTCGCGCCCTCTTGACGGGGAGGCCACCCGTCAGGTGGAGGAACATTGACCAAGCCATTCGCCATATTCAGCGGTAACGCCAATTTCGCCCTCGCGCGATCTCTTTGCGAACACCTCGGCCAACCGCTGGGTGACGCCAAGGTCGAGCGATTCGCCGACGGCGAGGTGTACGTCGAGATCAATCAAAACGTGCGCGGCGTGAACTGTTTCGTGGTGCAGCCGACGTGCACACCGGTCAACGACAACCTGATGGAATTGCTGGTCATGACCGATGCACTCAAGCGCTCGTCGGCCAATCCCATCGTCGCCGTCATTCCCTACTTCGGCTACGCGCGCCAGGACCGCAAGACCCGCCCGCGTACGCCGATTTCCGCCCGCTTGGCTGCCGATCTGCTGACCGCGGCCGGCGTTCATCGCGTCCTGGCCATGGATCTCCACGCCGGCCAAATCCAGGGTTTTTTCAACATCCCGGTCGACCATATCTACGCCATGCCGGTGATGATGGACTACATGCGCGGCAAGTTCACCAGCGAGGCGGTCATCGTCTCGCCCGACGCTGGCGGCGTGGAGCGCGCGCGCGCCTTCTCCAAGCGACTCGACGCCGGCCTGGCCATCATCGACAAGCGCCGGCCCGCCCCCAATGTCGCCGAGCTGGTGAACATCATCGGCGACGTAAAAGGCCGCGACGCCATCATTATCGATGACATGGTGGACACCGCCGGCACTCTGTGCGCGGCGGCCAAGGGACTCACCGAGCGCGGCGCGCGCGCAGTCTACGCGTGCATTACCCACGGCCTGCTGTCCGGCCCAGCCCTCGAACGTATTCACGCCAGCACCATCAAGGAACTGATCATCACCGATTCCATTCCGCCTCGCCCCGACGTCAAGGCTTCACCCAAGGTACGCGTCCTCTCCGTGGCGCACCTGCTCAGTGAAGCCGTCAAACGAATTCACATGGGGGACTCGCTAAGCTCCCTCTTCATCTGATAGAGATCCGCACGCAGCAAAGGACGACATCATGGACTTCGCCAAGGTTTCCGTTGAAATTCGCAGCCAATCGGGCAAAGGCCCGGCCCGCCGTTCGCGCGCCAGCGGCAAATTGCCCGCCGTGCTCTACGGCCACAAGGTCGACCCGCTGGCCCTGGTGCTGGATCCCGTCGAGCTGTCCCACGCCCTCGACAAAGAGCGCAAGCGCAACACCGTGTTCACGCTTCAGGTAAAGAACGCCGCCAAGCCCGAGGATGTGACGGCCATGATTCGCGACGTCCAGATCGATCCGATCTCGCGCCGCCCCGTGCACGTCGACTTCATTCGCGTCAGCATGGAAGAGGAAGTCAAGGTGACCGTACCCCTGGTGCTAACCGGCATTCCCGTCGGTGTCACCAATGGCGGCAACTTACACCTCAGCCACCACACCCTGCCCATCGCCGCCCGGCCCGACGCCATTCCCACCAAGATCGAGCTGGACGTGACGGCGCTCGAAATCGGCGACGCCCTCCACGCCAGCGACCTCAAGTTGCCGGCTGGTGTGCGCACCACCTTGGATGCCAAGGAATCGATTGCTTCCGTGGTTGCACCTCACATCGAGAAGGTCGAGGTCGAGACCGCCGCTGTGGTCGCCGAGGGCGCGGTTCCGGCCGAAGGTGCCGCCGCTCCTGGCGCCGCTGGCGAAAAAGGCGCCGCCGCAGCCCCCGGGGCCGCTGGCGCAGCCGGTGCCAAGGGTGCTGCACCTGCGGCAGCCGGTGCCAAGGGCGCGCCCGCCGCGGGTGGAAAAAAAGACGAGAAGAAGGGCAAGTAGGCAAGCGACCTGCCCGGGTTTGCCTAGCCTTCGATTTGAACGATGTGGTTGGTCGTGGGGCTCGGCAATCCCGGCCGGCAGTACGCCGGCAACCGGCACAACGCCGGCTTCATGGTGGTGGGCGAGCTCATGCAGCGGGCCGGCGCCCAGACGCCGCGCTCACGAATGGGCGCCGAGCTCGCCGAAGCAAGCCTCGGTGGTGCCAAGGTCATCTTCTGCAAGCCCATGGAATTCATGAATACCAGTGGATTTCCCGTCAGCCGAGCCGCGGCTTTCTGGAAGATTCCGCCCGCGCAAACCGTGGTGGTGCATGACGACATGGACCTCGAATTCGGTCGTCTGAAGCTGGTCGAGGGCGGCGGCAGCGGCGGCCACAACGGCTTGCGCTCCATCGCCGCCGAATGGGGCACGGAGGCGTTCTGCCGCGTGCGCTTCGGCATCGGGCGCCCGCCGGCGGGCTGGGACGGGGCCGACTACGTGCTGGCGGATTTTTCGACGGAAGAGCGGCAAACGCTGCCAGATCTGATAAAAGAGGCCGCCGATGCCACCCAAGCCATCGTCAAGGACGGTTTGGTGGTGGCGATGAATCGATTCAACAGACGCAAGAAGATCGAAGGCGCCGAATAGTCGGCTCTTTCACCCACTCCTTGCACCCACTCCTTGCTCGCGGAATTTTTCCGCGGGACGTAGGCCCAAAGGGAGACACCATGGCAGAGAAACGAACAGGATCGTGTCGGGACATTCCCGGCAGAACACGCGAGTACGAAACCATCTTCATTCTGAAGCCCGATGTCACCAACGACGTCATCGGCCAGGTCAACACCAAGATTCGCCACGTGGTCGAAGCGGGTGGTGGCCAGTTGCTCAAGGTTGAAAACTGGGGCCGCCGCAAGCTGGCCTACGAGGTGAAGAAGCAGCTCAAAGGCGTCTACATCTTCTTCAACTATCTCGGCAGCGCCGGTCTGGTGGAAGAGGTCGAGCGCAACTTGCACCTCACCGACACCGTGATTCGTTTCTACTCGGTCAAAGCCGCCGAGAACGTGGATGCGGCGACCAAGACCTCCACCGTCACCGACGAGACCTTCGCCAACGCGTCCATTCCAGGTCCCGACGAGGAAGCCATCGCCACCGGCCAGGCCGGCGCACGGCCGTTCGGCGACGAGGAAGAGGAAGGCGCATTCGATTTCGAGGAAGCAGTATTCGGAAAGGTCGACGAACCGATCCGGAGAGGGAGCTAAGCCATGGCACGACCAGAAGAAAAAGACGCGGATCTCGAACAAGATTCCGGCAAGAAACGAACCTCGCGCCGACGGGCCTGCAAGTTCTGCACGGACGAGACCATCATCATCGACTACAAGAACGCCGGACTACTCAAGTACTTCATTACCGATCGCGGTAAGCTCGTTCCACGTCGACTGACCGGCAACTGTGCCAAGCACCAGCGTTCCATCGCCCGCGCGGTCGCGCGCGCGCGCATGATCGCTCTCATGCCCTTCGCCGTGACGGGCAAGTAGCCGGAAAAGGAGAAAGCCATGCGGGTCATCCTAAGAGAAAACATGGACAACCTGGGCAAGGCCGGCGAGGTCGTGACCGTGCGTTCGGGTTATGGTCGCAACTACCTTCTGCCAGCCGGCCTGGCCGTCCCGGCCACCGAAAAAGACGAGGCGCGCTTGCAGCACGAGCAGCGAGTTATCGCGGCGCGCATCACCAAGCTGGGCAAGGAGCTACAATCCGAAGCTGACCGCCTGTCGCAGGCGTCGGTCTCGCTGGCGCGCGCCGTGGGCGAGGAAGACAAGCTCTACGGCTCGGTCAACAACCGCGACATCGCCGAAGCCCTGGCCGAGCAGGGGATCAAGCTGGACGCCAAGAAGATCCAGCTCGACGAGCCCATCAAGGCGCTCGGCATGACGGAGGTGCCCGTCAAGCTCGGGCACGACGTTACCGCCAAGATCAAGGTGTGGGTGGTCAAAAAAGAGGCGTAACAGAACGCCAGAAAAGTGGGCCGCGCAAGCGGCCAGCAATAAAGCGGCTCGCGGCTCAAGGTCGTTGAGCCGCTTTACTTTTCTGGCGTTACACTAGCGGCCGATGTCCGATTTCGCGCAGCCGATCGAGAGCCTCCCGATGGGAAGGCAACCGCCCCACAACCTGGAGGCGGAACGCTCGGCGCTTGGGGGCGTGCTGGTCAAGCCCTCGGCCTTCGACGAGATGGCGACGACCATCACCGCCGACGATTTCCTACTGCCGGCCCATCGCGAGATCTTCGAGTCGATGCTCGAGCTCGACAAGCGGCGCCAGCCCATCGACGTGATTTCTCTCGGTGACGAGCTGAAGAACCGCGGTTCGCTCGGGCGACTCGAAAACGGCCAAGCCTATCTCATCGAGCTCGCCAACTCGGTCCCCACCGCCGAGAACATCGGCCACTACGCGCGCTTGGTTCAGGAAAAGGCCACATTGCGCCGGCTCATCGCCGCTTGCGCCGAGATCCAGTCGCGCGCCTATGGCGAATTCGGCGACTACGAGCAGTTTCTCGACGACTCCGAACGCATGGTGTTTCAAGTCGCGCAGAGGAATCGGCGCGAGAACGCGCGCCCCATCGGCGAAATCATGAGCGAGGTGCTGGAAAACATCGACGCTCGTGCGCGCGAGAGCAAATCCATTACGGGCGTTCCCACCGGTTTCACGAAACTCGACGAGATCACCGCCGGCCTCCAACCCGAAAATCTGATCATCGTGGCGGCACGGCCAGGCGTGGGCAAGACCTCGTGGGCGCTCAACGTCGCCACCAACGCCGCTCTCAACCACCAAATCCCGGTCTTCGTGTTTTCACTCGAAATGTCCAAGCACGAGCTCATCGAGCGCATGCTCGCCGGCGAGGCGCGCATCGATTCCAACCGCATGCGCCGCGGCCTCATCGAGTACAACGAGTGGAAGAACAAGATCTACCCGGCCGGCAATCGCATCTCGCAAGCACCCATTCTCATCGACGACTCGCCGGGCGTGAACATTCTGGAGTTGCGGGCCAAAGCCCGTCGTTTTCGCAGTGACCCGCGTTTCTTTCCACCCAACCCCAAAGGACCGCCTCCGCTCGGGTTGGTCGTCATCGACTACCTCCAGCTCGCAAGCGGCCTGGGCGGGCGCAAGGAAGAGTCCCGCGAGCGCGAAATCGCCGAGATTTCCCGCGGTCTCAAGGCCCTGGCCAAGGAGCTGCACATCCCCATCATCGCGGTTTCGCAGCTCAACCGCAGCGTGGAGAAGCGCGAAGACAAGACCCCGCAGCTATCGGACTTGCGTGAATCTGGCGCCATCGAACAAGATGCAGATATCATTCTCTTCATTCATCGAGATGAGATGTACAACGCGGATCCCACGGGTCATGGCAAGGCGCTGCTCAAAATCGGCAAGAACCGGGCAGGGCCGACCGGAGAAGTGGATTTGACGTTTATCCGCGAGTACACCAAATTCGAGAACTATGCCGCCGAGGACGAGGAGGCGCCGGGCTAGGTATGTCAACGCCGTCTGACGACGCAGGTGCGACGCGCACCCAAACTGCGCCAGAGTCCCTGCCCTTTCTGATGCCAGGATCTCGCGTGGGCCGCTATCGGGTCGAGCGCAGGCTCGGCACGGGCGCCATGAGCGAGGTCTATCTGGCCTTGGACGATTCGCTGAACCGTCCCGCCGCTATCAAGGTTCTGGGCAGCAAACAACTCAACAACGCCACCATCAACGAACGCTTTCTGCGTGAGGCGCGCGCGCTCGCGCGACTGTCCCACCCCAACCTGATTCCGGTATTCGAAGCAGGACAGACCGGCGAGCCGCCCCGGCCGTACTACGCCATGGAATTGCTTGAAGGCGGCGATACCCACAAGCTGCTGGAAGAACGCGGGCCGCTGCCAAGCGCGGTGGTGGCGTTAATCGGCGCGCAAGCCGCCACGGGGCTTGGCGAGGCGGCACGCGCCGGCATCATCCACCGCGATGTGAAGCCGGCCAACCTCGGCATCTCACGCCACGGCGTTTTGAAGGTCACCGACTTCGGCCTGGCCAAATCCTACGCCGCCGACAAGAGCCTGACTGCGCGAGGTATGGTGGTGGGCACGGCGGACTACATCGCGCCCGAGCAGGCACGCGGCGAGGATCTCGACGAGCGGGCCGACGTCTATTCTCTCGGCTGCACGCTTTTTCATCTGCTGACCGGCCATCCGCCCTACCGCACGCAACAGGGGCCGTCGGTGCGCGAGTACCTTGAGGTCATGCGCATGCACTTGTCTTCGCCCATTCCAGACTGCCGCACCGACGCCGCGACCACCGATCCGGAGCTGGCCCAGGCCATCGCCACCATGATGACCAAGGATCGCAACAGGCGCCCGCCCTTTGGCGAAATCGCATCCCTTCTCACCCGCATTGCCGATCGTCTGGGCGGAGAGCTGCCGCGGGTCACGCGCCAACTATTCCTGGTGCCCGCGGCATCGCCGTCCGGCTTGGGCGACTCGTCGCTCGACCGCGTCGCCACCCGCACCTGGCCACGCTTCGTCGCGCTGGCCGTGATCGTGGCCGCCGCGCTGGCGCTGGCCATCGCGCTCGGAAGGTAACCGTGCGGCGGGTGGCGCTCATTCCCGGAGGCGCGCGCGGAATAGGACGCGCCATCGCGCGCGCCTTGGGCGAGCGCGGCTGGGACGTCGCCATCGCCTTCCGCAAAAGTCAGCAGGATGCGGATGACGTGGTGGCCGAGGTCGAGAGCTGTGCCGCATCGGCGCTGGCGTTACGCGCCGACGTTTCGCAGCCCGAGCTTTGCGCCGAATTGTTCGAGCAAGTGCTCGCGTGGCGCGGCCGCATCGACGCCCTCATCCACTGCGCAGGTCCGTTCCACCGCGTGGACGTTCTTTCGGAAACGCCGGAGGGCTGGCGCGCGATGTTCGCCAACAACCTGGATAGCCTTTTTTTTCTGTCGCGCTTGGTGGCGACTGGCATGCAGGAACGGCGATGGGGCCGCATCATCGGCTTTGCCATGGCCAACGCGGATCGCTTGATGGCGCAAACCCAAATTACCGCCCACTACCTCGCCAAGATGTCGGTGCTCGGGCTGGTGCGCAGCCTGGCCAAGGCGCTGGCGCCTCACCAGATTACGGTCAACGCCATTTCCCCGGGCTTCATCGACTCGGGCTCCGTCGATTTGGCAGAGCTCACGCAGATGGTGAAGAACATTCCGGCCGGCAGCGTGGGCAGTGTGGCCGACGTGGTTTCAGCCGCCCTGTACCTGCTTTCCGACGAAGCCAGCTACATCAACGGCGCCAACCTGTACGTCAGCGGCGGCTGGGGAGTCTAGCCGCCTTCTATACCTCGTTGCGCCGAACGGAAATCGCCAGACGCGCGACGCTCTTGAGGACGTGCGGCACGCGCTTGAGCAAGTTGATCGATGGTGGACGCTTCTCGTGCACGGCGAACGGGATCTCGACCACTTTTTTCTTCTCGCGGTGGGCGCGAATCACGAATTCGCTGGCGAATACGTCGCGGTCGAGGACGCAACGCCTGGCGGTTTCGAGCAACTCCACGCGCTTGAAGGCTTTGAGCCCGTGCGTGTCGGTGCCGCGGTAGTGGCAGACCGCGCGCAAAAGCCCGTTGTAAACTTGCGTGCCGAGACGCCGCACCATGGGACGCTGGTCGTTCGAGCCCACCATGGCCTTCGAGCCGACCACGAACTCGGTATCGGTCCGTTCGAGTAGCGCCAGTGCGCGCGCGTAGAATTCGGTGTCGCACAGATCGATTTCGTCGCAGATGACGATCTTGCCGCGTGCTTCGAGAATTCCCGTCTTCATGGCCAGTCCGTAGTTGGGCTGCCCGATGGAGATTAGGCGGACCACCGGATGCTCGGCCTCCAGCTCCTTGCCGATTTCGACTGTGCGGTCGCGCGAGCCGTTCTCGCACAGAAGCAGCTCGTACGAAAAGCCGAAGGGCCGCAGCTTCTCGCGCAGCTCCAGGACCGACCCGCGCAGGATCCCTTCTTCGTTGTAGATCGGGATCACGATGGATACGTCGGGGGTCGTACTGGCGGCGGCCTGGCTCATGTCTTCTCTCCGGGATGGACGGCCTCGATAGATAGCATGAGATTCGCCGTACGCGAAGCCGGCGATGATCGCGATGCTGCCATCGCCCTTGTGCCCGCGATGAAAAAACCGGCGCCGAGCGAAAGCTCGTGCGCCGGCTGTGGAATCGGTGCGAACAATCGGCTAGGGCAGGTGGATGCGCATGGCCGCCGTATGACAGTTATTGCAGCTTCCAACCGCAATCGTCGTCGGCATCGTGGCTAGGTCTGGGCACTTGCTGACCTGGATGGTGGCGGGGAACGAAATCGTGCTGGCGGTGTAGAAGTTGCCTGAGCTGCCCGTGACCATCGTAATTTTCGCACCCTTGCTATCCGTGATGGTCACCGTGGCTCCCGAAACAGCAGCGGCACCAGCGGCGGTTGTGTAGACCGTCCCGGCCGCCGTCATGTGCGGACTCTGGGTCGCGCCGTGACAGGACGTGCAATCCTTGCCGGTGTTCATTCCAGTCGGGCCGCCGGTCGCGGCGGGAACGCATGCGGCCGTGCCGCCGCCAGCGCCGGTCGCACCACCCGTGCCCAGGGCACCACCAGTTGGGGTCGCTCCACCCGTACCGGCCGCACTGCCGCTGTCGAGATTTCGTGCGTCGCCGGGCCCGCCATCGGCGGCACTTGAATTTCCCCCGCTGCCGTTGCCGCCGGTGTTGCGACCGCCCACGCTTGGCGTGCCGCCCACCGAACCAGAGGCGCCGCCAGTGGCCGCACCCGACGAACCGCCGCTCGCGCTGCCAGTGTTTCCGCCCTTGGCGGTGCCTGTCGAGCCGCCCGTTGCGGCGCTGGTGGAGCCGCCCTTTGCAGTCCCCGTCGCGCCACCGGTCGTGATACTGGCGGTGCCGCCACTGGAGCTAGCGGGCGACCCACCGGAGCCTACCGCAGCCGTACCTCCCGTCGGCGCAGGAGCCCCGCCGCTGGAGACGGCGGCTGTGCCACCACTCGAGGCAGCAGCTGTGCCGCCGCTGGAGGTGGCTGGTGTTCCACCATTCGGGGTGGGAGGGTTGTCCGTGATCGACGTTCCATTGCACCCGACGAGAGCGAGCGCGATGAGCAAGAGTGTCCGTTTCATGCGTCTGTCCTTTCCGTTTTGCCAATGGTACCGCGAGATCGGCGTCGTCAGGCTTATTAAAGAATAAAAGAGTCTTAAATCCTAAAACACAACGGAGCGTTCGTCCACGCCGAATCACATGCAACGACGAATACGGGTACAAAATCCTACTGACACGGTCTCCTTTTGCGACCGCGCCGCACCGAAACTCTTGACCGGGCAGTGGCGCAGGCCGACGTGCCTTGCCTTGACCGCACGTGACATCGACGCAGGCGACCAACACCAGCGACCGGCAGCCGGCGCCTGAATGCATCCCTTTATTGCGTGCAAAGAACAAACGATTCGTGGAAACTGGCGCTGCTTCGATGCAATCGACACGGGAAGCGCGCCCGTGCCTTCGCACTTTCGGGAGTCGAACGACGCTATGCTGAGAATTTCATTGAGCCATATCCGCCTTGTTCACATCCTCGCAGCCGGAGTGGTCCTGCTGGGCGCGGGGTGCGCCGGGGCGAAGGTGGGTGACCTCGGCAGCCACGCAGACAGCGGGACAACCGACGGCGGGTTCCAGGGGAACTGCGATCCCATCGCGAACTCGGGCTGCCCCTCGGTCATGAAATGCACCACGTTGCAGAATGGACAAACGTTTTCGGTCGGTTGCGGATCCAAGGGCACCAAGGCTGCCGGCGACATCTGTACGCAGGTCGGGACTACAGCAGGACAGACCGGCGACGACTGCGGCGACGGTCTGGCGTGCTTCTCGGTGCAAGGGGATGCATCGGCGACCTGTCATCAGATATGCTCGCCGAGCGGAGCCGGAACTGCCTGCCCCACCAAATTCGTCTGCGGCCTTGACGTTGGCTTGGTGACCTTGGCCTTCTGTCGGGCGTCTTGCCAACCGCTGGAACAATCAGGATGCGCCAGCAACGAGGCATGCTACCTCGCCTCCACGGGTGCGGTGTGCTCGACCGCTGGAAAAGGAAGCCCAGGCGCCCCGTGCTCCTCGGCCAACGATTGCGTACCTGGCAGCACTTGTATCCTGGTCAGCGGATCGAGCGGCACCTGTTATTCTTTTTGCTCGACCACCGGCGGCACGACGGCCTGCTCAGCCACGGACACGGGCGGAACGACATGCACTGCGCTCACCCCACCGCTGCCTGAGCCCAACGCTGGCGTCTGCAGATAGGTCTGCGACGCCCCCCTCGGTTGGGGCTCCCATCGACAGCCGGGGTGATGCTATCTTGCGCGGATGCTTCCCTACCGTGCCACTTTCCGCTGTATCGCCCGCTGCGCCGGCGAGTATTCGCTCGACGAAATCATTTACCGCTGTCCGACGTGCGGCAGCCTGCTGGAGGTCGTGCACGACATGGCGGCGCTCAAGCAGCACAGCGCGGTGGAGTGGAAAAAAATCTTCAAAGACCGCTTCATGAGCACGCAGTGGCCCTATGGCTCCGGTATCTGGGGCAAGCGCGAATGGGTCCACCCCGGCATCCGCGACGAGAACGTGGTGTCCATGTTCGAGGGCGGAACGAACCTGTTCTGGGCGCAGCGCTACGGCAGGGCGCTCGGCCTCGACGAATTGTGGATCAAGATGTGCGGCAACTCGCACACCGGTTCGTTCAAGGATTTGGGCATGACCGTGCTGGTTTCCGCAGTCAAGCAGATGATCGCCGACGGCAAGAAGATCTCGGCCGTGGCCTGCGCTTCGACGGGCGACACATCGGCCGCGCTCGCCGCCTACGCCGCCGCAGCCGGTATCCGAGCCATGGTCATCCTTCCGCGCGGAAAAATTTCCACCGCGCAGCTCGTGCAGCCGCTGGCCAACGGCGCCTCCGTGCTGTCCCTCGAAGGCAACTTCGACGACTGCATGGCGGTGGTTCAGCGCCTGGCCAATGAAGAAGGCGTGTACCTCGCCAACAGCATGAATTCACTGCGCGTCGAAGGACAGAAGACAGTGGGTATGGAAATCGTGCAGCAGTTCGACTGGGAAGTGCCCGATTGGATCGTTATTCCAGGCGGCAATCTGGGTAATGTCAGCGCCCTCGGGGCCGGCCTCACCATGCTGCGCGAGCTTGGGCTCGTCAGCAAACGGCCGCGCATTTGCGTCGCGCAGGCCGAATCTGCCAATCCGCTCTACACCGCTTTCAAGCAGGGCTACGACAAATTCAAGCCCATGGTGCCCAAGGCCACCCTGGCCTCGGCCATCCAAATCGGCAACCCCATCAGCGTGGCCAAAGCCATCCGCACCCTGCAGGAATACGACGGCGTGGTGGAACAGGCCAGCGAGACCGAGCTGGCCGATGCCGCCGCCCGCGCCGACGCCACCGGCATGTTCAACTGCCCGCACACGGGTGTCGCCCTCGCGGCGCTCGAAAAGCTCGTTGCCGCCGGGACCATCAAGAAATCCGAGCGCGCTGTCGTCATCAGCACGGCAAGCGGACTGAAGTTCACCGATTTCAAAGTCGGGTATCACGAGTCCAGACTGCCCGGCGTGCCCGTCAGCAAATACGCCAACACGCCCATTCACCTACCCAACGACTACGCGCAAGTGCGCGACCAGGTGCGCAGGCTGCTCGACGCGTAGCCCGACTTCGTAGCCGGCGGTCTCTGTCTGGCTGCTATTTCGGGCCAGCGCCACTTTGAATGGCTGCCTGCAGACCCGCCGTCGCGTCCGGCGTATAGGAATAGGGAGGCGTGGTAAACGGCGTGCCGCCGCCGCCCGTGGCCTCGGTGCCGCTGGCGCCAGAATAGAGGTTCCCCTTGGATGTGATATAGGCCGTGGCCTCGTCGGACGTGCTGTTGAATTCGTGGGGATTCTTCACGCCGACGAAGGCGTTGTCTTCCAGGAGTATCTGGCCTTCGATGCCGGCGCGGACGCAGTAGTTGTCCCCTGCCGCGCTGAACAGGTTGTTGAAGATGTGGTTCTGGCCAAAGCGCACGCGCGGTTGACGTTCCATGACATTGTCGGCCCACCAGTTGTGATGCCAGGTGATGCTCAGCTTGCCCGCATCACTCGTGGTGCTGTCGTCGCCGCCGACCAGATTGCTGAAGCGGTGCCCACTCGCGCCGGTTGAATCGCTGCCGCTGTTGTCGGTCCTCGGCGTGTAGTGGAACTTGGTCCAGGATACGGTGACGAAATACGCGCCGTTGGTGATGTCGAGGTTGCCGTCGGTTCCGTCGGATATATCGCAATGGTCGAACCACACGTTGTGGGCATTCTTTTGTAGCGAGATGGCATCGTCGCCCGACGAACAACCAACCGACGAATCGTAGCTCGGATCGAGCGCGCAGTTGCCGACCGCATAGCCCACGATCTTGATGTTGCGGATGATGACATTGACCGAGCCGCTCATCTCGATGTGGCCGTGAATCTCGGCACCGCAGATGCCGGCGATGGTCTTGTTCGCTCCGACGGTCACCGTGCCGGCGGCCAGGACGCCCTTGACGTAGATGACAGCCGCCGAGGAGCCCTGAGCTGCCGCCTGCAAGGCGGAAAGCGTCGTGACCGTCGTAGGCGTCGCACTGCCGCCACCCGTGGTGCTACTCGATTGGGTCGCCCAACCAATGAGTGGACTCGCAGCGGGTGGTGCGGAGCAGCCGGCACTGGTGGCACCGCCAGCTCCAGATCCGCCGGATCCGCCGCCTGTACCGCTGCCGCCGGCGCCAGTCCGTCCGCCGGCCGCCGTACCTCCGGCGGCGCTGCTACCGCCGGTACCAATCGCGCTGCCGCCAGCGCCAATCCGCCCGCCAGCGGCGGCGCTGCCGCCACTGCCCGTGGCGCCCCCACGCACAGAGCCCCCCAATCCGGATCCTCCCGCTCCTCCGGTGGAAACACCGCCGGTGCCAGTCGCTCCGCCGGTCGCCTTTCCTGCGGTGCCGCCGGACGCGCTCCCCGAAGTGCCGCCAGCGGCCCCACCTTCCCCGCTTGCGACTCCACCCGTCGAGACCGAACCTCCACTGCTCTTGGCGCCGCCAGCTCCCGGTGCGCCACCTGCTGCACCTAGCGCGCCGCCCGCAGCGAAAGCGCCGGCGCGTGGAATCGAACCATCAGGCTGATTCGTCACGGAAGTGGCGTCGTTGCAACCGACAAGGACGCAGAAGCACGCAGCGACTGCCGAGGATTTAAACACTCTTACTCCTTCAACGTGGTTTTAGCTGCCCCAGCCCGACGTGGCACGCCGCCCTGTCCCGTCCAAGGATGCAGTGTCGAACCGTCCTGCGAAAGGCTCAGCAATCAATTTCAGGCAAGCGATGCCCATGGTCAGGAGGCTGCCGGCGACAAGTTTCCACGAGGATCCCCGCACAAACCCGGTCGGTTCAACGGAAGCACTCCACCTACGATGGCCTGGAATTATTCTCCTAAGAATGGGAAGGTCCTTGCTCACCTTGAACAAGAACCCGCACAGGCGCGATCCGTTGCAACAGGCCACAAGAGTAGCCGTGTTCGCCGCGGTGTGGCTGGGCGTTGGTTGTGGCGGAACAGGACTGCGCGAGCACTCGGCGACGCTACTGCCGAGCGGCAAGGTGCTCATCGTGGGCGATGGCACGGGTGCGGGCGCAAAGGTGTATGACCCGTCGGCGGGTAATTTCGCCGATACCCACGCCTGCACGGCGAGAAAGGCTCATACAGCGACACTGCTACCCGATGGCAAGGTGCTCATTGCAGGAGGACGACAGACCCTGGCTCACCTTGCGAGCGCCGACCTCTACGACCCCGCGACGGGAAACTTCGCGACCACGGGCTTGATGACTGACCGAAGGTCATCCCACACGGCGACGCTGCTGCCGAATGGCAAGGTGCTGTTGACCGGAGGATGGGTCGAACGATCTTCCAAGTCCGGGAGCTCCGATACCGCGGAGCTGTACGATCCTGCCCTCGGCGTTTTCACGGCCACAGAGACGATGGCCAGGGCGAGATCGGAGCACACGGCGACGCTGCTGCCAAACGGCAAGGTGCTCATCGTCGGTGGGCACACCTCCACCTTTGATCTTTCCACCGTCTTCAAGAAGCAACCGCGGTTTCTCGCCACGGCTGAGCTCTTCGATCCAGCCACGCGAGCGTTCACGGCCACCGGGTCAATGGCTGGCCCGAAAGCACGCCACACGGCGACGCTGCTACCCAATGGCAAAGTGCTGATTGTCGGCGGCACCGCCGGAAGCGATCACGCCCCGTCCGGGACTGCCGAGCTGTATGACCCGGCCACGGGAGTCTTTGCACCCAGCGGGAGCCTGGCCAAGCCAAGGTCGGAGCACACGGCCACGCTGCTGCCAAACGGCAAGGTGCTCATCACCGGCGGTGTTGCCGAAGATGGTACCCCATTCGCCAGCGCGAAACTGTACGACCCGGCCACGGGCGGTATTGCGCCCACGGGGAACCTGGTCCACGCGCGGTCGGGCCACACGGCCACCTTGCTGCCGGATGGCAAGGTGCTCATCGTTGGCGGCACCGATGGCCGCGATCAGGCGCACTTCGGAAGCGTGGAGATCTACGATCCCGCCACCGGCGTCTTCAGAGACGGATCAATCGCGCCCAAGTAAGTGGCAGTCGAAGGCGAAACAGTTCTTGCCTATTGCTGTTCGGCGAGGGCGGCGAGAAAGGGGGCGCCAGCGTCGCTGCTCGCAGAGCGCCTTCCCTTGGCGAGCGCCAACGACACGACAGGGATGGGCCCCTGCCGAAGGGCTTCGAGGTCCCTGCCCGGCGGTGCGCCGAAGAGCCGGCGATACTCGCGGCTGAACTGCGTCGGGCTCTCGTAGCCCACCTTGAAGCTGGCCTCGGCCGCGTCCAAGGCATCGCCCAGCATGAGACGTCTCGCTTCCTGAAGGCGTAGATGCTTCTGGTACTGCAGCGGGCTCTGCGCGGTCACTGCTTTGAAGTGGCGATGGAGCGCTGAAGGACTCATCCCGGCCTGTTTGGCGAGCGATTCGACCCGAAGCGGCTCCGCGTAGTGAGCCTTGAGCCAGCGCAAGGCGTGCGTGATGCGCTGGCCCTGGTCGTTGCCGGCGATGACCTGTCTGAGCCGCTGGCCTTCCGGCCCGACCAGCAAGCGGTAGGTGATTTCCCGCCTGACGAGCGGTGCAAGAACCTGGGCGTCCTGCGGGCTGTCCAGCAGCTCAACCAGTCGAATCACCGAATCGAGCAGCGCCGGATCGAGCGCGCTCACGGCAAGCGCGCCCGTCGCCGGGCTCGGCTGCTGCCGCGGTCCGAGCTGGGCCACCAACTCGCCTACCTCCAGAGGGTCGAGGACAAGCTTGAGCGACAAGTAGGGCGACTGTGCCGTGGCCGCGACGATGCGTGCCGTCGCCGGAACGTCCGCGGCGATGAGCAAGTACCTGGCGGCGTCGTAGCGATACTCTCGATCGCCGAGCATGATACGCTTGCTGCCTTGGGCAATCACGCACAGCGCGGGTTCATAAAGGACGTTGGTAGGCGGCGACGGCTTCGCGTGCCGGTACAGCGTCAGCCCGCCTATGGCCGTCGGGTAGTTCCCATCGATTCGTGTCTGCCGTTCGAGTAACTCTACCAGGGTCAATAGTCGGCTCATCCGCGCCTCCAGCCCCAAGCCTGCAGGATTAGGCAAGAACTGTCCACCACCGGGATACCGCTCGTCCACCCCGGGCGCTAGTTTTCCGCACACAGCGAGCATGAGCGAAAGGAAATCACCAATGAATAACGTTATCGTCGTCATCGGGGCCGGGTTGATCGGACAGGCGATCGCGCGGCGGATCAGCGCTGGCAAGCGCGTCCTGCTGGCCGATCTGCGCCAAGAGAATGCCGCGGTGGCGGCCGAGGTGATGAGCAATGCCGGATTCGAGGTCAGCACCGCGACCGTCGATGTGTCCTCGCGCGAGTCGATTCACAAACTCGTGCAAGCTGCCACGGCGCTGGGAGACGTCACCGGCGTCATCCACGCCGCCGGCGTTTCGCCCTCGCAGGCGGCGCCAGCGACCATCCTCGCCGTGGACCTATACGGCACCGCGGTGCTGCTCGAGGAGTTTGGGAATGTCATCGCCCGCGGCGGCGCCGGCGTCGTCATCGCGTCGATGTCCGGGCACCGCCTGGGCGCGCTGACCGCCGAGCAAGACAAGGCCCTCGCGACAACACCCGCTGACGAGTTGCTGTCTCTCCCCATGCTCAAGCCGGACCAGGTGAAGGACTCGCTGCACGCGTACCAACTCGCCAAACGCTGCAACTCGCTGCGGGTAATGGCCGAGGCGGTGAGGTGGGGCAAGCGTGGTGCTCGGGTCAACACGATCAGCCCCGGAATCATCATCACGCCGCTGGCCAGGGACGAACTGACCGGGCCACGCGGCGAAGGGTACAGACGAATGATGGATCTGTGCCCTGCCGGGCGCGCTGGCACCCCGGACGAAGTCGGGGCCGTCGGCGCGCTTCTTATGGGCCCGGACAGCGCGTTCATCACCGGCAGCGACTTCCTCATGGACGGCGGAGTCACCGCCTCGTACTGGTTCGGCGAGCTCGCTCCGAAATAGGTGGACTCGATCATGGTGAAGACAGGAGGAGCAGCGATGCAAAAACGGATGTTAGGGACAGGGCCAAGCGCCCTCGGGGTTTCGGCCGTCGGCCTGGGCTGTATGGGCATGACCTCGGGGTATGGGCCGCCGGCAGATAAGCAGAAGATGATCGCGCTCATCCGAGAAGCGGTAGACTTGGGCGTGACCTTTTTCGATACGGCCGAGGCGTATGGTCCGTTTGCAAACGAGCAACTGGTCGGCGAGGCGCTTGCGCCCATCAGGGGCCGGGTGGTGATCGCTACCAAGTTCGGCTTCGACATCGATCAAAAAACCGGTGAACGTCGAGGCGGCGTGAACAGCCGCCCCGAGCACGTGAAGGCGGCCGCAGAGAGCTCCCTCAAGCGCCTCGGTGTGGATGTTATCGATCTGCTCTACCAACATCGTGTCGACCCATCGGTGCCGATTGAGGACGTTGCCGGCGCGGTCAAGGATCTGATCAAGGAAGGCAAGGTCAAGCACTTCGGGCTTTCGGAGGCTGGCGTGAACACCATTCGCCGCGCTCACGCCGTCCAGCCCGTCACTGCGGTCCAGAGCGAATATTCACTGTGGTGGCGGGGGCCTGAAAGCGAGATTCTCCCAACCTTGGAAGAATTGGGCATTGGTTTCGTTTGCTTCAGTCCGCTCGGTGCGGGCTTCCTCACGGGCAAGATCGATGAAAGCACCAAGTTCGACAGCTCGGATTTTCGCACCGCAGTTCCCCGCTTTGCCCCGGAAGCGCTGAAGGCGAACATGGCCCTGGTCGATCTCGTCCGTGGCGTGGCAACACGCAAGGGCGCCAGCCCCGCGCAGATCGCTCTTGCCTGGCTGCTGGCTCAAAGGCCGTGGATTGTGCCCATTCCAGGCACCACGAAGCCGCATCGTCTTCAAGAGAACCTTGGCGCGGTCACAGTCGAGCTCAACGCTGACGACCTGCAAGAGATCGACACGGCGGCTTCGAAACTCACGCTGCAAGGGGTACGGCTTCCCGAAAGCATGCTGAGGATGACCGGATTGTAGGAGACACGACAATGCAAAAGCGAAAACTAGGCAAGAGCGGTCTCGAGGTTTCAGCCATGGGACTCGGTTGCATGGGCATGAGCTATGGCTACGGACCGCCTGCAGATAAGAAAGAGATGATTTCTCTCATCCGGACGGCCGTCGACCGCGGGGTCACGTTCTTCGACACCGCCGAGGTTTACGGCCCGTTCGCCAACGAAGAGCTCGTGGGCGAGGCGCTCGCGCCCGTGCGCGACCGCGTGGTAGTCGCCACCAAGTTCGGGTTCAAGATCGACGCCGACGGTAAACAAGCCGGCCTCGACAGTCGGCCCGCGCACATCAAGCAGGTCGCCGAGGCGTCGCTTCGCCGCCTCAAGATGGACGTCATCGATCTGTTCTACCAGCATCGCGTTGACCTCGACGTACCTATCGAAGACGTGGCCGGCGCGGTGAAAGATCTCATTCGCGAAGGCAAGGTCAAACACTTCGGCCTCTCAGAAGCGGGCGCAAAGACCATCCGTCGCGCGCACGCCGTCCAGCCGGTCGCAGCCCTGCAAAGCGAGTACTCGCTGTTCTGGCGAGCCCCCGAAACCGACGTGATCCCGACGCTCGAGGAGCTCGGGATCGGGTTCGTCCCGTTCAGTCCGCTCGGCAAGGGCTTCCTGACTGGGAAGATCGACGAGAACACGACCTTCGACAGCGCCGACTTCCGCAACATCGTTCCCCGCTTCACGCCGGACGCGCGCAAGGCGAATCAGGCCCTGGTCGATTTGCTGCGCACGATTGCAGAGCGGAAGAAGGCGACGCCGGCCCAGATCGCCCTCGCCTGGCTGCTGGCCCAGAAACCGTGGATCGTTCCCATCCCCGGCACCACGAAGCTGGCGCGTCTCGAAGAGAACATCGGCGGCGCTGCGGTGACGCTCACGTCTGACGACCTCCACGACATCGACAGCGCGGCCTCGAAGATCACCTTGCAAGGAGAGCGTTACCCGGAGAAGCTGAAGCAACTGACCGGTCGCTAGGCTGGCCGAAAGCCTGAAACTTCGCAGACTCGGATCCCTTGGGGCCGACCTGCCGTTCCGACGATGTCTACTCCACGTCTGCCAAGGTAGATGCCGACTCCCAAAGGTTCGCTGTCGATTGCCGTGTGGTAACCTACGCGTGTGAGGCACGCCTGCGAGCAACGGTGAAAGACGGGCACTTGGTGCCCGATGAACCCGCAGACCTTCCCGATGGAACTACCGTGCCAGTCGACCAGGGCGACGACTTGGACCACGAAGATCGGGCTCGGCTGCACGAGGCGCTCTATCGTTCGCAAAAGGACTTCTTGGCCGGCAAAGGCATTCCGGCCGAGAAAGTGATGGAAGAACTGAGGGCGAGATCCCTGTGGCCAACGACTTTCCGCCAGCCGTGATATGATTTTAGCTGACACTTTGAGAATCGGCTGGAGGGTAGATCATGACCACGTATCGATTGGCTTCCAATATGCTGGGCCGGTGTCTGCTGCTGGTTTGTGCAGCGGCAGTTGGCCTTGGGGCTGGCTGCAGTAAAAGTACCGACGCCTTTTCAGCTGCGGGTGGTAGCAGAAGTGACGCTCTATCCGGTGCAGTCGATGTTCCAGAATCGCTAGCGTGAGTTTACCGGACGAAGAGTGCTTGGACGTCCAACTACACAGAATTGCAGACAATTCTGTGTAGTTGGACGTATATACTAATTTTCCAGGGCGAGCCCGAGCTGGTCCACGAGG
>Ga0182027_10002970_pt1 | contig 27206 bp, 27 predicted proteins | sample 712E1DmetaG_FD_121300 | JGI IMG/M metagenome (GOLD analysis project Ga0182027, IMG submission 121300) | Permafrost microbial communities from Stordalen Mire, Sweden - 712E1D metaG (Illumina Assembly) | ecosystem: Environmental > Terrestrial > Soil > Wetlands > Permafrost | place: Sweden...
CTGAGATTAATATAGTGAAGTGGTAAACAAGGATTTAATCATTGATGTTGGTGATTCCGAGGTTTCTTTAGCGTTGTTGGAAGACAAGCAGTTAATTGAGTTAAACAAGGAAAAACGTAATGTTAAATTTTCAGTCGGGGATATTTACCTTGGTAAGGTAAAAAAGATCATGCCCGGGCTAAATGCTGCATTTATAAATGTAGGTTACGAACGGGATGCTTTTCTCCATTATCTTGATCTTGGTGCACAGTTCAGGACACAGCACAAATACTATCTCACAGCTCTTCAGAAACAAGGCAAAGTAGTACCTGTACATAAGTTCAAACCGGAGTCTGATATTGACAAAGATGGCAAAATAACGGATGTTTTGGTAACCGGTCAGACTGTGATTGTTCAGATCACTAAGGAACCAATTTCAACAAAAGGTCCGCGGCTTGCCTCCGAAATTTCCCTGGCAGGAAGAAACCTTGTCTTAATGCCATACTCTGATAAGGTGTCCATCTCTTCAAAAATTGAGAGCATCGAAGAAAAAAACCGCCTTAAATCTCTCGTTCAGAGCATTAAACCGAGAAATTACGGTGTTATAGTACGGACAGTAGCTGAGGGTAAAAAAGTTGCCGTGCTGGATGCTGAGCTAAGGGAACTTGTGCAGAAATGGGAATCGGCTTTCATTTCTGTAAAGAAGGAGGTAAAATCGCCAAAATTGTTCATCGGGGAGATGAACAGAACTTCAACAATTCTCAGGGATATGCTTAATGTTACATTTAACAGTATTCATATCAATGAACCTACTTTAGCCGAAGATATAAGGGCATATATAAGGGGAATTGCACCTGAGAAGGAAAAAATAGTCAAATATTACAAAGGCACTCTTCCCATATTTGACTATTTTGGGATAAATAAACAGATAAAAGGACTCTTCGGGAAAACCGTTTCTTTCAAACATGGTGCATATCTCATCATTGAACATACCGAAGCACTCCACGTTATTGATGTTAACAGCGGTAACAGGTCGAGATCGGGGAATGATCAGGAATCAAATGCACTTGAGGTTAATATGGAAGCTGCAACAGAAATCGCCAGGCAATTGAGGCTCAGGGATATGGGTGGAATTATTGTTATCGATTTTATTGATATGCAATCGCAGGAGAACAAACAACAACTTTATGATAAAGTAAAGGATGTGATGGCAAACGACAGAACCAAACATAATATTCTTCCTCTCACCAAATTTGGACTGATGCAGATTACAAGGCAAAGGGTCAGACCAGAAATGAATATAATTACCAATGAAAAATGCCCTTCATGCCAGGGAACAGGAGAAACAAAGCCAACTATTCTTTTTACCGATGAACTTGAAAGGGGTCTCTCTTTTATTGTTGATAAGATCAAAACCAGGAAACTTATTCTTAATGTTCATCCATTTGTAGCCTCATACCTCAAAAAAGGGCTCTTCCCGGTTTACAGGAAATGGAATTTTAAATATAAAATCAGTCTTAAAATTCAGGCAGTCACCTCTTATCATATGCTGGAATACCATTTCTACGACCATTTTAATAATGAAATAGATCTGGCTTAAGTCATCTTTCTTCCAAAGTACTGTCCGGTACATATATCCATTTCTGCAGATGATTTATTACTTTTAAGGCAAAAATAGAATTATCATTATGCTAAGAAAACTCACATTTATTATATCTCTGTCCCTTTTGGCTTCTTATGCTTCATCCCAGATCTATGATCCAGTTTCATGGAATTTTAGTTTTGAAAAGAAAGGCGACAAACAGTATGAACTGATTTTTACTGCTACAATCGATAAGAATTCCCATATCTATTCGATGAACATTCCTGCAGGAGGGCCTATCCCAACATCTTTCAGATTCGACACTTTGCCAGGTTACAGACTTACAGGCAATACTTATGAAGTTACAAAATCAGTAGAAGTTCTTGATGATGCTTTTGGCTTTAAGATCAAAACGTTCAGTAATACTGCAGAGTTCAGGCAAAAAATAACTGCTGTTGCATCCACTTTTACCATTACAGGTGCAGTGAATTTTATGGCCTGTAATAATGCCACATGCTCTCCTCCGAAAGATGTTGAATTTGCAATAAAAATAGAAGACAAGGCTGAAAATAAGGTTATTAAAAGTAGAAATAACCCTGGAGTTGATTCTGAACCAATTAAAACAGACAGGGGTTTACTGAAATTTTTCCTGATTTCCCTGCTTGCGGGTTTTGCCGGCGTTCTTACTCCTTGTGTCTTCCCAATGATCCCCATGACCATTGCCTTTTTTTCACATGGTTCGGAAGAGAGGAGCAAGACTGTTTTCAAAGCACTTATTTTTGGCATTTCCATAGTCCTGATTTACGCCTCACTTGGTATTATTGTTTCACTTACGAGTGCAGGGGCAGGATTCGCAAATACATTGAGCACTCACTGGGTTCCTAATATAATATTCTTTGTATTGTTTATTGTATTTGCAATTTCATTCTTTGGTGCATTTGAGATTCTGCTTCCAAACAGCTGGGTTACAGGTGCTGATTCAAAGGTTGATAAGGGAGGTATTCTGGCAGCATTTTTCATGGGTTTAACAACAGTAATTGTCTCATTCTCATGTACCGGCCCTATTATTGGCGCTTTACTTGTTGAAGCGGCAAGCGGAGACGTTTTAAGACCAACATTTGGGATGGTAGGATTTGGTATAGCATTTGCTTTACCATTTACAATATTTGCATTGTTCCCTTCAATCCTGAGCCGGATACCTAAATCGGGTGGTTGGTTAAACTCGATAAAGGTTGTGCTCGGGTTTATTATGCTCGCTTTCAGTATGAAATTTCTGATGACCATTGATAGTGTTTATTCACTTGGAATCTTATCCCGTAGTTTGTTCATATCAATATGGATTGTCCTGTTTTCCCTTCTTGGATTATATCTTATGGGAAAGATTAAATTTTCACACGACAGTGATCTTCCGTTTATAGGAGTATTCAGATTATTCCTGGTTATTGCTGTGTTCTCTTTTGTCGTGTACCTAATATCCGGACTTTTCGGTGCACCACTTAATGGTTTGTCGTCATTCCTGCCATCTGCGGAAGCCTCTGAGTTCAATCTGCCGAAGGTTATTATGGGAAACAGAACAGTGTCAGGGCCGGTTGAACCATCTGTGTTATCAGGTTCAATTTGTTCAGAGCCAAAATATAAAGATATTTTTCATATGCCGCTTGGTCTCATGGGCTATTTCGATTATAAACAAGGTCTCGCCTGTGCTAAGGAACAGAGGAAACCCGTTCTGATAGACTTTAAAGGCCATGCCTGTGCAAACTGCAAACGAATGGAAGCCAAAGTATGGTCAGACCCTGAAGTACTGCGACGACTCAGGGATAACTTTGTGATAATTGAGCTTTATATTGATGACCGAACTCAATTGCCTGAAAATGAATGGATAATCTCAGCAATTGACGGTAAACAGAAAAAGACAATCGGAAAAATAAGCGAAGATCTGGAAATATCGAAGTTTAAGACAAATGCCTTACCTCTTTATGTTATAGCTGATTATGATGGTAATGCATTGAGTAAACCCATGCCGACCAACCTGAATGTTGAGGAGTACAAAAATTGGCTCGATGAAGGTGCGGGATTGTTTAACTCTAAGAACCCTAAATAAATACATCTTATTGCCCTTCCTGCACTCCTCAATCAGAGGGGCATGTATGTATATGTTCATATTATCCACCTGATAAGCTTACCTGGTTATAAAGACAACAGGATATTATAAGAGTTGCACTATTTCCCTGATTGATATAATTTTTTTCTGATTGGGATACCAATGAAGACGATAATAAAGATAATCCCGCTTATGATTGCAGAAATCCATAACAAATAATCACCATACCTTACGTAGGTTGTTATTCTGGTTTCAGGGTAGATTTCTCCTTTTATTACTGCTCTGCTCCACCAATCGGTCTCATAAGTTCTCTTACCTCTGATATCAATTAAGCAGGAGACTCCTGTATTAGCGGCTCTTACTACCGGTCGCCTGGTTTCAATTGCACGTAAAGAAGCGAAGTAAAGATGCTGTTTATAGCCATTGGTATTTTTCCACCAACCATCATTTGTTATTATAAATATGGCTTCAGCACCTTTTTTGACATAGTCTGTCACAAATTTTCCGAAGACAGATTCATAGCAAATTACTGGTGCTATTTTCAGCGAAGTAAAGGTATGTTCAAAGCACACCCTATCCTTCTGGATACCGTAGCCCCATTTGGTACCTCCAAGATATGGCAATATTCTTGTAATAAATCTCCCGGGTCCATTTGAAAATTGCATCTCTATACCCGGGACAAGTTTTGATTTATGATACACACCAGAAATTTTTCCGCTGTCAATCTGAACGGCTGAATTGAAATGGTCGTAATACAGACCTGAGGCATCAATTCTTCTTGCACTGACGGTTGGAGCGTTTTTCATCGCGGGATAGAGTCTGTAGGTAACTAATCCGGCAACTACATTAATACGAGGATATTGTTTTATCATCCCTTTAATCATCTTCACATATTTGTCATTTGACAGATTATCAAGATTTGCAGGATCGTCAATGGTTGTTTCAGGAGTTATTAACCAGTCGGTCTTATCTGTAATTTCTGTATTGGCCAGTGTGATTACTTTTTTCAGTTGATCTTCGAACGGTATGGTGAACTTTTCAGTATAAGGATCTGTATTTGGCTGGATGATTACTATTTCTGACCCATTCAGATAACTTTGCTTTATCGTATAGTACCTGAAAATGGAAATAGCTGACGGTATAATAACTATCGATAGCCAGATGAAAAGGTAAAATCCATTCCTTCTTTTTTTTGTCAGGGAATTTACAAGGAATATAGCAAGGAAAAGATTGCAGCATAAAATCCATAGGGAGCCACCGGCAGTTCCTGTTGCCTCATACCATTGAATGAAAAGGATATCTTTTGATAACCCGTTACCCAGATTTATCCATGGTGAAATAATATTTACATTCAGGCTTATAAATTCGTAGGTCAGCCAGAGTGTTATTATCGATATGAAACCGGCAAGATTACCTGCCCTGAGTCGAACTATATGAGCCATCCATGTTGTGAATGACATTAAAAATGACAATCCCATTATTACACAAATTGCACCTGTAATACTTGCAACTCTCATCCATCCGAGGGAAATTATACTAAAGATCACAAAACCCGGAAGTATGAAGATAAAAAAGGCATTTGGAATAAACCTTTTAGGATTCTCAAATAAATAATTTTCAATCAGGAAAAAAGGCACAAATGCTATAAGCAGGATTAGCCCCGAACACCATCTGGTCCATGCAAGTCCTGAAAGAATTCCTCCAATAACTGACAGTCCGACAAGGTTATATTTGTTCATTTAGTTTTATATAAATGATATGATCACAAGAGCAATCCAATGCCAGATTTTTCTTTTTTCAGCCATATTAAAATAACTTTCAAAAATAACAGAAGAATTACAGTCTGCATGTGATTACTCAGAATAAACAGTGACTTTCGGTTTTTTTCCCGGACTTGGTCTTGCTACTTCTGATACATTGCTTGCTCTTCTGGCAGGAATAGGTTTTACGGCTATTATAAGTTTTATTAATAAAGAAAGGTATATTATCTCAATAATGGCCGGATTAATTATAATCGTAGTGGGGTTGAAAGTATTTTTATATTCATAGCTTTCTTCTCCGGTGTACATGTAAATGGAAATGTCAGCCCTGAACTGGTTCCTTTTTTTGTGATTCCTGGAGTATTAGTCGGAACGATAAGCTGGTGGTTATTCCTCAGCTATTTTGTAAGCCGGTCTAAAAAAGAAGATCAGGTTACGTGTCATTGTCAGGGTAAACAAGGTGGCAGGTATTGTAATAATTGTAATAGGAGTGATTGTACTGTTAAGTGTGTTTACCCCCATTAAACTATAGTTTGAACAATAATCAGATAAAATTATTAAAATGGATATTTTAAACTTGTATTTTGAGAGGGATTAGTATATTTTTACATTTGATAATTAAGCTTTTTACTGTCCAAAAAGCAATTTTCCATTCTTTTCATGGCTGCCCCGACTTTCAGGTCGGGGCTTTTTGCATTGTTAAAATAGGTTAAACAGACGTAAAACAGAAAACACCGTATTCATTTTAATTATCTTGCGACAGAAATAAACAAAGATATTATGAAATTATTCATTAATTTTTTACTTGTAACCCTCTTTTTGTCTGGTTGCAGAAACAATGAAGAACAACTGGCCAGACGGGCGGATAAAATTCATGCTTCTATCCTTACAGTAGATACTCATTGTGATACTCCGATGGAATTTTCAGATCCGGCATTTGATCTGGGAGTAAGGCATGATGAAGGATGCGTAGATTTTCCAAGAATGGCTGAAGGCGGACTTCATGCAGAATTCTTTGCAGTATTCACCGGACAAGGTCCAAGAAACGACTCGACCTATAACAAAGTACACCAGAAGGCGCTTGAAATTTTCAATGCAATACGAAAAAATGTTGAGAAAAATTCATCGATGGCAGAAATTGCAACAACTCCTGATGATGCATACCGGTTAAAGAAAGCAGGGAAAATCGCTGCATTCATAGGTATGGAAAATGGTTATCCTATAGGCAAGGATATAACAAGGATCAAACTATATTATGATCTGGGCGCCAGGTATATAACACTGGCTCATACTAAGAATAATGATATCTGTGATTCATCAACTGATCCTGCCGGTGCGGAAAACAATGGTCTCTCTGCATTTGGAATTGAGGTAGTGAAAGAAATGAACAGGCTCGGTATGATGGTTGATATTTCACATATTTCCGATAAATCTTTCTATGATGTTCTTAAAGTTACAAACGCACCTGTTATAGCGTCTCATTCTTCGTGCAGGGCATTGTGCGGAAGCCCCAGAAATCTCACTGATGATATGTTACTGGCACTTAAAGAAAACGGAGGTGTTATTCAGATCTGTATCCTGGGAAATTACCTCAAAACACCCGAACCCAATCCTGAACTGGATTCAAAACTTAAAGAACTTAAGGATAAATATGGTGATTATAATGCTCTTCCTGATTCAACCAAAAAAATAGTGCGTAAGGAATATAATGATATTCAAAGGACATATGAAAAGCCTGCTACTGTTAAAGATGTGGTAGATCATATTGATCACGTTGTTCAGGTAATAGGGATTGATTATGTAGGCATTGGAACTGATTTTGATGGAGGGGGAGGCGTAGATGGCTGCAGAACAGCTTCTGAGATGAAAAACATAACAATAGAACTGCTCCGTCGTGGATATTCAAAGTCAGATATAACAAAAATATGGGGTGGCAATGTAATGAGAGTATTATGGAAAGTTGAGGATATTGCTAAAAAGTTCTGACTCTCGAAAACCTCAATGTCTTCACTATCCAGTCGGGAAGAGATTTATCAGGATCTCTTTTACGGAGATCAAGGTACCAGCCAAGTTTCTTCAGAATTGGTACTTTATGTGTTTCAACAAATTCGATAAGTGTACCGTCAGGATCTTCTATATATGAGAAGTGACCGGCTGCTTCACCCATATCGAAGCTGTTTCCAATATGACTCTTTTTACTGTCCACGGTAAACGGAAATCCTTTGCTTTCACAGAAGTTTTTAAGTTCGTCCATCCCATGCATATCATAACAGAGATGAATAAAACCCGGATCGCCCCAGAAACGGTTCTCATATATCTTTTTACCTTTGTTATTGGGAGTATTGATAAGTTCGATTACACTCTCGCCGAATAATTTACTGAATGCGCCGGCGAATGATCTTGATCTCTTAAGAAGTACTCTCCGGCATTCTTTATTTCCTCCGGGAAGATCAGCAAGGTCGGTGAAAATACCTGTAGTATCATAAATAACTTCATCGTAGCCAAGGATTTCAGAGTAAACAATCCTCGCTTTATCAATATCAGATACCCCTATAATTGCTCCATAGCAACCACCGGTGCCTTTTTTCTCATTCCGGAACCAGTCGGTTGCTTCCACGAGCTGGAAGATATTACAGTACGGATCTTTCATGAAAAAAGTCTTTTTACCTGATGGATCTTCACCTGGCACAGAAAGAACCGGAATCCCGTTCTTTTGATATAAGGTCAAAGATTCCTGAATGTTCTTTGCTTTTATCTTGCATGCAATGATACCAAGGTCCCCGATCATGATTTCCTCTTTAATTTTTAAAGGTTCTCTTCCTTTGTACTGCCATATTTCAAATCCACCTCCGCTTTGAAGATTCATAGCCAATATGGCGTGTCTGCTCCTTGGTTGTCCACCTGTATATGGGAGCATCAGTTTAGCTACTGCCTCATCCTCAAAAATACGGCAATCCATACCAAACTGGTCGATATACCATTTCCAGGCTTCTTCAACATTCATTACGCCAATCCCCATTTGCTGGATTCCACTGATTATATAACCCTTCATTTTATTATTATTTTAACATGTTAAGTTAAAAGTGACTAAAGTACTTAATTTCAACTTTTCTACATAGATTTAATCTTATCCGCAATTCTGAAGAAGAGCCATGGACAATATCTTCTGATATGCAACATCATCAATTCATTCTTGCCAACCAGGATTTCCCGCTTGTTTTTTAACATTCCTCTGATTATTATTTCGGCTGCCCGTTGAGGTAAAACTCCCTTAGCCAGACCATCGTCGAGCTTACCATGTTCCTTACCTTCAGAATCGAGTGCGTGAAATGAGATTGACGTCCTGACTCTGCCAGGAATAATGACAGATGCTCTTATGTTGAATTTTTTATTTTCCAGGTAAAGCGTTTCGAAGAAACCATGCAGGGCCTGTTTGGAAGCTGAGTAGGCAGAGCGCAGTGGAAATCCGAATCTTCCTGATATGCTGCTTGTTGCAAGAATATGTCCGGATTTTTGTTTCACCATGAAAGGCAGAACTGCCTTGGTCAGAGCAATTGTTCCAAAATAGTTGATCTCAAATATTTTTCTGTCGAGCCATATAGGTGTTTCATCAATTCTTGCCCTCTGGCTGATACCGCCGATATTAAGTAAAAAATCAATTCTTTTAAGTTTATTGATTTGTTGTTCAACTATTTTATCTATTCCGGATGTGTCAGCAAGATCAAAAGGGACGCAATGAACCATCATGGATTTATCTCCACATTCAGTTTTTACCCGTTCCAGCCCGGTCAGGTCATTTGATGAAGCTATAACTGTGGCACCGCTTCTGACAAATTCGTGAACAAGCGCCTCTCCAATACCTGAAGATGCCCCGGTGATCCAGGCTACTTTCCCAGTAAACAGTTTCTCTTTCTTCATTCTATAATCCGGCAATCAGGTTAACTAGTTCAGTATGGTTCCTTCTCAGAAGATTGAATTCTTCATTTTTTTGTTTAATAAGACTTCTTATTCTGAATCCTCCTGTTATTCTGCGGAACTGAAGGTAATAATTCCAGGCAAAGAGACCCGAAAGAGGTAGGGTAAAAAAAATAAGTAATCCCAGCCACCAGGAGGAAAAAATAAAAAGGGAAAGAATCAGATAAGCAGGTAAGAAAACAAAAGCAAGTGCAAGGGAAATCGCATAGCGGATTGACGAATGAAATTGCGGATCTTTTATCTTATGTATCTGCAGATTAGGAATTTCGAGGAAAGTCAGATTGAAAATATTTCCATAAATAAACAGTGGAAACGTAAGTACTATACTAACCATTCCGGCAATCAGCCATCCGAGAGGGTGTTTCTTTTTTTCGAGTAATCTATAGTCGGTATTCAGTTCTTTAGCTTTCTCTTTTACCTTAATACTCAAGGAGCAAATTCTTTCAAAGAGTGACGGATTCGATGACTTAAGCAGATTCATTTTATTAACGAGGATTCTGTCCCTGAATAGTTTTGGAAACCTGATATCATCACTGAATCTGCCATTGATCATGTTTCTTAGTTCATCAATAGCTTCATAGTCTTCTTCAGATTCAATGTGCACCATTATGCCTTTCATTTCATTGGAAAGTCTTGATCTCAGCTCGTTCAGTGCTCTCTCGGGACTAACTTTGTATAAATCAAAGAATTCCGATACTTCAATAGGTTTCCCGTACACTACAGTAAGTACCTGTCTGAACCTGCTGTAGTTTGAGAATTCAAGACCTACAGGAATAATCTTTATCTTAAGGCTAAAACCTGTTGCTTCATCTGACTGAAAAGCAACTCTGCAGATCCCTTTTTTTAGTTGTCTGAGCCTTCTGAATCCGGCATGATCTCCTTCGGGAAGAATTACGAGTCCGTTTTTGTTTTTCAGCACATCAATTGTTTTAACGAATATCTCATCGTTGCCTTTAACGCTGCTGAATCCGTCCCTTATTCTGTAAACAGGCAGGATCTTAAGAAAATAAAGGATTGCTGCAATTGTCTTTTTTTTAAAGATATCGGCTCTTGCAAGAAATATTGGTTGTCCTTTGTGGGTGAAGAGAACTGCAAGTGCATCCATTAATGCATTTTGATGGTTTGGGGCAAAAATCACATGATAGTCGGGTTTAATATTTTCGCGACCAAGCACTATGACTTTCCTGTAGAAAACATTATTATGCCAAAAACCTGCGACAGATTTTAAGAGCGCATATCTGGCCGAATACTTCTCAATATTTTCTTTCCCCATTTAATAAAAAAATATGCACCTGCACTACATTATTTTAGTGATGTCCTGAAGTTGTTGAGTGCAAGATAAAAAAAAGTGAAATGTTGTTATTAAAGCTGAATTACTTTTACAACAAATTTTGAAATATTACGTCTTTATACCACCATATCAGGAGTCGTGGAAGTCATCTTTAATCTTATCTATGAGTCTTCTTTCTTTTTTTGTGGGACGACCGGTACCTTTATCTCTGTAGACAACTCCAATCGCCTGTCGGATATCCAATTTCACCTTTTCCTCTTCTGTTGTCAAATCTTCGATAAATTGTTCGACGAGTTTTGCTGATACACGGTTTCCTATTGGCTCAATAACTCTGTAAGAATAACTGACAGGTGGTTTTTTTACTTTTATTATCTCGTTCTTTAAAACTTCCCTTGAAGGTTTTACCTGAATATCATTGATGATTATTCTTCCCTTCCGGCATTCATCAGAAGCTATGCTCCTGGTTTTATAAATCCTTACAGACCAGAGGAACTTATCTATCCGTATAGTTTTATTATCAGCCATTTATTCAATATTACTTTGGGGAACCGTTTCCCTGGTCCGGCTCTTTTGCGGGAGGAGGTACTTTACCCGCTTTGTTAAATGCTGTCATTGTCAGTTCAACCCCTGCAAATGCGAATGATTTGATCATGTTGATCACAATTGAAGTTCTCTCTGCCATAAATCTTATCTCTCCAGTGTCCCATTTACCAAGAACAAAATCGACTTGGCTGCCTTTCCGGAAACTGTTGCCGATACCTACTCTTATCCTTGGGTACTCATTGGTAGCCAGGACTGTGCTGATATGAGCCAGACCGTTATGGCCACCATCGCTTCCCTTTGTCCTCATTCTTATGCTTCCGAGAGGGAGGGCAATGTCGTCGACAATGACAAGCATGTTTTCCAGGGGAATGTTTTCCTTTTTAAGCCAGTAACTCACTGCATTTCCGCTGAGATTCATATATGTGGACGGTTTGAGAAGGAAAAGATCTCGTCCTTTGTATCTGATCTCACAAACCGCACCGTAACGTCTCTCCATAAAAGAAATATTGGATGCCATGGCCATGGCATCCAATATTGTAAATCCTATATTATGTCGGGTGTCTTTGTACCCTTCACCTATATTTCCCAGGCCAACTATCAGATATTTCATCAAGCCTGAATGTTTTAATAAAAAAAGTCAGGTTCTACTTAGATGCAGGTGTTTCGGGAGCTGCTGCTGCTGCTCCTGCTGCTGCTGTAGCTGCTGCTTCAGCTGCTGCTGTTTCAGCCAGAACCTCTTCATCAGTTTTCTGTGCAACACGCGATGTGGCAATTGAGAGAACCATTGATTTTTTTGGGTCAAGTAACTCTATTTTATCGTAGGATAACTCACCGACCTTTATCCCTTCATGAATTTTCAAATTAGTAATGTCTATAGGAAGAGCTTCCGGAAGATCACTAGCTAACCCTTTTACTTTCAGGTATCTTTTTTTAATACTTAATTTTCCACCTGCAATAACTCCTACTGAGTCTCCTGATACTTTGATAGGAATATTGATCACTACCGGCTTGTTGTCAAAAATTTCAATAAAATCTGCATGCAGAATATTATCTTTTACCGGATGAAACTGCATATCTTTAAGTACAACTTTGTACTCTTTGTCTTCAATGCTGAGTTTTACAAGATGAGCTTCAGGTGTATATACAAGGTTTTTAAAACTGTTCTCATGTGCATAAAAGTGAATGTTCTTTTCTTTCCCATAGATAACACATGGTACGTTACCTGTTTTTCTGATTTCTTTGGAACTCTTCTTCCCTAATTCTGTTCTGAAAGATCCTTTAATTTCTATTGTCTTCATTTGTCTAAAAGTTATTGTGCTACTAAGAGTTATCATCAGAATGACTCCCCATTACACGTGTGACATTAATTAAAAAATTGGCTTGCAAATATAGAACAAAGGAATCAGAATACAAAATTTGTGCTAATCGACTGATTTTCTGTTACAGCCTGGATAGTTTTAGCAAAAATATCAGCAATTGAAAGCACTTTTATCTTTTTTGAACAGTTGATAAAAGGAACTGAATCAGTTACAACAAGTTCCTCTATAGCTGAATAGTTAATTCTTTCTATAGCATTCCCTGAAAGTATCGGATGTGTAGCGAAAGCCCTTATGCTTGTGGCCCCTCTTTCTTTCATCATGTCAGCTGCCAGGGAAAGAGTACCGGCAGTGTCAACCATATCATCAATTATTACAACATTTCGTCCTTCCACCTCACCGATAATCGACATTTCTTCTATAACATTTGGCTTTTTACGAAGCTTATAACATAATACCATTTCTGACTGAAGGTGTCTCGAGTAAGCATTGGCTCTTTTTGATCCTCCCATATCCGGAGCTGAAACAGTAAGGTTTTTTAATTTAAGATTTGCAATGTAGGGTGCAAATATCGCTGAGCCGAATAGGTGATCAACCGGCACATTGAAAAAACCCTGTATCTGATCCGCATGTAGATCCATTGTGATGACTCTGTCAACCCCGGCTGTACTTAGAAGGTCAGCTGACAACTTTGAACCGATTGAAACCCTTGGTCTGTCTTTCCTGTCCTGTCTGGCAAAACCATAGTAGGGTATAACAGCAATCACTTTGTAAGCAGAAGCTCTTTTTGCCGCATCAATCATTAGCAGAAGTTCAAAAAGATTATCGGCAGGAGGATTTGTTGACTGAATTATAAATACCATACAACCTCTGACCGATTCATCAAAACAAGGTTGAAATTCTCCATCGCTGAAACTGGTTACGGAACTTTTCCCGAGTTCAATTCCAATTTTTTCTGCAATCTTCTGAGCCAGATCTTTTGAAGACCTGCACGAAAAGAGTTTCATGGGTGCCGTTCCAAACATTTTACTATTTTTTAACGATTAATTAAAGAGATAAAATTTGAGTACAAAATTATAAATTCCGGCCGATATCAGGTGCCATTTGATAAATTGTTCATAGATTCTTCTATATAGTTCAATATTTCATCTCTGCCATTGCCTTTTACTGCCGAAGTAATGAAAGAAACAGGCAATGACTCCCAGTTTTTCAACATTTCTGAATTATAGAGATTTACTGAATTCTCAAGTGCAGTAATGGTAAGTTTGTCACTTTTTGTAAAGACTCTTGCAAACGGTATTCTGTTTATGCCCAGGAACTCCATAAATTCAATATCTGATCGCTGTGGTTTATGTCTGGCATCGAGAAGCACAAAAAGAGATACCAGGTTTTCCCTTTTAAGAATATACTGTTCGGTTGCTCTTACCCATTTTTCCCTGAGCTTCACAGGTACTTTGGCATAACCGTAACCAGGAAGGTCGACAAGGTACCAGCTGTCATTCACGAGGAAGTGGTTAATTGTTCTGGTCTTTCCCGGTTGAACCGATATTTTTGCAAGTTTTGACCAGCCTGTCAGCATATTTATTAATGATGATTTACCAACATTCGATCTTCCTATAAACCCGAATTCTGGTTTTATAGGAGCCGGACACTCTTTTATTGTAGGACTGCTTTTAATGAAAACAGCTGAATGAATAATCATAAGAATCCTTAGTTTAGATCGGGGTAAGGCAACTCGATCTTTTTGTAAACCAGATAATTGTTTCCAAAATTGGTCAGGATCTCAGCAACTACATTTACATAGGAGAGTTTAGGTGACCCTGTTTTTTTCAGGTCAAGAGAACTAATTCCTTTTATAGTTTTTAATATTTTACAATGTGCAGTATCAAATATGCCATTTGAAAGATCACCCCGGTAATATCTGACACTGGTTGATTTATCTGACAATTCAAGTGATATTTTGTAGATACCTTTAATCTTGTAATCATCCTTGACATTTACAACCAGTGCAGGGTAACCCCCGACAAGCTTTCCTTCCGGAGTATATTCTTCAAAAAATGTCGTGCGCATCCCCTTGGAATAACCTAGTTTGGCTTTTAACCGGCCTGTCCTGTAATATTGTTTCTGAATGCCGTCGATAGTATCTCTTTTATATGGAGTGGAGCGAAATGGTTGGCCTTCCTGGTAAAACCAAATTGATGAATCCTCTCTTAAACCATTCTTGTACAAGAAAGTCTGACGAACTTCCCCGGTCTGATAGAATGATTTCATCAAACCCTCTCTTACCCCGTTTTTGAACGTGACCTCCTTGACCATTGTTTTTCCGCTCATATACTGCTTAATGCCTGTATAACCTGTATCAGGAACTGTAATAGAGTCACTTACTACCAGCGATTCTTTTTTAACAGGTCCTTTTCTGTTACATCCTGCAAAAAGGGAGATGTACAAAATTAAAAACACTGAACCGGTAAATATTTTCATAGAATTCAAAATTCTTATTAGTTTTTTTTTGCTTTTTGCATATTGCATTTTGTCTTTTTACTTTTGTCTTTTGTCTTTTTAAATGGGATTCTCTGAATTAATATATACCTCAAGCAAACGAGCTTCATTCAAAGGTTTCAGTGTAATTTCCTTAATCATCGCAGGAAGAAGAACAGTCTCGCCTTTTGTTACTTTCTCGGAATTTTCATCCCAGCAGATTGAGAATTCACCTTCAAGGCAAATGTACACAACAAATGAATCATTAAAGTAGTATTCTTTATCTATTGCATTATTGAAACTGATGATATTAGTGTTAAAAAATTCACAGTTTACAAGGTTTTCAGTTTTATTGAGTACCGGTTCCAGCCTGATCTTATTTGTTCCAGACTGGTCAAAATCTATTGCGTCCAAAGCCATATCTGTATGCAATTCCCTTTTTTCCTTCCCCGAGCTCTTTCTGTTCCAGTCATAAATCCTGTAGGTAATATCAGATGTCTGTTGTATTTCAACCAGAACAATACCTGCACCGATTGCATGAACCCTGCCGGCAGGTGTGAAGAAGGTATCTCCGGCATTAACGTTTTCAACATTCATCAGTTCTTCAATCCTTCCACTCCTGACAGCTTCTTCATAAATCTCCCTTGTAACTCCATCTTTGAATCCTGTATAGATTTTTGAGCCAGGTTTACTTTCAAGTATGTACCACATCTCGGTTTTTCCGTAAGCATTATGTCTCTTCTTTGCCAGGTCGTTATTGGGATGAACCTGGACCGAAAGATCTTCCAGGGCTTCAATAAACTTGATTAACAAAGGAAACTCATTTCCGAATTTTTCATATATCGAGTCCCCTGTGATATCGCCCATGTAAACTTCGATGAGTTCCTCGATATTATTACCAGCCAGGAACCCATTACTTATTATTGACTGATTATCAGCAACAGCCGACAATTCCCAGCTTTCACCAATATGAAGTGATCCTGTTGCTTTCTTATTATACCTGGTAACAAGAGCAGTTCCTCCCCAAACTTTCTCTTTTAAAACAGTTTCAAACTTTAGCGGATATAATTCAGACATTGTTTATTTTTTAAAGTGCCTAGAGTGCCTATATTGTCTAAAGTGCCTGGGGTGTCTAGAGTTATTCTAAATATACTAATTTTCATTTTTTTCAACTTTAAGTACTCCAAACTCTAGCTCACTCCAAACTTCTTCTTATTTTTGATATTTAATTCTGCAAAATTATATAAATATGTTGATAGTAGGAATAGCGGGTGGTAAAGGTTCAGCGAAAACCAGGTCGGAATTGAGGTTTTGATTTCAATTATAGAAAAGCATCTGTCAATAAGTAAATCATAAGTATATGCTCGACAATATTAAGGTAGAGGATGTTATGTTCCTCGATATTGAAACAGTACCGGAATCATCCTCTTATGAACTTTTAAATTCCGCAATGCAGAATCTGTGGGATAAAAAATCCAGGCAGTTCAGGGCACCTGATCAAACGGCACAGGATGTTTATAAAAGGGCAGGAATTTATTCAGAATTCGGAAAGATAATTTGTATCTCTGTCGGCCTTATCAGGGAAAAAAATCCCTTCACTTTAAGACTGAAATCTTTCTTTGGTAAAGAAGAAAAGCCTCTTCTGTCAGAGTTTTCAGTTATGCTTACAAAATTCTCCAGGACTAACAAAGAAGCTATTCTCTGCGCTCATAACGGGAAAGAATTTGACTTCCCGTATATTGCCAGGAGGATGATTATTAATGGACTAACTATCCCGGAAATACTTGATAATGCGGGGAAAAAACCATGGGAAATCAAACTGCTTGATACTATGGATCTGTGGAAGTTTGGTGATTATAAAAACTATACATCACTCGACCTTCTTACCTCAATACTGGGTATCCCAACTCCTAAAGATGATATTGACGGCAGTATGGTTGCAGGTATATTCTATAATGAAGATAATCTTCAACGAATTGTAAATTACTGTGAGAAAGATGTTCTTGCAATTGCCCGGGTTCTCTTACGATTTAAGAATCTGCCTGAAATAGATGAAGATAAAATAGAATCTGTAACATTTATGTAATCAGCTGTTCCCCAATAACATCTTAAGATTTTTCACAATCTCATCAGGCCGGTCAGCATGGATCCAGTGGCCGGCCCCATGAACTTCTATAATTTCTGCTGCAGGAAAAACTTTTTGAATATCCCTGAAATCACCTGACGGAATATAATCTGAATCACCACCTTTGAGAAAGATAACCGGAAATCCTGAAATCTGTTGGCTGTAATCAGTCTTAAGTTCAATCCCTTCCATTATTTTATCAAGGTTTTTTAGCAATGATGAAGCATTCAATTTCCATAAAAAAGTATTATCTGTTGTCCTCTGGAGATTTTTAAGAATAAGTCCTCTCACCTTTTCGGAAGAGATCTTTTCCGATAAGATTTTTTCTGCTTCACTCCGTGTCGAAATTTTATTCAGGTCAAATGATAGCATTGCATTAAGAATTATAGAGTGCTGGGAATATACTGAATCTCTTCCGGTTTCATTAGTAAATGGAGAGATATCGGCAATCAGCAAACCGTTAAGCATTTCGGGCCATTTCAGGGCGAAAGAAATGGCTGTTTTTCCACCCATACTATGCCCGGCAAGGAAAAATTTCTTAAGCTTTAAATCACTTATCATTTCAAACAGGTCGTCTTTCATCGAGTCATAATCATGTATTTTGCTATGGGGAGACTGACCATGGTTTCGCTGATCTGGCAGATAAACTGTGAAACTGTCACTCAGACTTTTAGCAATTGTCACCCAGTTGTCGGATGATCCGTACAAACCATGAAGAATTATCAGAGGAGGTCCGTTGCCATATTTCCTGTAGAAGAGTTTCATCTGTCAGGTAGTCAGGCTAATTGACGCTTATACATCTGAATAGTATTTTCGAGTCCAAGATAGAGAGCATCTGAAATAAGTGCATGCCCGATTGAAACTTCCTCAATCCAGGGTATATTCTGATGAAAATATCTCAGATTATCAAGGCTCAGATCATGTCCGGCATTTAATCCTAATCCTGCTTTCCGGGCTATCTCTGCAGCCATTATAAACGGTTCAACAGCTTCGATGGCGCTCTTATTAAAACCTGAGGCATATGGTTCGGTGTATAGTTCAACCCTGTCGGTTCCTGTTAAAGCAGCATTTTCAATATTAACCGGATTTGTATCTACAAACAGGGATGTACGGATACCTTCTTTCCTGAATTCTGAAACAATTTCGGTAAGATAGATCCGGTTTTTAAGCGTATCCCATCCGGCATTTGATGTAATGGCATCATGAGCGTCAGGCACGAGAGTTACCTGATCGGGTCTGACCGATAGAACCAGAGTGATGAATTCTTTTGACGGATAACCTTCAATATTAAATTCAGTTGTAATAAGCGGTTTTATCTCCAGCACATCACTATATCTGATATGTCTTTCATCGGGTCGGGGGTGAACGGTAATACCATCGGCTCCGAAAAGCTGGCAATTTATTGCTGCAGTTAATACATTTGGAACATTTCCCCCGCGTGCATTTCTAAGAGTTGCTATCTTATTAATATTAACGCTTAACTTTGTCATTATATTAAATGTAAAAATTATCCGTATTGTAATTGTGGAGCAAAATTACAATAACTGGCTTTTTTTTTACTATTTTAGTTGAAAATAAAAGTGGTATGGTCGCTAAAGATTTAATATCCGAAGTTATCCCTTCCCTAAAGACATCCGATCTGGGACAGACGGCTTTGAACTGGATGGAGATATTCAGGGTATCACATCTGCCTATTGTCAATAACCAGGATTTTCTTGGTCTCATTTCGGATGCTGATATATATGATATGAATCAGCCTGAAGAACCGATTGGAAATCATGCTCTTACATTGTTTAAACCCTTTGTTGACGAAGAGCAGCATATTTTTGAAGTTATTGGCCTTGCCTCTCGTTTGAAACTGTCGATTGTACCTGTTCTTGATAGTAATAACCATTTTAAGGGTGTGATTACAACGAGCGACCTCATAAGGCATCTGGCAGGCATCTCATCAATGGATCAGCCAGGCGGGATAATAGTTCTTGAACTTATTGAAAGGGATTACTCGCTTTCTCAGATCGCCCAGATTGTAGAGAGTAATAATATAAAAGTACTCAGCATGTATATAACTTCTCCACCCGAATCAACTAAGCTTGAGGTAACTCTGAAAGTGAATACAGGCGATTTGATTTCGGTTATCAGAACCTTTGAACGTTATAACTATGAAGTTAAGACATGGGTTTCAAATAATGATTCGATGGACCACTTCTATTCTGAAAGATTTGACCTTCTGATGAAATACCTAAATATCTGAATAATGCTGGAGAGAGTAGCAATATATTTCAAAGATAATAATTTAAAAACCAGAGATGGAGTTGACAGACTGGTTGATGAGTTTTCCAGGAGAGGAATTAAAACCCGGATCTATCAGAAATTATTAAATCCGGTTACCGGCACTGGCTGGGAACCAATTGATAAGTCAGACAGCCTTTCCTTTAATTCAGAATTGGCCGATCTGGTTTTAAGTGTTGGTGGTGATGGTACCTTTCTGGAAACAGTACTTAAAGTAAAAGACCTGGGAATACCGATTGCTGGTGTTAACACAGGACGAATGGGTTTCCTTGCAAACATTTCGGCGGATGAAATAGGGCATTCAGTTGATATGCTACGTAGGAGTGAATATGAAATCATAGAAAGATGTCTTCTTGAAATTTCACAACCATCAGGTCTATTCGAAGGAAATTCTTCCTCAGCACTGAACGAGATAACTATTCAAAAGGCTGATCTTAGTATGATATCCATCAGCGTATTTGTCGATGAAACCCATCTGAATACATATTGGGCTGATGGATTGATAGTTTCAACTGCCACCGGGTCGACTGCCTATAACCTCAGCGTTGGAGGTCCGATATTATCACCGGAGGATGAGAGTATAATCATTTCACCTATTGCTCCGCATAATCTGACTATCAGGCCAATTATCCTTTCCGGGGAAGGCAAGATCAGAATGGTAATTGAAGGCAGGAGTAACGAGTATCTGGCCACATGCGACTTTCGGTCAAAGAAGGTGCCTTTCAGCGAAGAGATCCATATTGTAAGAGCTCCTGTAAAAATCAGAACAGTGATGTTAAAAGGAAGAGATTTTTACAGTACACTCAGAAATAAGCTTATGTGGGGAGCTGACCGGAGGAATTGAGATAAATTAGTATATTTGCTTTTGTAATAAAACCGAAATCCCTATGAAACGGTCCATTCTAACCATATTACTTTTTTGTTTCATTGTTTCATTTTCTGATGCTCAAATTTGGACATTAAAAAGATGGGAGGCAACTGCAGGTCTAGGACCTTCATTTTTCTTTGGCGATATAGGTGGGTATTCACAAACTGAAAACATTCTCGGACTTCGGGATATAACCATAAAGCAGACAAGATTTGACTTCAATGCTAATTTAAAATACAGAATTACTCAGACTTTAAACATCAGGCTGAGCTTTACGTCGGGATTTCTGCATGCAACTGATGTACGAGGGTCAAACGAGAACAGAGGATTTGAAGCCTCCACACTAATTATCGAACCTGCACTTATCGGTGAATTCTATTTTATTAAAAATAAAGCTGAAAACAGTTATCTTTTTACCAAAGGCAATCAATCTGGTTTCATAGGAATTTTTAAGTCGCTCGACTTTTATGTATTTACCGGAATAGGTGGACTTGGTTATTCGATAAAGGGAAATAGTAACCTTGAGAATTATGGCTTTAATCCCGGAGGATTTACTGCTGTGATCCCGGTTGGCCTTGGTAGCACACTAATTTATTCCCCAAATTTTAATTTTGGAGTTGAATTAACCGGCAGATATTCATTTTCTGATAATCTAGATGGTTATTCCAATGTACAATATTCCCGCTCGAATGACGTTTATTATTTTTTCAATTTCACGATTACTTATAAGCTGAAGACTGGATCAAATGGGTTGCCATCCTTCAGATGATAAAGAGCTGGATCCCTTTTAATGAAAAGAATACACTGGTTATTAATATTTTTATTTCTGACACTCTCCTTATCCGGTCAGCGTAATTCCGATTATGGAGTATTTGCAGGGGTCTCCTCGTACATTGGCGATATAAATCCTGACAGGCTTTTGTATTCACCCCTCCCGGCCGGCGGAATTTTCTACAGATATAACTTAAATCCGCGACAGGCTTTAAGAGCCAATCTGTTCCTTGGGGGTATTCGGGCAAACGACCTTGATTTTAATAATGCTTTTCAACAGGCAAGAGCAGCATCATTCTCAGGTACTGTAGGCGAATTGGCTGTCCAGTTTGAATTCAATTTCTTCCCCTATTCAACACAAGGAAAGCGATGGAATTTTACTCCCTATTTCGCCGCTGGTGCAGGAATTGCCTTTGTCAGTACGGTATCTTTTACATATGTACCTGTTATTCCCTTCTCATTTGGTTTTAAAGTTAATGTCTATAAAAATATCGGATTGGAGGCCGAATATGGTTTTCGTAAAACTTTTTATGATAACTTTGACGGCGTAAAAGATTTGGTTGCCCCGTCAGATTATTCATGGATTCATAACAATGACTGGTACACTTTCACAGGAATAGCAGTCACATGGAAAATCTATAATAAATTGGCCGGTTGTCCTGCTTATGGCGAAGTGGATTCTAAAAGGAAACGCTAGGTTATGCAGTTAAGGAAACAGATAGATAGCAATAAATTGCCTTCACATGTGGCAATTATTATGGATGGAAACGGGAGATGGGCACGGCAACGGGGCCTCGATAGAATATTTGGGCATCAGCAGGGCGTAAATGCAGTAAGAGAAGTAATCGAAACCGCTGCAGAGCTTGAAATCGGATTTCTTACCCTCTACGCTTTTTCGAACGAAAACTGGGGAAGACCTGATGAAGAAGTATCTGCTTTAATGGGAATAATGATTCAGTCGCTTAGTAATGAGACAGAAACATTATTAAAAAACAACATCCGGCTCAAAGCAATAGGTGATATGGACCGGCTTGCAGATGATGTAAGAGAAAGGCTCTTTGAAACAGTAAAACTGACTTCTGTCAGTACCGGACTTACCCTGATCATTGCACTTAGTTACAGTTCACGCTGGGAGATTACAATGGCAGCAAGAAAAATATCTACTGCTGCGAAAAATGGAACTCTTAATCCCGAGTCAATTACTGAAGAGGATTTTGAAAAATACCTTAACACCTATGGAATCCCTGATCCCGAACTGATGATCAGAACCAGTGGTGAGTTACGAATAAGCAATTTCCTTCTATGGCAGGTAGCTTATGCTGAATTCTACTTTACTGAAACACTATGGCCTGATTTTGGTAAAGATGATTTTTATAATGCTATAATTGACTTCCAGAAGAGAGAACGAAGATTTGGAAAAACGAGTGAACAAGTTTCGGAAAAATGATAAAATAATGGTGATCAAAAAAATTAGAAGGACTTTTGTAGTTACATTTCTGGCTCTTTTGAGCCTTTCATTAAATGCTCAGGAAAAGCAGAAAATTGTCGATTTCATGACGGTTGAAGACTACATCATTGGAGGTGTGACAGTAACGGGAGTCAGATTTCTTGATACAAACGCACTTATCGGAATTTCCGGACTGAGAATAGGACAGTCTGTTACTATTCCGGGAGATGCTGTGACTACTGCTGTGCAGAAATTGTGGCAACAGGGGCTGTTTTCCGATGTCAGAGTCTCTATATCAAAGGTCCTTTCGGATACAGTTTATCTTGATATCAACTTACAGGAAAGACCAAGGATATCATCCATAAAGTTTAATGGACTGAAAACCTCAGAGATAACAGATCTCAACAAGAAGATAAATCTTCCCATAGGATCACAGGTAACACCTTACTTGCTTAATACAGCCCAAAAAATAATTATAGACCATTTCGTAGAAAAAGGTTTCCTGAACACACAGGTCAATTATGTTCAGAAAGATGATCCTGACCAGCCGAATAATGTCATTCTAAACGTGAACGTCGACAAAAAAGAAAAAGTAAAGATTGCAAACATCACTTTTGTCGGAAATGAGTACTTCGAATCCTCAAAGCTCCGGAGAAAATTAAAATCGACAAAGGTGAAGAATCTTAATTTTTTCAGGGCTTCAAAGTTTATCAGCGAAAAGTTCATTGAAGATAAACAGAAACTTACTACTTTTTATAATGATAACGGATTCAAGGATTTTACTATTCTCTCGGATTCCCTTTATACAGTTTCAGAAAACCGCGTAGGTTTAAAGATAAGAATTGATGAAGGGAAACAATACTTCCTTAGAAATGTGGATTGGGTAGGTAACAGCGTATATAAGAAGGAGGATCTTAAGAAAGTATTTAATGTTGATAAAGGAACGGTCTATAACCAGTCGCTTATCGACGACAGACTGAACGGGTCTTCAGGTGCCCAGGACGCTGTAAGTAATTTATACCAGGACAATGGCTACCTGTTTTCAAGGCTCACACCCGTTGAATCAAAAATTGATAATGACTCTATCGACCTTGAAGTCAGAATTTATGAAGGAGATCAGGCCTATCTCAATAATGTTCTGATTACTGGTAATACCAGAACAAACGAACATATTGCCCGCCGTGAACTCTATACATTACCGGGAGACCTTTTCAGTAAAACTAAGATTATGAGGTCTATCCGTCAGTTAGGAGTTCTTGGTCATTTTGACCCTGAAAAGATCAATCCGACCCCCCTTCCTGATATTACAAACGGAACAGTTGATCTCCTTTATAAGCTTGAAGAAAAAGCAAATGACCAGTTCGAGATCTCCGGCGGCTGGGGCGCAGGTATGCTTGTCGGTACTGTTGGTGTACGATTTAATAACGTTGCCATGCGTAACTTCTTCAACCTGAAGGAGTGGCATCCTTATCCTTCCGGTGATGGACAGTCAATAAGTTTAAGGGTTCAATCAAATGGTAAGATCTATACCTCATTTAATATCTCATTTGTTGAACCATGGCTTGGAGGAAAAAACCCCAATACATTCTCCGTTTCCCTGTACGAGTCAATTATGACAAATGGAAAGTCGGTAGGGGAGGATGGACGCCAGTCTATGATTATCCAGGGTGCATCAATAGGATTAGGAAAAAGGCTCTCATGGCCTGATGACTACTTTTCACTCTATGGTGAATTAAACTATCAGAGGTATAATTTGAATAACTATACTGTTTACTCATTCCTTTTTGATAACGGTACCTCCAACCTCTTTAGCTTTACAACAAAACTAACCAGGTTTTCTACAGGTCCTAACCTGATATATCCTGAAAGCGGGTCATCATTTACCCTTTCGCTACAGGTAACTCCGCCGTATTCGCTTATAAGCGGCCAGAATATGAAAGATGTTTCAGATCAGGTGAAGTACAAGTGGATTGAATTCCATAAATGGACATTTAAGTCAGATTATTATTATCCACTGACAAAGAATAATAAATTAGTTCTCGATGCACGTTTTAACTTCGGGTATATAGGGTATTATAATAAAGATATAGGGCCATCTCCTTTTGAGAACTTTTCAGTAGGTGGTGATGGTATGACGGGTTATAGCTTTTATGGTCGTGAAATGATAAAATTAAGGGGTTATGGATCTGGTAGCGATGGAGTGGGATCACTCACGCCAAGCGACCCACTTAAACCAAATGTACCATCAGGAAACGTCTATTCAAAAATCACTTTGGAACTTCGATATCCTGTATCTCTGAACCCTCAGGCTACCATATACGTTCTCACATTTCTCGAATCCGGAAGAGCCTGGTATTCGCTCAGTGAATATAATCCGTTTAAAATGAACCGTGCGGCAGGTATCGGTGTCAGAGCCAATCTACCGATGTTCGGATTGCTTGGTGTTGATTGGGGTTATGGTTTCGACCCTGTTCCTGAGCCTTCATTATATCCAAATGCTAATAAATCACAATTCCAATTTACTATTGGTCAAGAGTTTTAATTAAGTAATTAATATTTACTGTTATGAAGAAAATTGGGGTATTCATTGGATTAATTATTCTGACTTCGGCGATGGCTATAGCTCAGAAATATGCTTTTGTTGATTCTGAATATATAAGGAAAAACATTCCTGCATTCACCACTGCCCAGGATCAACTCGACAAACTTTCCAAACAATGGGAAAAAGAGGTTGCTGACGGTTATGCTGTTGTTGAACAGATGTATAAATCATATCAGAATGAGTCAGTTCTTCTTTCCCAGGATATGAAGACCAAAAGGGAAGAAGCAATCATTGCTAAGGAAAAAGAGATGAAAGACCTTCAGAATAAGTATTTTGGCGTGGATGGAGATCTTTTTAAGAAAAGAGAAGAATTGGTTAAACCAATCCAGGATGAGATTATAAAAGCTATAAAAGAGATTGCTGTTGATGGAAGTTATGCTGTCATTTTTGATACGGCAGCAGGTGGCAATATACTGTTTGCCAACCCCAAATTTGATATCAGCGATCAGGTTCTTGAAAAATTAGGTTATAAAAATTAATTAATTACTTTTGCATAAATTGTTTAATAAAATTATTTAAAATGAGAAGATTTATAAGTATAGCATCGTTGATGATTGTCGTTGCTTTGGCTGGACAAAGTGCAATTGCTCAGAACTTTAAGTTTGGGCATATAAACAGTGATGAACTCATTCAATCAATGCCGGAATATGATTCAGCCACCGTTAAACTCGAGAAATTCCGTAAAGAACTCGTTAATGCCCTTGAATTGATGCAGGTTGAATTGAATACTAAAAGTGAGGCATATCAAAAAGAGAATAAAAATCTTAGTGATATCGTGAAACAGACAAAAGAACAGGAACTGATGGATATGCAGAAAAGAATTCAGGACTTTCAGACAAATGCTCAGACACAACTTCAGAATAAACAGACAGAAGTTTTCCAGCCTATTTATACCAAAGTTGACAAAGCAATAAAGGATGTGGGTAAAGAGAATGGATTTTTCTATGTATTCGATGTTGCTAAAGGTGCACTGCTATATTTTGATGAAGCAAAAAGTATTAATGTTATGGCTCTTGTAAAAACGAAACTTGGGTTAAAATAATTCATAAATCTTAATTCAATGACCATCCTCCAGCTGGCGGATGGTCATTTTTTTAATATACCTGTAAAGTGAAAGAACAACCAATTGGAATTTTTGATTCAGGCGTTGGAGGACTAACTGTCGCTCATGCAATTAAACAGATTTTGCCAGGCGAAAGCCTCATCTATTTCGGTGATACAGCTCATCTGCCATATGGAGATAAATCGGCAGAATCTATCAGATACTACTCTCAGCGGATTACTGAATTCCTGCTGGAACATAATTCAAAAGTTGTTCTTGTTGCCTGCAACTCAGCGTCTGCCTCGGCATTCGATTCACTTAAGAAAGAATTTGAAAAAAAAACCATACTTATTGATGTTATCGACCCGGTTGTAGATTATCTAAGTACAAGAAGTTTTAATAAAATAGGAGTCATCGGGACAAAGAGGACAATCAGTTCGGGAACTTATGATAAGAAAATAAAGGAAAAATCACCATCAACCACCGTTGTCTCAATGGCAACTCCCTTACTGGTTCCGATGATCGAAGAGGGATTTATATTCGACGATATCAGTAATGCAATTATTCGCACTTATCTGTCAAATGAATCTCTTGCCGGAATACAGGCATTAATTCTTGGATGTACACATTATCCGATAATTAAAAACCAGATAAGTAAAATATTTAATTTTAATGTAGAAGTTATCGATTCCGCCAGAATTGTTGCATTGATCCTAAGAGATGTGCTGGATAAAAACAACCTTTTAAACGATTCCGGAAATGTTAAGGACCAGTTTTTTATTTCAGACTATACAACCTATTTTGAAAAGATTGCCCGAATGTTTTTTGAGGGAGAAATAAATCTTAGTAAAGCCGATATCTGGAGCTAGTTTTTCTCCTCAATCACCCCATCCATTAATCTACCTCACCCCAACCCCTCTGCAATAGGTTTTGCTGATATTAATTATATCTTTGTTCCAGACAACAACCAAACAAAGATACGATGAAATCACAAACCATCGACAATCGGCTGACTGCAATAGCATTCTACAGAGTAA
>Ga0182027_10002971_pt1 | contig 27203 bp, 21 predicted proteins | sample 712E1DmetaG_FD_121300 | JGI IMG/M metagenome (GOLD analysis project Ga0182027, IMG submission 121300) | Permafrost microbial communities from Stordalen Mire, Sweden - 712E1D metaG (Illumina Assembly) | ecosystem: Environmental > Terrestrial > Soil > Wetlands > Permafrost | place: Sweden...
CGAAACAACCGCGGGAGCAGGCCGACTATCTTTCCCATAGCACTTGTCTGCATTAAAGATCAGAGGGCCTCCCGCCCCGCCATCCGATCCGCCCATCACTTTCAAATAGCAGGCTTGTGCTGGATTTCCATAGCTGTGCCCCCTTGGACCTATTCCTCCGCTAACATCTGGACCGGTCGCTGGAAAAGGCATGCTCCCCCACCAGGCAGGCTTGCTCGATAGGTATAACGATGGAGGTAGCTCATGTGTAATATTTGGTGCCCAATCTACCGATCCCACAAGATGATTGTAGTTCCCATGTAAAAAGTTCGTGGATGATGTGCCCACGAGATGGCATGGAGGCGTTCCTCCGCTGCATCCTGTGCCCTTGCCCTCGTCGCTCTCTATCCCATAGCCAAATGACCAGCCATAGGCTACTGCGTCGTAACTGCGTGCGAAAGGATATTCAACAGACGATCTTTGCGCCATCGGATAGTTGTAGCCAATCAAAGACTGCATCTGCGCGCTGCCTACCACGTTCCCAATAAAGTTATTTAAAGTAGCGAGATAGCTCATCTCGATTGCCCGAGCGCCCTGAAATCCGTAATGAGCATTCCCCTTCGCGCAATTCACAATACTGCGGCCACTCATGGGGCTGCATATCCGGTTTGTGCCAACTACCCAGTTCCGATAGGCCGTTGTATGGCTGGATGTGCCCCAGGTAGCATCCTGAGAGATCATCGTGAGCACGTTGCCTTCGAGCAAATTGAACTGCGGATGAGCTCCGTGATAATCTATCCCGCCAATAACTACGTTTGTTGCACCGCTGTCGAACTCTCCCATGGTGTAGTTGTAAGATATTACATTTCCTGCAGCTCCCCATTCCAGCATGACTGATACGTGAGTACGCTCGATAATGTTGTTTTCGATCAGACTGGCGCTGGTTTTAAAGCCAATCTGTATATCTGAATCATGTGTTCCCGGCGCATGAAGAAATGCATTCGAAAAGTAACTGTCGCGAATTTCGTCGTGGTAACCCCAATAAACCTCGATGTGATCGCCGTCCGTGTAGTTCGACTCTACGCCCCTGATCCAGCAGTATGCGCATCCCAGCATGCCAAAGTTGGCAGAATATCCCGTTTGATTGGCGCGCACCTGAAGGTTTTCCACTCCAGCATATGTCTCTGACATATTGAACGGAACGGCTATAGGTGAAGTTGTGTATGCTCCGTATAGTCCGGGCGAGATTGATATCGTTGTGCCTTTTATGCCCGTCACTGCGACGATTTGACCTCGGGCAAGACTTCCTGCTTTCGTCCATCCCCCATCGCACCAGTTACAATTTCCTTCGCTTCCTGAGGAGGATACATAACTTGAATTATTCGTTTCGGAGATGACTAGATATTTCCCGACGCTAATGCTTGATGCGTCGTTGACCACGATGCTTGTAGACCCGGCACTGGTCCCGCTTGCAATGCTGACCGGATTATAGGCAACCGATCCCGAGCCAAGACTCACTACGTATCCGCCGCTCGTTCCGATTGCGTTAAGGATTGTCAAATTAGCGCCTGCACCGCGGAGCGTAACGTTCGAGGGAATGTTAATTGTGCCAGTTATTGAATATGTACCAGCGGCAAGGTAAACAGTCTCTCCCTCGGGACATGTGTTAAGTGCCGCATTAATCTGCTCGTTCGTGGCGGTAGACGCAAGACTGGCACATGTGGTCATTCGAGCGGGGATGCTGCCTACACCCGAATTTATCCAATCTATTGCTTTGCCGGGGCTCATGATAGGTGCCCATGGCTGCGCTTGGCTGCATCCCGGCAACACAAAAAGCACGATTGCGAATCCTACTGCAACTCTGCTTCCCATAAAACCTCTCATGGCTAGTCCCGTATTTTTAGCTTTCTTCTGGGGCATAGCCTTTATCGGCTGCTCGCCTGCGCGACATGGCAGACATTCCAACCGCGCCAATATTGCTCTAATTATACTTACTTTACAAGATTATCGCATTATGTAAAATAAATGACTCATCTATGTATTACTAGTATGCTGCTTTATGCATAAGAGCTTCGCGGTAAAACGTCTCATGACGTATTATAAGAGATGATATGTTGAACTTACTAGCCACAAACTCCCTCCCGCGCTGGCCCATCCGATTCCTTTCCGATTCATTCTTTAGAAGAAAGGCTATCTTGTCTGCTAAAGCTATTATATCTCCTGCCGGGACTAGAAATCCCGTCTCTCCTGGCAATACGGCTTCTCTCATTCCTCCGCTATCGTATGCTACAAACGGCTTCTCCATTGACTGAGCCTCTAGAAGAACTCTTGGCAATCCCTCCGAATAGCTAGGAAGTGCAATAACGCTACTCATTGCGTAATATTCTCTTATTTCTTCTGCGCTCTTCTCGCCCAGAAAATAAACCCGTTCCACAATTCCTGCAGTCTCTGCAAGCTTGCGAAGTTCCTCACAGAGCGGACGTGAATCAATTGCGCCAGCAAAATAGAGGACAAGATTGATTTTTCGTGCAATCAGTATACGCGCTGCCTCAATCAGATCTTTATGTCCTTTCTGCTCTATAATTCTCGCTGGCAATAGCACGATAGGATCTGCTGGGTTTTTTTTTGTTCGCGCATATTCCGGAGTAAAATATTTCATGTCAACTGCATCCGATAAATTAACGCATAGCCCTCGAAGGTTATCAGGAATGTTCACCTCTGACACGACGCCGATCGCAGCTGCGTGATCGAGAAGTTTGCGCGCCGCGGGTCGTGACAACCGCTCGTTATCAAAATGGTTTATGAATACATATGGAATGCCGGAGTTTCTTGCACGTGCAATTAACGAGTCTGCGTCGTAACTCATCCAATGCATGGCAAGAATATCAACCTTATGTGTCATAAGCATATCGCGAAGGTGATCGCTGAAAACGGCTGTCTGATAACGTAGATGGGCGCTCCGAAAGAAGAGCATGCTCTCTTTGGGCAGCATATTTTGAGGTAATTCAGCCCTTGCCCTGTCATTTGTTTGTTTTATTGAGCGGCTGAGCATATAACTCAGTCTTCCTGGTATATCTGCAACTCTTGACGACGAATTTCGAATAGTTACCGGCACCCATATAATACGGCCAAGCCCGATATTTTCAACTTGAATTGAATCTTCTTCATGCTCTCTGATTAGATGCATCTGCAATATGGTGAGTCGATGTCGATGCAACAAACCACGATCCAAGTGTCGCAGGTACTGTTCAACGCCGCCCGAAGCCCTGCTCCGATAAATGTGCGCATACCGCATTATCGTAATATTATCGAGCGATCCGGAGGCAATTGTTATGTCATTGCTTCCTGAGTCTTTTGATGTTGAAATATTATTCACTGTCACATCCTGATTTACTTGAATGCTTACTGGTAAAAAAGATTCCTGTTTTATGGCGCCGTGTGATTAAGCATTATTCGTATTTAAATGGTTCGGTGTTGAGTTCCTCGCACAATTTTCTTTATCGCACTGATTAACAGAGTCCAAATAATTCTTGGATAGGTCTGGCCCATTCCGTGAATCTTGTTTATTATAAGCACAGCAATGAATAGTCTAGCTCTGCCAATCCTCTCTTTTGCCCATCCATAATATATGTTGATTAATTCGTCCTGAATAATATCTCGGGTTTTTCTATCCATCCGTTTTGACTGACTCAGCATTCTCTTGTGCGCCAATTCCAGCCAGGCAAATGTCCTGTCGTCCTTCCTGGAAAGCAAGCCGGTAAGCCGCTGAACATCCGGTGTGCGGTCTATGCTGACCAATGGAGTTGAAATAAAACAGAATTTAGTCTTAAAAGATAGACGGAATATCAGATCTCGGTCTTCTGAAAGACCCAGGTTCTCGTCGAACCCTCCCAACTCATTAAATAGAGAGCGCAAAACCAGCAGGCTCTGCACGCATATTCCATTTTCTTTCACAATATACTGGATTGGATTATCGAGCGGGCCGAACTCTTGAGCGGTCTTAATGCCAGCCTCATCAAACACCGTAGAACTCATGTCAGAGTGACCAATGTAATTGCAGTTGGTCACGCATGCACCGTACTCAGTGCCCAGGGCAGCAAGAACTTCAAATTGGCGCTTCAGCTTAGTGGGGTGCCATATGTCATCAGAACCCAGAATAGATATCCATTTCCCAATGGCGGCCCGTACACCCGCATTTTGTGCAGCACTCGCCCCGCAATTCTCTTGATAATAGTACCGAATGCTATTCATGTATGGCTTGAGTCGCTCCCGTGTATCATCGGTTGATCCATCATCTATAACGATAATTTCATAATCTTTGTATGTTTGGTGCAACACGCTTTCTATCGCATTAACTATAAGCACACTGCGATTATATGTCGGGATCACGACAGATACTGCTGGCGGTGTGATTCGTTCTTCTGTTGAGATAAATATATTCACTTTTAACCCTCCCATGTCCGCTTATTGCATATTTCGTCGGGTTTCTTGTTAACACTGATTGGCAATGTTACTCGTAGTCAGTTGCTCCTACCTTGCTTATGGTCGTACTCAACCACATGGCACTAAGAACGATTGCGGCAAATTGTATAATGTAAGACCACCAATTCATCCAAAGGCCATAGTGCATAATGTATAACTGTTTTGGATATTCCTTAAGACCTTCGTAGTCTGACGTCGACCACGTGGCCAAATTGAACCTCATCCAAAATTGAGCATACAAAATAGTGAGGGCTGTCAATACGTATTTAAATGAGGTATTTGTGCTTAATGTCTTAAAGGTCAACACGAATACTAAAACGAATAAAGGCCATGCTGCCGTAATAAAGCGAGGCTCACAGACAAGCCCCAATAACATAGATATCCCCATGATTGCTACAACTCCAGGTCCCAATTTTCTTGACTCAACGCAGAATTCCTTCCAGTTAAGAGTAATTAGCAACAATACTGGCCCAAAAAACACGGCTAAGGTAACGATAGGCAATAGAAACTTTCCTTCTGGGGGTAAAAACATCCCAATAATTAAACCCCTCAAGCTACCCCCACTTTTATAGTTTGGATTTGATATAGCCTTAACAATACAGAAAGGCACTAGAACAGCGGCAATCGACAATGCAATTATTGTCGGCTGTGTCTTGCGAATACAGTTAATAGTTGCACGAAATATCTGTTTTGATCCGACGAGCATTGCAAGTGCGATCAGCAATCCTGCGAATGATGGTATCGAGGTAATCAATCGTTCAAAACCGAGAAGCTCTCGTCTTGAGGTACATGAAGCAATAAATCGCGGAAAGGCATGGACAAAGAATGAGGGAGCTTTACATTGGAGATCCAATAACGGCCCAATCTTCACCATGATAATGTATCCTGTAATTGACAGTGCAAATAGCGCAATGCAGCTACGTATAACTATATCGTTAATTGAAGCTCCCTTAATTGTAAAAGGTGACGATGCAGGATATACTATGTCTTTAGGAAGTTCTGATTTAATAAATAGTAATAATAACGCCCCGTAGACGCTAACTACTGGCCAGCAAAAAGCTCCAATTACAGTCGTAATAAACAAAGAGACTGGTTTCTTATCAACATAAAAGAGCAATAGCAACATGGCTATAAATAGCGCTGACACGTCGGTGAGAACCGGATAATAAAAGGCATGTTTGGAACAGGCAAAATTTACAAAGATTCCACTAAAACCTATCCAGCGTCCAGCTAGACTGAGATGAACTGTATCGGATATGCGCTTCCACGCCCAACATGCTCCAAGAAGAAGAGCTAGATTATATATTTCATATCCGAATATTATATTTGAATTGCTTATTGGCAAACCAGACAAAAGCAACATCCCACGAACTATAACTGAAGGAAGAATCCTCTGTGCGTAGTAGCTACTTAGCTGTCCTCCACTTATCATTAAACCCAGGGAGCGAACCATGTCTGCATAAAGTACCCCATCCCATCCAAGACCAGCTCCAGCCGGCACTTTCTCTCCCCATAATAAGTTAAAAAGGCCCAGAACAAGGACTATGAGGAACATAAGCCGATGACTGCTTTGGATCCGATCCCATGAGAAAGCTCTTTTTAGTAAAGTCATAGAGACCCTCCATAAACGTTGACGATTACGACGATCCGCGGATTCAGAATTACACTCCCTAGAAAACGTGGCCTAAGCGACTTGTTTAGTCAACACCTACTATGTCTGGAGCAACAACTCTGAATATGACCAGCAGTCGCCTAATCGGTGGTGGTATGCGATCCCAAGAGACAAGTTTAATAAGAACTCTAATTGAGTAAATTCCACTCAGAGCCGTTGCTAGTGTCCCAATGCAGACGGCCCATATAAGTGGTATGAGATAGAAGCCAGAAAACACAATTGCAATTAATGCGAGAAAGACCGCGCCAGTTCGTTGATTTGCAGGGGCCCAGCTAAATCCGCTGAGTTTGTGCACGATTGGAAGCAGCATAATTTCATAAAAGACGTATGATCCAAAGAACGCTATGCCTGCTCCGTTCAACCCATACGATTTCACACATATCCAGGCGAGAATAATGCTGACCACACCCCAGGCGAGTTCACTGCAGAGATAGATGGCCTGCTTGCCTTTTGCGATGATAATGAAACCCATCGGCCACACAATCACTTGAAGGGCCGTTCCAAGGCATATCCAACGTAATACTTCAACTGCAGCACCAAATTTTGTACTGTAAAACAGAGAGATAACAACGGGTGCAAATGTAAGAGTAGCTATCACGCCAGGCCCGGCCAAGAGCAGGCCTACCTGCGTTTGTTCGTTAACCAAGCGATTGCAAACAGCGTTGTCATGGGCGTTTGCTGTAAGGCGGGGATAAAAATCAGCTCCCATTGCCTGTAGAATGAACCCAACATAGAGTCCACCGAGTGTCCAAGCAGATTGATACAACCCTGTTGCTTCAACACCCACCATGCGAAGTACGATGATTCGTATCGCATAGGCCATTCCCATCGTCATAAAGCCGCTTGCCATGAACGCAAAGCCCAGCTTTAAAAGGTCGGATGCCTCCTGCACTACCTGGGTAACCGTCATCGTTGGAGCGTGAATAATTATTTTTCGGCTATACCGCCACGAGACTGCAAGCGACATCAGCGCAATGGCCACAAGGGACGGAACCACACCCTTTTCGCGCAGGAAATACACCATTGGGATGCTGATTATGGTGCCATATAACGCGCCTAGAACCCCCATCTTGGCGAGATCCAGGATGTTCCGCATTCCTTGAATCAACGCACCTTGACCGTTCGACACGAGCTGGAATAACACAGCCAATGACAGAAGGGATATGGCGGTCGCGTGATGCTCGCTGCCAAATGTCAATGAGGATATTTGTCGAGAAAATACGACAAGTAATACAGCACCCAGCACTCCAAGAAGAATCGAAGTCCGTCGCAGCACAATCGTAGTAAGCGCAATCCGCTCGCTGTCATCTGTACCAATTGCATGAGCTATCTGACGCACTCCACTGCTGTTGATGCCCATGCCGGCGATGCATTGAGATAGGCTGGCGATCGATCCATATAGGCCAAACAAGCCGAAGCCGCCCGGGCCAAGCAGCACGGCCATGGCCTTAGTGCGCACGATTCCAATTGCAATATTCAGCACCGAAGAGCCGCCGATCAATGCCGACGCCTTTAGAATCTGGCCGTAGGTACCGCTTACAGCTGCTGATTCTGCCGTCTGAGTTACTGATGGCGATTGATCGGCGGACTGTGCAGTGCTTGGGCTAAGTGGCATAGATTGATTCTTCAGAATCAAGAACGGCTATGAAGTATGTGCCGGCTATTCGGTACTGAAAGTATGTATCTCGCGACAATGGATCCAGGCTCCTATGTATGTATACTCTGACAGCGCTATTGTCTCCATAGCCAGCGCTTAGTGAAAGCCTTGTATAGCCATCGTATAGGCTATACTTTCTGAACTACCTCAAGCCGCACTTGCGGACTACACGGCTCGCATAGCGTCGAGTTTTAGAGATTATTGCTCTTAACATTGGCGCGCTCATACCCTTGACGCCATGGCGTGCTATGGACTCCTGAGTGTCGGTTTCTATCGAAACTGCATATTTGTGGAGCGCGTCACACATGCAATTTGGCAGGGAGTAATCTTGACCAGACTTCGTGAAAATCTCTGTGGGGTGATCTAGTCTCCAAGATCGTGGTGTATTGGCACAAAACAGTTTTTGCCAGTTCGTTGGATAATTAAACGATCCACAAAAGTAATAATCATGTGCGTTAGAAAGGTAGATCGTAGCACCCTCGACTGCTACAGACTCAAATAAATTGAGGTAATAATCGACATGGTATTGATTCATTTCCTGCATACTTTCGATATTCACACAAATATCATAGCGCAGTTGATTAACCCTCTCGAAGTGCCAAGCAGGAACGATCGCAATATCATAACTACTCATGTCAAAATGATCACTAGCGTCATAGTAGGATCCGATTCGCGCCTCCGGGCAAGCATAGGACAAGTACTTCTTAGCATAATAGAGGCTTGCAGGCACCGAGTCGATCATCACATACTGGACAGTATGACCAAAAATATTGAAGGCAGCTTCAGCAAGGCGCCCATATCCACCGCCGACTTCTAATATTCTTGTCACTTTGCCTTCGGATGGAGCGGAGAAGGCATAAAGTAGATTCAAGTCCATGAGGCTTCCTAGATCTTGCCGAAAGATCGGAACAGTGTCCTTTAGTCCTTTCATGTTCTCGGGCCATAAGTCCAGCACATCGCAATGTTGCAAAAAACGATAATACTTTGAGATGTCCGCGTCCGTGGGTCGTTCGGCCCCACCAACCCAAGCGTGCATTAGGGCCTTTAATGTTGAGACCTTGATAAATGCTGCGTTCGACAGAGCGAACTCATATGCCTTTACCGGATCGTAACTTTCTGCTGGCTGGCTTGAATCTTCTGTCATTAGCCAATTGGGATCTGGGATAAGCGGTCCACTATACTGGACCATATCATCAAGAAAGTGCTGATACTCGGTTAGATCAGCCTCAAGTTCAGGCACTGAGTGTTTTTTGATTCGTCTGTTTGCCTGTGGGATCATAAGATTACTCCTTAGCAGTATGAATGCACCATTTTAGCATCATAAGGTATCAAGCGAACTCTTTAACAATAACTTCGCCTCAGCGAGGAGAATTAAGCTACTTCAGAATTCGTACTTGTCTTGGGCGTACGACCTGAGTCAGAGGCAATTCCAACGTTCTCTGGTAATCCATAGTATGCAAGCTAGCAGGAACTATAGTGATCGCAAGAAGGAATGCTATCCAAATGGGACTCATCATCCGGAAACCAGCTTCAGTTAGGCTGTAGATCACCCCGGCGGTCAAGAATGCCAGTCGAATCCTGCCTGCATGCGGATCTCGGAGAGACAAAGTAAACGCACGGCGATATGCTGTTACAATCGCAACTCCCAATAAAAGTAATCCGAACCATCCGAGATTCAAGTAAACCTCAATGTATCCATTGTGGGCCTCCTGAATACCTGTCGCGGTCATATCCCACACACGCTGAAGCCGGCTTCCTAACCAAAAACTTTCAAATCCCGTACCGAGCATGGGGTTCGTTTGCAGGGACAGAACCGCTTTCCAAATGCCTACCCGGCCCGTCAGAGTCGTATTTCTTCCCAAGGCATGAAGAAGCGAGCCTGCAGTGTCAAGAAAGACAGCAAACAAAGGAAGACCCACAGCTGCGCCTATTACAGCATGCATGCTCTTGGTACTGCTGGTAACCCATCGCTGCATTGTGATAATCAGGACCGCGCTCCCCATGGCAAGACAGGACAACGAGGTCATGGAATCGGCCTTTACTACAAGCCAAATGGCAGAAGCGAACATTACGCTATAAGCGATCAAATGCCGTGCCCGATGCGGCATCTTGCGATATTCATAAGCATCAATAAACGCCCAAAGCGCGCCCAAGCCGCATACTAGACAGGTCATTCCGAGCAAATTCTTGGTGGTTGTCACCCCAAAGTAATACGTGGTCCTGTCACCCAGGTCGTATACGCTTCCTAAATTCGGATAATAAAAGATAAAGAGCAGAGATAGCGGTAATAGCACAAATGCCGCCCGTGTAAGAAGGCGTTTTGTCGCAGCCTGTGGATTCTGATCAGTGAGTACGATCAGTATCATCACGATGTCGCCAATTGCCTTGATCCATCGCTTAAGAGAAACGTAAGGATAATCGGACCAAAGAATGCTGAGAGCGCAGTAGGAAAAGAACAACAGAATCGGCAGGTTTTGCTGTATAAAGCTTATGACTTTACGCGATCTTAAATTCAGGACCATCATCCCGCTGGCAATCAAGATTCCGAACACTGTTGCGTCGAGCGGGTTTCCCTCTGCGTACTGCTCTGCCTGGCTGATTGTCGGGCCCACATGAAGCCAAGTGGACACAGTACGCGACCCATTGATTAGCAGCCAAATCAATGGAATCCAAAGAACCTTCGATGTGCGCGTTTTCGTATCCCGGTCCAGGTAAAAAAGTCCCAGGATGCCCGCAACGCATACGATCGTGGCAATGATTTTACTCATCTGAGGTCGAAAAAGAGCCGGTGCAAATGCTCCAGCGTCAAAATGGTGTGGATTTCGGCGGTGTAGTTGCGGTCGCCCTTTAGGTGACTATTCACGATCGCTTTCACTGTGCTTGCTTGCAAGTATGGCCTAGACAGGGTCCGCGAATCAAGCAGCATTTCCCGCACGTAATTGGATAGAGCATCTCGGTACCAGACCCGGAAGTGAGTGAATTTATGCCTGCCCAGGAAAACCCGCTCGATGTGGAGGGATGAAAGCCGATGATCGATTCGCGCCAGCCACTGTGGCATGCCGTAGTCATAGGCGTACTCCGCGCGCATCGTGAAACGATGGATGCGAGGACTCAGTTCTGCTGCCAGCCTGCCGCCTTTCCCGGCAAATCCCAGATCTGTCCGGATCTTCCGGAGATCGGGGCTGCCTTCCCCGATGAGTCGCTCTCGTAGATCATTGTTCGTGAGGGTAGGCGCGGGGGCGCGAAAAAGAACCTGGACGAGTTCATTGTCAACATATGGAGTTCGCATGGTTAATTGCGACGACTCCAGGGACAGAAGACCTTGGTGATACCAGGGCGCCTGCCGGAATGCGGCAAAGGTAAGAGCATTTCCATGAGAGATCCGGGCATAGGTTTCGTCAGCCCTTGCAATTTCAGCGAGCAGATCTGAGCTGAATAGCCCTGGAGTGGGCTGTTCTGGCCGGAACACACACACATGACGAAGCATTTGGTCACCATAATTGCCTGTCATGCGAATGGGTGCAATCTGCCGGGCAAGTTCGTTCAAGTAAAGATCCGGCGACTGACTTACCCCGGCGCATCCGTCAGTAAGATACACCGTGCGCTCCGCATAATACGGAAAGCGCGAGAGGAACTCATTCCCAACCGGAATCACTTCGTAAGGCTGTTCGCATACCTGGGCCACCTGGCGTGCCACGCGAACATCGCGGGATTCGCGATAACTGCCGCCAAATGTGTAACAGGGAAGAGAGCCAGGCATAGGCTTGCGCCAAGCAAGGATCATCCGAGTGTCCAACCCTCCCGTCAAAGACAGTCCGATCCGCTCCGGCCCACTGAAATATCGAGGCAAATTGCGCTCAAAAATCCGCCGGACCTCTTGGTAATAGGGTTCGGTCTCCATGGGAGACTGGTTCTCCCACTCCTGCGGCGAAAAGTAACTTCGCTTCCGCTCAATAAATCCCTCACGAAAAACCCAGGCCGATGCGCAAGGCAACACGCGAATGCCCTTAAAAAGCGTCCTGTCATCCAGAACACACCCGCAGGCAATAAAATCGCCTAACCCCATTGAATCCGGCGATCTAAGTTCAGGCCGAACCTCCAGGATGGCCTTTGTCTCGGCGGCAAAGTAAAAGGCATCCTTCGCTTCGTGATAATTGATTCGGTGCAACCCCCAGCGATCGTTAAAGAGCGTCACTGTTCCCTGCATCCGGTCTGCCAGAATGCCATGAAACTGCCCATTCAAGCCTGCCGGAAAGTCGGCATCCTCCTCTGATAAATGAACTAGATATGAGCAGCCATCTGCATCGAGTATGTGTCCTTGCTCTTTCAACCGCTGCGCGGTTCCGGGCTCGTGAAATTCCTCGCCGGAAAATATGAGCACCTTCTCCCCGGACTCGTTTTGCAGCGGCATTCCGTCTGCGAACGATCCTTTGTGTGCCACCCATCCTACATACAAACCCAGTCGCGCGTCACACAATGTTCCAGTTACATAGAAGGATTCGTGACGAAGAGCTTCGACCATGCGAAGCAATTCCGCTTCGGCACGCTCAGGCTGCATTTTTGTGATCAAACCGACTATTCCTGGCATAGAAATCAGTCTTGGAAGATGTGGGAGAAATGATGTAAAAGAAGCCGTGTAAATGGAAGTGCCTGTTGGTTGTTAACCGAGCGTTTCATTATGCTAGTTTGCCGCAGTGAGCAACTTCAGTTATGCATGAAAGATGGCGTATAATATATGAGTTTTACATCTTAAGGCTTGTTACCGGCATATACTGCCAGTTATAAATACACTCTAGGAATTGGAGCCGGCGGGAGGATTTGAACACCCCATCTGTCGATCACTATTCGGCCGCTCTGGCATTGAGCTACACCGGCTTTTCAACTTTGTCATATTATACATTTTCGCCCGTATGCCGACAACAAAGACTATGACGCTCTGAGGAAGAATGCCGAGGATCCCGCGATATAGTTTCGTGCGAACGCATATGGCCCCCCACGTAGTTAGTGGAACATAATACCGCGGCACCAGAACCTCTTCAAATCCGTTGCGCACCTTGAACTCCCTTAAAGGATTGTCCCCCTTGTTCCCATAGTTAAAGAGCCCATAGGTTACGCAGATAACTCCTCTCGCTTCACACTGTTCGATCGCTTTGGCAAGCATAGCATTGGCCGGACGCATATCGCTGTGGCTTAACTTTGGCGCCAGCTGTAAGATTGATCCGACATTTCCTCTGAATACTATTTTTAGAAAACCAATCAGTTCACTGCCGTGGTAAGCGCAAATAAACTCGCTGCGTTCAAGAAATGCCGAGTGATCCTTTTTCACCTGGTCGAAACTCTTCCCATAGTGCGTGTAGCGACGCCCCTGGCGCACCGGAGAATCGTTATTAACATCAACGATTCCATGGATGAGTTCATCGTCGAGTTCCTTGACTTTTAAAACCACGCCGCGTTTTCCAGATCGCCTGACGTTCTTGCGGCTCTCCTGGGGCAGCCCATTCCACCACTGCTTGAAGCTAGTAAAACGTATTGCGGCAATACTTTCTTCTTCAAAAGGATATGAATACTTTGGCTTGATCTCCGTAGGTTTTTGGGTAAATGTAAAGATATCCGCCCGAGGAGTTTCTGAATCAGCGTTCTTCAACGCTTCAATACAGCGGTCAGGATGCTCAACTTCCTTCTCTGCCCATACTTCGTCATGAACAGCGGCCATCTTGATCCATCTTCCAGTCACGACGATCGTGTCGCCATTAACAACTAATGACGGCACTTTAACACGTTTTCCTTTTATGCTGATCTCGAATAAACTTCCCATGATCTAAGATTTCTCCCGCGCTGGCATCGACCGACTCAGTTGACTTTCAAGAGCTGCCAGAACTCTGGTTCATAACCGTCTTCCTATTGCCAGAAGTCATGTTCAATCACGCTGCCCAAATGATTAGCTGCTTGCCTGTAATCTATGAACCTTGGTTTTCAAGAGTCGTTGCCGCAACTTTCTTTTTCCTGCCCGTAACACATCTGCGAGTTTAATGATTGAATAGCCGAACGTGCTGGCAACCGCATCGAATTTTCCCAAGTAATAAATGTCCCGGCCATGCTTTCTGGCTAATTCGCTCTTGAATCGATATGTTCCAGGATTCATGGCTGGATTGATGCCATTTAAATTGTAGATTGAGACTCCCTGCCGTTTTAGTTCTTCTACCAGCCTCCAGCGCAGAAGATGTGACCCGCAGCTTTGAATGCCAACATTGCTTGTTGCGGCAAACAGCTCGATTCCAATCTTTCCTATCGCGCTCCATACAAGGCCAGAGCATGAGTCTTCACCGGACTTGCAAAGCATGATCTTCATCTTTAACTGCTCCGGCAATTGGGCCTGAAGCTGCCTAAAATAACTAAATGTATTGGATTCGACGAACATTTTACGGGATACCATCTCATTGTATATCTTCACAAATTCATCGACTAGCTCTTCATCGGAACCCTCAATTACCTCAAGCCCGCAATTTTCAGCGTGCTTCAGGCTGCGTTTCCAATTCCGCGCCATACCCTCGCGCAAGATCTCGAGCGAAGTCGTCAGATCCATTAGGATGGTTCTATCTCCAGTTTCTTTGCCGATCGGCAAGAACCCTTCTTCGGCAAGAATTGCACTCAAAGGAAGCGGATCATCATCGAAAGCCATGGGAAACAATCTGAGATTCAAGCCTCGCTTGCAGACATACTCATTGCGAAGCGCGCGGACTGACTGACGAAAGTTCTCTATGTCCGCCTCTGCGCCTGTCCGCCGCCACAATGGCCCCCACCCGACGTATGCAATACCAAGGTTTATTACAGGTAACTTCTTGATCCTGACCTCTGCGGTGGCAACAACATCGCCCTTCAACTTCAACACCAAATGGCTCATATTGCGGCGGCCTGCAACGACTGCCGCATACGCCCAGGTCTGGTTAATGTTGCCGTCCTCGAATCCCTGCACAAACTGATCCCACGTCTGCTCGTCCGTTCCATCAACCTCGGCACTGTACCCGACTGCTAAGGGCAGGATATTTCTTCTTAACATACTTGAACTACCTTTGTTTATTCCTGAATAATAAGTAAAACGTAGATGTTTTAGGCATTATTGCTAATCCGTCACATATTCTTCTCGAACGAGGCTGATGCCAAAAACCGCGAAAAGCCTTCCTAAGTGATAGCATAGGCTGACCAGAAGCTCCATAAAGCGATGTTGTCCCAGCAGTAGGGCAAACGGTAGAAGCAGGGCGTAGAGCGGTATTGCAATGATAGCCTTGACGACATTGCGGATTCCAAAGGTTGATAGTCTCGTATCCATTGCTCCGCCAAGCAATGCCCTTCTTACAAGATAGTTACGCTTCCAACGTGCCGGGGGAACCACCTCGAATACTTCCGCCTCCGCGCACCAAATAAAAACACACCCCTCTTCTATCTTTCTCTTGAAGAACTCCTGATCTTCACCCACCCTGAATTCGGGCCGGAAAGGGGATGCATTCCCGGCAATAATTCGTCTGTTGATCAACACATTCCCTGTTCGCGCTTCACGCCAGTCAACCTTCATCCCAGTTGGATTGACCCTGCGAATGTAGAACTGGCCTTTTTTCAGCCACTCGGGCGGAACTTCATCAAAGCTCCGCAGCACGGGCCCAAGCACGCCGTCTACTTTGTAGTTGTTGCAGGTTTTGAATAATGTCAGCAGCCATTTCTGGATCGGGAATTCATCATCGTCAATAAAAGCGGAATACTCGCCATCCGCGTTGTTGACAACTTTGTTCCGGGCCAGCGCTATGCTACGTTTCGGTTCGACAACATACTTCACAGGGACTGCGGAAGTCCTGCGATACTCTGCAACTGTGTCTTCGGCAGACTTCTCTTCATCGTTGTCAGCTACAACGATCGAATACGTAAATAATCCCTCGGTCTCTTGCCGGCTTAGTTCGTTCAGAAGTCGTTTTAGCGGTAGCGGCCGCTTGTATGTGCAAATGCAGACAGATATATGTGTGATGGCCCGGTCCTGAACGAATACCGCCAGATCTATGCCGTCCGCTATCTTTTCTGAATTAGCGTCAGTGTGTGACAAGCTCATTCAATCTCCTCAACGCGGGCGCCACGACTCCCGTAACGCAGTAAATACCCTCGAGCCACTGCCACCTTACCGGCACAACGCATCAGCTCGCCGTCAATCAAAAACCTGTATTCGTTATTGTTGATAGGATGTGCCTCGATTTCGACGTTGAAACGAGCCCCAATTTGAATTATTCGTTCCAGCCTGCTGCGTGGTTCAAGCGGCAATAAATCAAAAAAGTAATCAGCCATGCGGAAGCGTTTGGCGAGTCGCCGGTCTTGCCATTGGCGGTATATACGATTGAGCCAACTCTTTTCTTGCGGCCATAAAGAGAAATTCCTGCGCACAATCGTGCCCCGGGGTAAAAGATTCTGTAAGGTTATATTCGCGCATAGATGCATATGGTGGTGGCCATCCATGCGTAGTGCCGGTACGCCATATAGCCGCTCATACTCATCTTGCTGCGCCTTAACTACGTACTCAAATGCTCCGGCGAGGCCTGGATGAAATATGATCGGCGCATATCGATTCGATCTCAAGAAGCGGGATATCTTCTCTTGTTGTTCTATTAACCGCGAGGGACATCGCGGTGCAGAAAAGGGCATGGTAAGGTTCAGATGGAGGCCCGCGTCAATTCCATGCTGCAGTGCAAGTTGCGCAGCACGTTCAGAATCCTCCATGAACCCCATCGCACTTACCGAGGAGACCACGCCGTGAACTATGCAGTCTAGCGAACGGTCGGTTGTAGCTACATTTCGTCCCCAGTCGTCCGCATTCACAATCACAGCGGCGCCGAGCAGATCCTCTGCGCTGCTTCCAGGCAACTCGGCGCTTGCGGATTTGCCGGCGATCTGGTCATTATTCATATTTCGGCGCCCTTGAAGATTGTCTTACCAGTCAATGCTCTCCTAAGCCGTTGCATCTGTTCACGCTGGTAAAACTTTCTTAACTCTCTAGACATTGGCCTATCTATACGCCGCATCGTTGCCCAAATAAAACCCGTCGCTATCGCCAAGCCGCGCAACACGAATGGCTTTTGTGTCGTCTGATACACAATTCGGAATAACTCCCAAAGTGGGTGGTTACCCATGGTGTAGTCCATGACGCCGTCTGTAAATCTTGCTCGTATCAGACTGCGTTGCGCAGTACCCACTTTGCGATGGTGCATACACACTTTATCGGTGAATGTGCGGGTCTTCCAGCCTTTCATCCTGGCCGTAATTACAGCAATACAGTCTATTGTTCCAACCTTGACGGGCGTATAACCGCCGATTGCCTCATAGCATTCGCGCCGGAACACCTGACAGGCTCCAGATACATGCTCAATGCTCACAAACCGGTAGTCAAAAGTTGCGCCATCTGTCTCCACGTAGGGTGTTCCCACCACTCCAAGCAATTTATCCGTAGCCAGTTTTCCTAGCAGGAAAGAGAAGTAGTCGCTCGCAAAAGTAATGTCCGCATCCAGGCTGACGATCACCTCATATGGCAATCCTTCAACCCGTTCCTTTCCGGCGTTGAACGCGTAAACTTTACCAGCAAAATGCCGTTTTTCGCGTTCCGGCATTCGAACTAATTCAATCCATTCGTGCTCGAAAGCATATTTTTTGACAATATTGTCAGTGCCGTCTGTTGACCCATCGCTGACAATGACCCATTTCAACGGGCGCACCGTCTGCGCCAGCATCGACTGTATCGTTAACTCGAGAAATTGCGCCTCGTTCCGGGCTGGAGTCACAACTACATAGCACGGATATATTAACATCACGGCTCCTTTCTCGTTCTATCGGACACACTGTAAATCTATATTTTGCCCTGACCAAATATCTCAACAACCGCGTTGCGGTTTTTGAGTTACAAGTGCACGTCGATTCAACATATAACCATACAAGGTTATGGAGGATATTTTCAAAATATACGTCCCATTGTCGACGGGGGAAATCCGGCAACAGCAATCCAAGACTTGATTAATCCGCCGAATCGTTCAGGAATTAACTTGGCCGCGGGGAAAAGCTGCCGCAGCTCTTTTGCCGTCATTAATCGAACCTCTTTGACAAGCTCTTGAGCACGAACACGGTCCGAACACGGCCCACGCTGGCCGAATTTCCATCTTCTTAACAATGAAACACGTACATTGAACGGCATCCATTGCCATCCAGGAACGAGGAAGTGTGGCTCAATTGGAAACCAGAAGTTCGGTGTCTGTACCCAATATGCTTTACCTACACGGCGGACTTCTGACGCCATCCGTGTCTGGTTTTCGAGCGTGAATAGATGTTCTATAACCGAGTTGCTGAATACAATGTCGAAACTTGCATCAGCGAACTGATGCAGATTTGTAGCGTCCCCAATAACCGGCGTGATGTTAACATTTCTTGTTTGTTGTTCGATCGTATTCAGTATCGTTATTTGAATATCGTCGATACCCGCCCATCCTCGCATCTCCCAAAATATATTCTCGCCCCCGACATCGAGTATCCTCAGCGGCCGCGGTATTCCCGATGCCAACAGAGCAAACAATTGAAATCTCTTCGCCCGTAACCGATTCGAGAAAGAATCCGGGTCGTTGACATTGTCTGCGAGTCTTATCAACCTTGAACTGAATAGCATGGAATGCCTGTGCGCGCCCGGCGCTTATTATCCAAAGATTTTCTTTTTCTATTCAACAGCGCTGTCGGATTCTAATATGTTTATTCGCCGCCAGCATTCTCTTCGTATTGCTAACGTCTTTGTTAACTTTAAAGCATAATGCCACAAAACATTTTAAGCTTTCTGAAATAATTTATGCGCTTGGTTCTGCTCGCTGCTTGAATAGGCGCACTGCAAGGGAAGCAAAGCGGCTCACAATGCCGTTACTAGAAACATAGTTGTCGCGTATTTCGGATAAATATCTCCGTATCGCAATCTTGAATTTATAATTTATTGGCTCCGGACTCGGTATCTGATATTCCTTTTCATGGTAATCACACTTTAGCTCCGTACTGCTGCCGGGAAGCACGTTGACGACAAACTTTATGCATCCATTCGTGTACTCATGTTCTAAAGGCACCAGGTCAGCCGTAACCCCCTTGAAATCGGTGATATTTGCTACATCTTTCATAACAGTGAATTGTTTTGGCAATTCGCTGTTGTTCTCAAGAATGAGATGTTCAGCAAACATCTTCACTAAGGTTGACCCATCGCCACTCTGCACGCTATAGCTGCGGCATACAGCGTCCCCAAGAGTCCGCCAGCTAAGTTCCCACCTTAAGGACTTCAGCTTAACTAAAAATTTCAAGAGCTTTTTGCCGTGGTCCCGAAACAGATCGTGGTGCCCGGCAAGAAAACACGGCTTTCCTAACAATCCGTCGAATGCAAAATTTTCAATTCCCTGGTCAATGTACCGCCGCGTGAAAATGGGAAATCCTCCATATCGTAGAACGGCGATGCTCCATAAATCCGCTATTGTTGTTTTATTGAAGTCGCTATCAAACGGCGCGACTTCCGTATTCACTGCGGCGATGAAACCATTCTCTTTGAGAGCCGTTCCTATCTCCTGAGAAAACGCGCCCTGCGGGAAGACCTGGATATTGTCATGCTGAAGCCCGGTTCTCTCACGGAGGGCTTTCATTCGATATTTTGCGGTTTTGAGCATTCTGTCGAGCCGTTCGACCGAGCGAATCGCGAATTCTCCGCCGGAGTGATCGCAGCCATGCATGCAGATAGACAGTTTCTCATTGTGTTGCTGAATGGCAGCAACCGTAGCGCGATTTGTTCGCCGCCAGTTCCATGGTATGAATGCGATAGTCACTGCCACTCTCTGCCGATCTACTAACTGCAACAACTCCCGATAGTCAAGAAATCCATACTTCGCCTTCAGCAGCGGATCATCAATAATAAGACAGGCGTTTGTTTCCGGAGCGCTCCAGCAGATATCGCGAAATGACCACTTGAGGTACATCGCAATCGGAACCGCTCCGGCGAAAGTCTTCTTCACATCGAAATGTGTAGCGGAGCGTTGATGAATGTCGATTACCGACTGTGACGCATCCAAATAATAATTCACTTTGGCATGCACAAGCCTTGCGAAGAGGTGCCCTTCCGGCGCGCTGGCCAGACTCTGAAACTCGCCCACTGTGCGCTGGATTGTGAGCATCGAGTCTGCGGCGCCAGGCTCCAATTGCATCTCGAGGCCTGACAATGGGCCGCACATCTCCGGGAAATCATCCGCAATGGAAACGCTTGTCGGCTGCTCCCCCAGGTTCAGTACATCAGCCTCCATATCCCCCGTTAACTCTCGAAGCAGATTCCTGCAAACATCCGTCAATTGAAATCCATAAACGAATACAGATGAGGCTGACGTCAATAAATTCGCCAACGTTCTGTCTCGATCCGATAACAGAATCTTTGCCAAAGACTTTGCGGATACAAGAATGGAAAACTTGGAACAACTTGCGATCAGCCTGGCAACACCGTCTTGCTTCACTTCACTGGTTGTCAGCGCAGTCCATGGAATACCGAAGAAATCGAGCATGTCCTCTATGCGGCGGTCGTCCAACGAATAACTATCGCTGCGAATAAGCAGTGCCATCGGCAACAGAATGTCCTTAGAGATATTCATCATTTCCTTGAAGGGCTGGCATCATTCTTCGGTATTTAGGCAATCATTGGGCGTGGCTGCGGGTCTTGCGGCTGATCACCAGTGATCTCATGGCATATCGCCGCCCCAAGCCGTTGAGTAAGGGAGTCATGAATCGCACGACCGCCGTGAGCAGCGGACCCGCGGAATGGGGAATCCAGCAGAAGTTTTCTTTGCGCAGGATTTCAAGCCCTGCGACCGCAAAGGGATGAGCGTATTCATCCAAAGACGGTATATGGGTTGATTCCGGCGGCTTTGTGAGTAGATTGCGGAGGCGGCTGCGAAAAGCGGGAAACTTGGCGTTCATGTCTATCGAAATGCACAATCCTCCATCTGCAAGAAGTTCATGAATTCCATTCGCGCAGTCTTGCTCGTTCTTCAGTCGATGACAGTAGCGAACCGTGTTCACTCCAATGACCAGATCGAATGATCCAGCAAGTAACTCCTTTTCTAGACCAAGCTCTCTGGTCACATCGGCAATGAGATATTCATTTCTCGCTACGCAGAATCGTACCTTGTCAATAAGCTCCGGCTTGAGGATTTCCTTGGCTTCAGCCTTCGCTGATTCGATAAGCGCCTCAGAAAAATCGGTTCCATACCCGTATTCCACCGCTATGCCGCGCCGCTCCAGCACAGAAATCAGGTACAGAAGATTCATACCTGCTCCACAGCCGAATTCCAGGATGCGCAACCCCTTGCCGGCTTTCGCCTTCGCAATATACCGATCGATGGCCTCCAGGTATATTTCGCCGTAATCGTGCTCCAACAGATAGCTGATCCCATATCCAGCCGTCTTTTTCATGTATCGGTGAATATTGATCTCTGCGTTATATTCTTCAAGAAACTCTTGCCGCAAATTGGAAGTCGTATTGCTGTCAGTTTCCATCATCCCCACATATCCGCACCCGTGCGGAGGTTTTCCATCTGGAATATTAGCGGACCGACATTCAAATGCCGGCTCAGTTAGAGCGTTTCAAGATTAACAGCAAGGTCAAAAGCCGAGAGCATGGGAGAAACACTGCTTTCCTGTTTCTGCACTTAGTTCCCAAGATCAAATTCATCCAGGACAGATTGTTCACTCATGCCAACGATTTGTCTTCTTCTTTCGTTAGCCTGGATGCGGCTTGGATGTAAATGCGAGTATTTCTTCGACCACTCTGCTCTGCTGTTGTTCTGTTAGCTGCGGGAACATTGGCAAGGAGACGATCTCCGAGGCAACGCGTTCCGTCACCGGGAAGTCTCCCCCCCTATAATTCAGCGAAGCGTATGCCTTTTGAAGGTGCAGCGGAATCGGGTAGTGAATTCCCGTGCCGATGCCAACGGATTTCAGGTGGTTCATCATGCCTTCGCGGTCGTTGGTACGAATCACATACAGGTGATAAACGGCGTGAGACCAGGCAGGCTCGAACGGGAGGCTTACTGCCTTGTTGCTCGCCAGAGTCTGGTTGTACCCGGCTGCCCGGTCGCGGCGCTGCGCGTTCCACCCTGCCAGATGTGGCAGCTTCACATGCAGAAGTCCAGCCTGGATCGTATCCAGACGCCCGTTGTAGCCTTCCATGTCGTGGTAGTACTTCTTTACCTGGCCATGATCGCGCAGCATCTTGACTGTACCGGCCAGCGCAGCGTCGTTCGTGGTGACTGCTCCGCCCTCGCCACATGCTCCGAGGTTTTTCCCGGGGTAAAAGCTGAACGCTGCCGCTCGGCCTATCGACCCTGCCTTCATCCAGCGATTGTGTTTCTTGGAAAAGTATTCAGCGCCGTGCGCCTGGCACGCATCCTCAATCACGATAAGGCCGTACTTGCCGGCCAACTCAAGAATCGAATCCATATCGGCCATTTGGCCGTATAGGTGCACCGGTAAAATCGCCGTAACCGGCCGTCCGCTCCGCATGCTGATCGGTTTTCCCGATTGATCCAGAGTGCACTGTTTTTCCAAATACTGCTGCAACTTATCGACCGACATGTTGTAGGTTTTCTCGTCGATGTCGACAAATTCCGGGATAGCGCAGGCTTGCGAGATGGCTTCGGTTGTGGCTATGAATGTGTTTGGTACGGTTAGAACTACGTCGCCCGGCTGTATTCCAGCAGCCATCAAGGCAAAACGCAACGCATCCGTACCGCTGCTCACGGCAGCGCAATGGCTGGCATCGCAGAAGGTTGCGAATGCCTTTTCAAATTCCTCCACCATTGGCCCGCCGACAAATCCAGCCGTATGCAGCCCTTGTCGAAAGACGTCAACAAGCTCTTGCTCAAGTTCCATGTGTGGTGTCACCAGGTCGAGAAAAGGAATTGCGTTAGGCATACTATGCTCTCCTGTCTGATTGGATGAATCGCATAACCTTGGCCGGGTTTCCAGCCACAATCGAGTTAGGGGGAACATCTTTCGTGACGACGCTACCTGCCCCCACCAACGCGTTCTCGCCGATGGTTGTGTTGGGGAGAATCGTGGCCCCCGATCCAATGGATGCACCCTTTTTGATAACTGTTGGCTCAACTTTCCAGTCGTCTTCGGTTTGCAGGTTTCCTTCTGCAGTAGTGGCGCGAGGATAACTGTCATTCAGAAACATGACTCCGTGCCCGATAAAGACATTGTCCTCGATGACTACGCCTTCACAGATAAAGGTATGACTGGAGATCTTGCAACATTTTCCGACGCTGGCGTTCTTCTGTATTTCCACGAACGCGCCGATCTTTGTCTCATCTCCGATCTCGCACCCGTAGAGATTGATGAATTTTGAAAGCCGGACGTTCTTCCCCAGTTTGACGTCGTTCGAGACGCAGTTGAATGAGTTCATAAGTAGACCAGGGATCCTCTCTTGCTCAGTGATTCACTGGCCGCTTCCAGCATTTTGACTACCCGCAGGCCGGCGCATCCGTCATTAAGCGGCGTTTGTCCAGTTGAAATGCAATCCACAAAGTAAGACATCTCCCGATTCAAAGCCTCAACCTGCTCCAATTGAGGAGCCCACATATCGCCTGACCGGTAGTTCACCAGCAATTGGTAAACGCCTTCCCGATTGCTGATATTCACTCCCTTGTCGTACACTTTGACCTTTTCGTCGGCATCCAGATCGTTCCAGACCAACATGCGTTTCTCGCCGCCAATGAGCGTGGTCCTGACCTTTACCGGCGAGAGCCAGTTGACGTTTATGTGGGCTATGACCTTTTCGGGGAAATAGAGCGTCATGAAAGCCACGTCCTCATAATCGTTCACATGCTTCATCCCCGTCGCCACAACTGCCTCGGGACTTGCTTTGATGAGGTAATCCATAATGGAAAGATCGTGCGGCGCAAGGTCCCAAAGAACATTGATATCGTGCTGGAAAAGACCCAGATTCACGCGTGTTGAATCGTAGTAATAGAGCTTCCCCAAGGATCCTTCATCCATGAGCTGGCGGATCTTCTTCACTGCTCCGGTAAATAGAAAGGTATGATCCACCATGATCGTAAGATTTTTTTGCTGAGCAAGGTTGATCAGTTCCTCCCCCTGCGCCGAATTGCTGGTGAACGGCTTCTCAACGAACACGTGCTTACCGTTCTCTAGAGCGGCCTTTGCCAGTTCGTAGTGCGTCCAGACCGGTGAGATGACGGCGACTGCATCGATTTCTGCCGAAGAAATCACTTCTGATGCGTTTGCTGTTACCTTGATTGCCGGATAAGCCTTCTGGGCGCGTTTCCGCGCGTTTGGGTCCAAGTCCGCAATTGCAAGGACTTTGGAACCTTCCAGACCCATAAAGTTCCTCACGATGTTAGGGCCCCAGTAACCGTAGCCGATTACGCCAAAATTCATATGTTTTCACCCTTTGTAAAACTGTCGATGATTAGCAATATGTAGTGGTGGAGAGGCGAGTCTGACATCAAGCTGAGCGGCTGTGGGCCCGGCAGGAGTAAAAAGACTGATAGATGCGCAGAACTCAATGCGCACCTTTGCCTCTGATTACTGCGAGAGGGGTAAGCAAGAGAATCTTGAAGTCGAGCCAGGGAGACCAGGTGGCGGCGTATTGCAGATCCATCCGGACCATTTCGTCGAATTTAACGCGGCTTCGACCGAAGACCTGCCACAACCCGGTAATTCCAGGCTTGAAATCCAATACCCGGCGGCGGTGCCACGTCTGATATGCCCTCAACTCATAAAGAACGGCGGGGCGAGGGCCGACGAGCGACATATCTCCCATCAGAACATTCAGAAACTGCGGTACTTCATCCAGGCTGGTTCTCCGCAAAAACCTGCCCACTCGCGTGACTCGATTATCGTTCGTAAGTTTGTAAACGCCCTCGCCATCCTCGGCCGTAGGTATTGGCTCCGCCTCGTTGGATATCAATTTAGTTACAAAATTTTTATGAACGCTGCGATCGTTGTCGATTTGCATGGTTCGGAATTTCAGGACGGTGAAGCGCTTTCCGTATTGTCCAACTCTTCTTTGCCTAAAAAGAATGGGGCCTTTGGAGGACGCTTTAACCGCTATCCCGACGATATACAGCAGAGGCATGCTAACAATTAAAGCCAGTGCGCTGCCGACAATATCGATCCCTCGCTTAACGGCTAGCATGAACTTTCTGCCTTTGCCGGGTTTTAGCAGGTCGGGATACAAGGTCGGAGTAATGGGAGGGCCAACATTGCCATCATCCCAGTCGTCGGGATAGAAGAAGAAAGAGATGCTGATTTGACTGAACTGGTCAGGCGTCAACTTGTCTCGGAGCAAGGTGCTCACTCTGCTATGGAGCAAGTTCTGGATTGAGATCTTCTCCTCGGCCACTAGCCCGGTAAAGATCACTCCTACCGCAGTTTGATCTTTATACCAGCCTAAAACATCGGTTTCCCTAAAGAATGCCAGTAACGCGAATACAATACTGTCAAGCACTCCTCCGGCATCACCGGAACCCTGTTGATTGCCGGCCTCCAACAACATGAGCAGGAAGGGATTCCCGGAACGTTCTGTCCTCTTGCGCTCGATGGCAATCATCCGCATGAAAGCCTTCTCATTCAGGGCTTCGCGTTCACCAGCCGATAGCGGCTCGAGTAGCGAACCATCCGGATTTGAGGCTTTATTCAAGCGTGTCGACGTCACAGCTTACTCCCCCACGACAACAACTTCCATGTTCCGCTTACTTCAGACTAATCTGACCGGTAATTCTCGAACATCAGCTCCGTACCGCCCGCCATTGAGGCTTCCATCTTGATGGTTTTCAGCTCCCGTAGACTGCTTATAAGAGGATATGCCCGCCAAACCATGCGCTGCCGCGGGTTCCACGTCCGAAGCATCAATTTCCACTCCCACGGACTGCGATAACATGCCTACAGATAGGACTAGGCGATACTGATTTTTCTTGCGAACCAGAATTCCTTCAATGCCTTCGAGAGTACCCCGTTTGACTCGAACCCGTTCGCCGCACTTCAGAAAAGGATGCGGTTCTACGCGCAGAGATCCTTCAACAGTCTTCCGTATCGCCTGAATCTCCGCTTCGGGGACTGTCGCTACATGCTCGCCATTGCACAGAATCATGTGTACCCCTGGGGTCATCACGGCCTGCAATCTGCGATTGTGTTCTCCTCTCAAGAATAGATAGCAGGGGAATAGCGGCAGCGATAGCACTTTGCTCCTGTCTTTCCAGCGCCGGGTTGACTCATAGAGCGGCAGAAAAACCTCAAAGCCCTTTGCCGACAACATCCCTGCAACTACTTTTTCGTGTTGGTGACGGGTATAGACCGCCCACCAAGCCGAATCTTCTCGCGTTTGGGCGCCTAATTTCTGTAAGGCCGACACTATGATTCTCCCCTTTTTTTCGATCGGACGGTCTTTCTGACGCCTACCGGATATACACAGCTTCGCCCTGTGGGCTACAGCCCTCATTATTACGCTTTCAACCCTCTTGAACTCAGCCTCGGGACTTTAGTACCAATTCAATCAACACTTTGCCCGGCTATTGGATAGTTCGTTAAGTAAGACAAATCTCCCTAAAAGCATTATCTCCCGGTAATAATCCGAGCCGGAGGAACTGCCCTGCCATAGCTGCGAAGCGATGATATGCGAGTTGTACGAAAGGAAGAAATGACCCAAAAGTTCTATAGCTATGACACAACCGTTTTAGAGTCATGGGGTTGCGTTGCGCTGTCCCCAGGAGGGATCGTCCCGGCAGGTTTACGATGCGGTCATCTCTCTGCCCTTGGCCTCTCGCCCCAGCAGCGCCAACCCGGCAAGAGACAACGAAACCACCACCACCGTAATCGCCAACACCGCGGGATAGTTTCCCCAGCGCTCGGCTGCCAAAGCCTGTGCCTTACCGTTCCACGAGGTTACCAGGCCACCTAACTGATAGGCGAGGCCGGGAGCCGTGGCTCGCACCGGGGCCGGCGAAAGCTCGGTGAGATAGGCCGGCACCACCCCCCACGCCCCCTGTACCATGAACTGCATTAACACCGCGCCGACGCCTAGCGTGATGGCAGAATGCCCATAGGCATAGAGCGGAATCACGGGAATCGATAAGAGCGCCGCGGTCACGATTGCCCGTTTGCGCCCCCACTTCTCCGAGAGCGTTCCAAAGACAAGTCCGCCGGCGATGGATCCAAAGCCGTACAGAACGCCGATCAGCCCGATGGTCTCCGGCGAGAGCTTGGCCGCAACCGAGAGGAAGGTCGGATACACGTCCTGAGTGCCATGCGAGAAACTCATGAAGGCGGTCATCAGCAGCACTAGAAATAGAAAGGTGGGCAAAAAGGCGAGCA
>Ga0182027_10002972_pt1 | contig 27199 bp, 27 predicted proteins | sample 712E1DmetaG_FD_121300 | JGI IMG/M metagenome (GOLD analysis project Ga0182027, IMG submission 121300) | Permafrost microbial communities from Stordalen Mire, Sweden - 712E1D metaG (Illumina Assembly) | ecosystem: Environmental > Terrestrial > Soil > Wetlands > Permafrost | place: Sweden...
GGGCACGGCCACCTACTCGACGAATTTGACGGATTTCACCTCTACCGCAATCGCCGCGAACGACTGGCTTGGCGCTTCGCTTACGGCAGTCACTGCGAGCCGGTTCGTTAGCTACACGCTGGGGTGCCAACAGTGAAACCGCTCATCGCGTTCGCTTTCACGGTTTCGCTCCTGGCTCAAACCAAGGCGTTTGTCACGAGCGGGACGTCCTGGTCTGCTGCGACCAACGGGGCCCCCATCACAGTCGAGTGCATCGGGGGCGGAGGCGGCGGTTCCGGCGGCGGCACGGCCACGTACCTCGCCGCTGGCGGCGGCGGGGAATACGGCAAGGTCACGGTCGCCTACACATCGGGCGCTTCGATTCCCATCACCATCGGGCAGGGTGGCACGGGCACTACGGGTGACGGAACCAACGGCGCCGCGACCACCTGGAATACGAACGTCTTGGTTTGCAATGGCGGTAAGGGCGGCACGTCTGCGGGCGGCAGTGGCGCCGGGGGCACGGGGGGGGACTGGGACACTGCTCTATGACGGTGGCGCTGGAGGAGTTGCCAACACGCACACGGGTAACGCCGGAGGCGGCGGCGCAGGTGGGCCTCATGGCGCCGGCGCACAAGGCGGCGCGGCAAACACCGGCAGTGGAAACACCGGTTCCGGCGGTGGTGGTGGTTCAGATGGGGGTGCTGTAGGGTCGGCTCCCAGCGGCAATACAGGCGGGGCGCCGGCGGCGCCAACTACGCCGCGAGCGTGGCGGGCGGCGTTGTTCCTGGCGGGGCCGGTGGCGGCGATGCGAATGGGGCGTCGGGCGGCGGCGGCGGTTCTTCCTGTACCGCAGGTGGCATGGGCGGTTCGGGTGGCGAGTTCGCACTCTCTCCCGCCAAGTACGGCTCTGGCGCGGGCGGCGGCGGGGGCGCTGGATGCCCTGCCAGTCAAAACGCGGCAAACTCGACCGGTGGGAACGGCGGATTGTACGGCGGCGGAGGAGGAGGCGGCGGCTACGCGAGCTCAGGCGGGCAGTCCGGGGCTGGTGGTAATGGCGCGAAGGGAATGTTGGTCATCACTTATTTCCCGGCTGTTCCGGTCCATACGACTGCAACTTCCAGCGCTTCCATTCAGTAAAGGCGCCTCTCCGGCCGGAACCGGGGCGCTCAACCACCGAACGGCCCAGTTCTATTCAGTGTAATCACTCCAGCGCCCGGCGAGATCCCGCCCAGACAGACGTGCCTTCCGGCGTCACTCATGGCGGCGGCACATACACATACACCGGCAATCTGATGCTTCCGCCCGTTTCCACGCTCGCGAGCGGAGCGCGGTTCGGCTCGAACGGCACGCAGCACACCCGGACGCTGGCGGGCGGTTCCGGCGGCGTACGGTTTTTCGTGGTGCCTGCCGCTAAAGAAAAGCCCCATCTATGATCGCCAAAGCCAAGGAACTCCTTATCCTCGCCGTGCTCAGCGTTACGCTCTGCGTCGGCGTGCGCGTGGCGTTGTTCCTCCACGCGGCGGAAACGACGCTGTGGAGCGTCAACTCCACGGTGGTCGACGCGCACAAAGCACTGCTTGCCGGACAGCCGGACGGCCTAGCCAGCCTGCATGCCGTCCGCGGCATCGCGGAACACGCCGAGGACGCCGCCGAGCAAATGGACGCCGTCACGGCGGACGTCCGCAAGAAGGCGGATGAATTTGTAGGTCCGAAGCCACCGAAAACCAAGGCGCAGAAGATCGAAGGCGTCTTCGGGTCCCTCGTCGGATTTGTAATTCAGCACGCAGCCAAAGGGCTGCTGTAAACCCAGGCAGGCCGTTGCGCCTGCCCCATCCAGAAAGGCAATACCAGCATGAAAACGTTTGTAAGTATCGCTCTGCTTACGGTCCTCCTCGCCCTTGGGGCGTTGGGCCAAACCGCAACTTCCGTCACGGCGTCGCCCGTGCAAGTGACCCTCTTCGGAGGCGGCGAGTATAACCCCTCCGGCTCGCCCAAGGCCGCGGTCACCCTGGGCGGCCTCTATCCCTTCAGCGCCACCACGTCCGGCGGCATGGTCGCCGATCTCTCCTTCAAGTCTGGACGCCCGTCCACCGTCATTAGCGGCATGATTGAGCAGAAGGCCGGGAACGTTGGCCAGTATCCGGTCTACCTGCTAGCGCAAGTCGGCACGGCTTTCGCCGCCGGCAGCCCCACTGCCACCGCCGAAGCCGGCTCGCTCGCCGCCCAGGTGGCGGCCAGTGCGGGTACCAACATTGGGTACAGCGCGGCCACCGGGGTGCGCACGGAGATTCCCCTCGGGAAGAACCTCTATCTGCGACCCTCGGCGCGCATCATCAAGGGCTCGCTCAACGACACGGAGTTCGTCTTCGGCTTGGTGCTGGCCAGCAAGGTGACGGTCTCGAAGTAGCCGGAGGGGGGCCGCAAGGCCCCTCCACCGCAACCCAAGGAGCGACAACCATGAACCTCAACTTGAAACTCAATCTGACGACGCTCTACCAGGCGCTATTGTGGCTGGCGGGAATCTGCGGGTTCGCGTTGACCCAGGGCCTGGTACCCCCGCCGTACCGCGCCTACGTGGCAGTCCCGGTGGCGCTCGCCGCCGCGGTCGCCTCGCTGAAACTGCACCGGACCGCTGGGAAGACCAATCCCGATGGCACCGATGCTGCTTTGCCATACGCTCCCGACCTCCCGGCGCTGGTGGAGGCTGCCCAAGCGGGCTATGAGGCTTACCGCGCGCAGGCCGGCGGCCGGTCGCTGGCAGCGGGTGGCGCCATTCCCGAGTGGTCCCAGCTTGCTCCCGCGATCCAAGTGGCCTGGCGCGCGGCGGCGGCCGGAGTGAAAGCGGCGGGGACGCGATGACGTTCCCGCTCCGCGAGCGCCCTGCGGCCTCCTACCACGAACACCCGCGGGCCTTCGGATCGCCGCGCGATGGCGGCGCGCGGTCGCACGCCGGCTGCGACCTCTACGCGCCGGCGGGAACCGAAATCCTGGCCATCGAGGCTGGTACCGTGACCCGTGGTTGCTACGCCTTCTACGACGTGGTCTACGCTCTGGAAATCACCTCCGCCTCCGGCCGGGTGATCCGCTACGGCGAGATTTCCGCTGCGGCACCGGGAATCCGCGTCGGCAGCCAGGTAACCGAAGGCCAGGTCATCGCGCACGTGGGCAAAATGAGGACCGTCCCACAGGCCATGCTGCACCTGGAAACCTACGATGGGACCGGCCAAGGGCAGCTCACGGATAGGGCGCGCCCGCCGTTCATGCGCCGCGCCGACCTGGCCGATCCCACCGCGTTTCTGGATTCCTGCACGGAGGTCACGAGTGTTGCCGCGGTTTAGATCGGCGGCGGGGACGCGTCCTGTTAGCGGCATTGCTGCTGGCCTTCACGACGCAGGAATCCGTCAAGGGTATCGCCGGGCACGACGCCACCAACCCACGCTACTTGTTCCTTGACCCCACGCTCACTCGGGGACTACGCTGGCGGGACGTACCATGGCCGCACTGCCGGTCGTGTTCGCCGCATTCGGAATTGGCCCAAAATGCCGCGGGCTGCAGAATTTGAGCAGTTCATCAACCGGCGGGACTAGCATCAGAGACGGTGGATGCGTTTGTGGCGCTCTGTTCCAACCGCGCTCAAGCTCCAATTGGAACCTGCACCCGGACTAATGCTTCGATTCGTTCATGGATAGGAACGGCTACGCCTGCGACTTCAATCGAGACCGCTACGGCGTATGATTGCTCAAACCCGGCATCCTGCTGCCCTTTACTCAACCATCCCCGCCGTCCGATGACACATAAGAACATTTCGTCCTCGAAATCCGATGCGGGGGCCTCAAACCAGTCTTTCTGCGCAGTACCGCGGGTGCGCAGGCGCTGTTTGACGGTCCAATTCCAATTGCCGATCGGCTCATCTTCCAACTCGTCGTCTTCCTCGGCGGCGGCCGCTGGATTGACGGTCGAACAGCGTTTGCGAAATTGATCGAAACTCTCCCCGATCTTCGAGAAGCCCCATTCGAGTATCGTTCCCCGGTACTTGGCGTTGGTCTTCCGGACCGGCGCCCGGTAGGCGAGCGTAACTGAGACTCGCAGACGGGTTTCCGGAGTTCGGTCAAAGAGGTCTGTGGGAAAAGGGATTCGAAAGTAGTGCGCTGTGCCGATCGGAATCCGCTCCTCAATAGTGATGAGGCACCTCGCGCCGCCAGGCGCCAACGCTCGGGCCGCTTCCGGAACCCCATACCCCAGGACTCGCAACGTGTCCTCGGTGGTTGCCAGGCGTTCGGGCCACTGGGCTGCGTTCACGATCAATGCCCGTATCAGGTCGACGGAAGCATCGGGAATCTCGCGCTCGATGAGCCCCGCCAGGTGAGCAACCTTCGGGGCGGCGACGCTCGTCCCGTTCACAAACTTGATCAGCCGGCCATCCCGCGCGAACTGCGAATTCGCGACGGCCACATCGGTCAACTGTGCATTGCGCCGCAAGCGCGTCCCGCCTTCGAGATAGTAGTTGCCGCCTTCCTCGACGACTTCCGGCTTGATCTCACGCAAATACCCAGGGCCGGTCCGGGTGAACGGCGATGGAGTGGCACTCTGGGCAACCGGGCGGCGGTTCAGATTCTGGCGCTGGGCGAATGGTGCGCCCGCCCTGGGCACGTAGGCTCCAACTGTCAGGACATTGATTGCCTGTGCAGGATTGCGCAACCGGCACTTTTCATCGGTCAAGTACCGCGGATGGCCGGGCCGGGTGAGCCAGGCTTCCAGTTGCGCCGTCGAGGGGGAGACGGCTCCGTCGATATTGCCGGTGGCGACAATAAACAGATATCCGCGGCCGCCACTATCGTAGGCGGTTCGGTCCAGGGCCTCCGCCCAAACGGACATGCGCTGCCGGTTAAAGGGCGCACGGCTGGCGAGCGAATGATTGAACACCTGGGCGCCGTTTCGCTGGCGCATCTGGCCGGCTATCTCGGGTAGAGCCGACTTCATGTTCACCGTTTCCGGCAAGGCGGCATTGTCATCCAGCACTCGCGCGACTGCCACCGGCAATACCTGATCGCCTGCCGCGGGCTGCAGAAGCTTTTGCCGCAGACTGCCCATCGCCGCGACGCTTGCGATCGCCGTTCCGTGCCCGTCATTACCGCCATCGATTACCGACGGTGTCTCCGGAATAAAGCTCCGGTGCGCCGGGCCGTCGAGCGCCCGCCGGACAAGGGGCTGCTCGGGGATGACTCCGCCGTCGATGACGACGATTGGGGGCCCTGCGGCGATTCGTTCCAGGGAGCCGGGCAAGCGCGGGTTGTCGATGTCCAGCAGTTCCATGCCTTCGAGTTCAATCGAAGGAGGCGCATCAATCGACAGCACATACGGATGGTTGTCCACCAGGTCCAGCAGCACGCGACCGGTGATCCGCGCCCGAAAGAGCGCATAATCCTCTTCGATGATGGCCCCGGTTCCCACTATCACTGCGCCGGCAGCCCCGAGATAGGCGCCAAACTCCTCGCGGCGCCGGGCATGATCTTCAAGTGAACTGCCAGCAGCAATCTCAATATCCACCAGGTACGATTGACGGTTTCGGATAGGACCATCCGCAAGCAGCTCTTCGCCTAGCTTCAGTGCGCGATCAGCGGGAGCAATCCCCGCCAGTGCTGCGATCTTGGTCGCCCCGAAACGCAAACGGCCCGTCGCGGTACGCTCGTTTCTGCGAAAGGTGCTGACCGATCGCTGCAGCTTTTCGAGATTTGGGTCCCGCGAGATCGCCGTAAGGATACCGTCGGGCCGCTCCTCGACGACCTCCAGTTTCCAACCTTTGGGAAGAGATGCTTCGGTTAGGATCGGCTTTCCCCTGGTCGCCGAGGACTCCAGCAATAACTGGACCTCCTCCGGAAGACGCGGCAATTCTCGGGGGCGGGACCCACGCCGATCTTCCACGGCGCCAAACAGGCTGCGAAGCTGCTGTTCCAGCAGTCGTCCATGAGCCTGCTGGTTCCGCTCTGGCAGCTTCGGACCACGACCGGTCCGATATCGCGGCTCTGCCAGGTAGCGGGGGAGCGGGATGTGAGGCATGGGAAAGTCTTAGTTGCTCTCTCTCCTTTGCGTGTCGTAGGCCGATCCGGCATGCCGGTAGGATTCGACCGCCTCACGGAAGGCGCCGATGGTGAGAGTCGTTGAGCATTCGAGAGCAACCGTCTTCAGACTCTCCGTGAAGATCCGGTCGGCGTCGGAGAACGAGCAGGCCTCGCACCACCCAGCGGCTTCCTCGGGCGTAAAGCCGTCGACCCGAAACGGTTTCATGCGCCCCCGGAAGTACGAAGCCAGTTGCTTCTCCGATGGGGCGGGGAAATGGACCAGGTCGTCAAAGCGGCGCGCCAGCGCATGATCGAGGAGCTTCTCGTAATTGGTGGCGGCGATGATGGGCCCCTGCCCGGTGTAGCTATCGAGGAGTTGCAGAAAGCTGTTGACGACACGCTTCAATTCGCCGACATCGTCGCGGGCATCTCGGGTCTTGCCGATGGCGTCGAACTCATCGAAGAAAACGACCCCTCGGTTGGTGTTGGCGAACTCGAAGACGCGCCGCAGATTGGCCGCCGTCTCGCCGAGATAGGACGCCACCAGGCTGTCGAACCGGACGTAGAACAGCGGCATCTCCAGTTCCCCGGCGACAACCTCGGCGCAGAGCGTCTTGCCGTTGCCCGGAGGTCCGAAGAACAGCAGTTTTCGTTTGGGAGTGAGTCCGACGGCGGCCAGGCGTTCCTGTTTGGTGTACTCTTCCAGAAAGCGGCAGATTCGTTTCTTGGGCCGGTCGCCGAGGACCATGTCCTGAAAACTCCTGCGCGACCAACGGACATCGACCAGGGGCGCCGCTTCCCCTTTGCTGCGGGGCGGGGCGACAGTGATCGATCTATCCACTTCCGTTCCCTTTACGGCGGTCGGGTATGGCTGCGCCTCCGCATCGAGCGGGGTCTGTTGGACCATGGCGCGCAGCTCTTCCGCGAAGGCCTGGTGGCCCTGCTTGCTCTCCGAGCTGGCCAATTGCTTCACGGCGCTGGCGAGCGCCAGCCGGTCCGCCTTCAACCCGGAGCGCACGATCCGCCTGATGAGTTCACGGTTCATGGCAACCTCCCAGTATCCCCGATTGCATGCGCGATTGGGCGCCGCGCGTCCGGCGCGGCCGTGGCGAACACCGGCGCGCCGCGCTCGCGCCGAGGCCCTTTGCGAACCGCAACCACTGTTCCGCGCGCCGGAACCCGAATAGGTAAATTGTCGTTGACCGCGTGCGCCAGTTCCTGGCGCGTGCCGAGATAACGCTCGGTGGTCTGGACCGAGGCGTGCCCAAGCAACAACTGGATCTGTTCCAGGGCGCCGCCGGAGACGCGACACAGCCGGGCGCAGGTGCGCCGCAAGTGGTGCGGGGCCAGCGCGGCTTGTCCGATTTTCGCGCCATACTCGCGCGCGATGGCCCAGACCGTGTCCTCCGAAATGCCCACGCCCCACACGTTCCCGCCCTTGTTAACGGACCGGAAAAGGCGACCGCGGGTGATCCCGGCCTGTTCCGCCCAGTGATCGACGAACTGCTTGACCCAGGCGGGGACGGGCACTGTCCGGAACCGCTTGCCTTTTCCTACGAGGTCCGGTATGGCCCATCGCGCCTCGCGCAGTTGCAGATCTTCGATTCTCAGCCGGCAGAGTTCGCCGCGACGCAGTCCGCAGCCGATCAGCAGGGCGAGCGCCGCCCGGTCGCGGGATCCCTTGCGCGTGGACGCGTCCGGGAGTAGCAGCAGCGCGCTGGCTTCCTGCGCTGTCAGCCACTGCCCCGAGCGTACGCCTTGGCTCCGGGCCCCTCTTACCGAGGCGATTCCGGCCGCCTCGCGCGGATCGAGCCAGCCGCCGGCGGCGCACTCCGCCGCCAGCTTGCGTACGGCTGACAAATACACATTGACGGTGGACGGCGCCAGTTGCTGCGATTCGAGGTGGGTGCGAAATTCTTGGACGGTGGTCTTCTCAAATCGCGAACGGCCCGCCGCCCGGCGCCACGACAGAAACGAATCGAGCCCCGTCTGAAAAACCCGCCTGCTGTGGGGCGAGGCGAGCGAGTTGAGCACGCGCAGTGTGATCCGATCAAGCGGGAGTTCCTGGCTCCCGTCCTTCTGGCCGGTGGTTAACAGAAGATCGGTCATTGCCGCGCCTCCCCGCGCCGGCCCCAAAACACCGTCCGCCTGGCGGCGGTCGAGCCGCACGGGGTGTTCGGAGATCCGCTTAACAGAGGAAAGTATAGCACGCGATAATCCTCATTATCGTGGGCTATTACGAGTGCGGCATCCCGCCAGTTCAGGGGCACACCCCCCTGGCCGAATAGCATCGCCTGCGGCCATGGCGGAGCGACACTCCGAAATGGCCGCCAAATGGGCCTTCCGAAGGCAAAATCCGATAACGTTTTTGGCCAGGCATGGAAGCCGGCGAAAATGTTTCGTGTCGGCCTTTACGCCCGCGTGTCCACCAACGATCAGCAGACCCTCCCAATGCAAAGCCGCGCGATGCGGGAATACGCCGTCCGGCGGGGCTGGACCATCGGTATGCAAGTGCGGGAGGTTGGCTCTGGGGCGGCGCGGCGAGAAGCCCGCGAAAAACTACTGCAAGCAGCGCGCCGCCGGGAAATCGACGTCGTGCTGGTTTAGCGCTTGGACCGCTGGGGGTCGGGTTCGTTTCCCTGACCGAGGCGCTGGACCTGACCACGCCGGCCGGACGGGCCATGGCCGGCCTGCTGGCGATCTTCGCCGAGTTCGAAAGAGAAATCCTGCGGGAACGGACCAAGGCGGGCTTGGCCCATGCCCGTGAGAACAGGAGACGGCTGGGTCGGCCCGCGAGCGCGGCCGCACACGCCGCCGAAGTCCGGAAACTCTATCGCGCCGGCCTCAGCAAGTCAGAAATCGCCCACCGCCTGGGGATCGGCCGGACATCGGTACGTCGCATTCTGGCAACCGATTCCTCCCAGGAATAGGCCCGAGCACCTTCGCGAACGCCCGTCGGCCACTGTGGTTCACGTATCGTTCACATATAGAGGACAGGGCCGTCCATCACTGGATTTCGACAGAATCCGGCACGGCATGTGCGCTGGTCAAGGAACCCGCGAAACGCGCGAGTTGGCTCGCCTCAAGCCCGCGTTTGGCACCGGCCAGATGCTTGATCGCGAAGGCCGATGCCACCATACCCCAGCGTAGGGAACAATCGATGGAAGCAGTCTCGTTGAACCCGACGAGGAACCCGGCCACAAGTGCGTCACCGGCACCGATCGTGTCCATATCAGTCAATCGCTCGGCCGGCAAGTAAACAGCTGTGGCCTGACTCAGCACAAACGCGCCAGCCGAACCAAGAGTGATCACAACGTTCTTCGCGCCCTTGGCCAAGATCTCGCGGGCCACGCGCTCCACATCGCGCCCTTGGGTAATCTTCAGACCGGAGATTACCTCGGCTTCTTGCTTATTGACGAACAGAAAATCAATCCTACCCAATGCTGATATCAGCCTGGGGGTTTTGGCGTACGAAGCCGAAGTAGCCGCTAAGGTCACGTCTGCCGACGCGGCATTAGCGATTGCCTTTATCGTTGCTGATGGCAAGCTCGTGTCCATCACCCACACTGAGCGCCCTGCTGGTGGGATTGCCTGCAAGACAAGGTCTGGTGTTAAGCCATCGTAGATCGTGGTCGATGCAAGACCGATAAACATCTCGTTGTCTGGCGTAAGGAGGAAACTGCACCAAGCGCTTCTTTCGTCGGGGGAGCGTGAAACGCCCGACACGTCGATTCCCAGGTGCTCGCAATCACGCAGAACACTGTCGCCGTCGGCGTCTTGGCCTACCCTGGATACAATCGCCACCCGCTGCCCGAGCGCGGCGAGATGTTCCGCGATGTTTCGCACAGTGCCTCCGAACGCCGATTCTGTCTTCACCGGCACGGAAGTGTGCAGGAGGATCGGAGTGAGTGCAGTTGCCTTGTGGTCGATGTGAGCTCCCCCGATGCAGACGAAAGTCGTCCATCTATCCTCCATGCAAGCCTCCCGAGATCTGCGGTCCAGCAGCTTCCATTCTCCGTTCCAGTTCAGCAGTAACGCTCATCTCCCGTTTCGACGCAAGGCAGTACCCGCCCCCCAAGGCCCAACAAACATCGAGCCCAACGATCTTCGGCAGTAGGCCACGCGTGTTCGTGATGGTCTAGAAACCAGTATAGCCTCACTGCTGACGAGCCGGAAAAGGTAGGCACCGGCCGAGGCGACTCCCGGCGGACGCCTCGAACACCTCCGGTGCGACGAGTGCCACCACCCGCAGATGGCCCCCCAGGCCACGACGCCCTTTTTGGAAATCGCGCCCACGGTGATGGTCCCGTGAATTATGATACAAGAGAAGATTGTTCAGTTGAATGGCCGGAAGCCAGCCGCAACGCTGACAGCGTTGGGGTTTGTTCAGCCTCTTGTAGGCTCCAAAGACGGCAAAGAATGGAACGACTACACCTCTTCAGGAGGTTGCGATTTCTCGTACCCGTCGAGTCCGAAGCCCGGCTCCTGGGGAAGTCGATCTATACGAAGGGGCACGGCTGGGCAGATTCGGCACGCGACTCTGGGATCTTCTTCGATTTGTCAAGAGTCGAGTGGGTCGATTTGGGATCAGTCGTGCAGCTTTGCCTACTTGTCGAATCGGCGCGCCGTGCCGGCATTGAGGTCGCCGTGGCCACCCCGCTCGCCCGGGCACGGGTTTCCGAAGAGCAGTGGACGACTGCTAACCCTCAGTACGCAAACCAAGTCGCAGTTCGTGTAAGGCGCCGCGCGGCGGCAAAGAACTTCCTTGACTACCTTCAATTCGAGGCAGCGCTACTATGTGAGCATCTCGGCCAGACGGCAGCCCCGATCCAGATTCTCTCGGATTGGGACAGCAGCGAGCCAGAGTCAGAAGTTCCACCATCCCGTTCAGAAACTGCCGATCGCGAGTTCGTTGAAGACGGCGACCGCGAGCCGCTCTATAAGTATGTGTTCCCCCTCCGGTGGATTCCGCCGGCAGGCAAGGCTCAAATCCATCAGTTCTCGTCATTTCTCGCAGGCGTCATCGGCGAGCAGGCACGGGGCATCCATTCACTCGATGCTCGTACACTCTCGAACGCTATCCTCTATGAGTTGGTCGACAATGTTGTGCAGCACGCGAGGACCGCATCCTACGCACTCGTGAGCGCATGGGCAAGAGGCCGGGACGTTAGACTTGTTCCGGAAGACTTTCTCCCATCCGAGCAACCATACATCAACTGGCTCCGCGCAAATCAAACACCCTGTGTCGATATTGTCGTCGGAGATTCGGGCATCGGTCTTCCCGCTCAACTGGGGCCTTCCGGAGCATACGAGGTCCGAACCGGCTCGCACCCGCCCGACAGCGACGTGCTTCTGGCTGCTTTCGAGAGATGGTCTTCAAGCACTTACACTGGCCTTGAACGAGGCACACGTGGCCTATACCGGGTCGACCGTGTCGTGAAGAAATACCAAGGCATAATCACACTACGCGCCTCCAATGCGTTTGCTGGCCTTGATCACGGCGGCACGGCATACGATGCTCAAATAAGAGAGACTAAACAACTCAGCACCGTTCCTGGTACTACTCTTCGAATTAGAATCCCGCCATACATAGACGAGAATAGTACTCGCGTTGAACATTCTAAAGTAACTGACGCACTCCCGCCACAGTTCGAGATTCTTCGCATTCCAGGGATCACGGACGATGGCCTTTGTGAGGCGGCGTTATTGGTACTAAGATCCTCCTTGTCCGCTGACAGATGTTCGGTTGCAATAACAGAAGGCGGCTTGGAAGACCAGGGCGCGATCGAAAACGCTCTTCGCCAAGCGGCTGAAATCCGGCACCCAGGAGCGCTAGTGCTCTACGGGTTAACTGGCGATTGGCCCAAACTCTCCAAGGCCATAGAGCGCGTGAACGAGGAGCACGATCACGCGGAGCGAAGCCACGAGGGGGCCGCGCAGGAGCACTTTTGTGTCTGGGATCCCGTGCTGATTCTTGGACGATCCGGCGAAACAGCGTGGGTGGGTGCGACGGAAACTGATCGGCGTGTTCTGGATGCCTTACTCTACAAGGGAAGCCTTGCGAAGCAGGAACTTGATGCACTCCTTCCGACGGGTGAGGCCCAGCAGGCCACCCTGCGCCGTTTTAGAAATGATACTCAATTAGTCCGACTTTGCGACGACGGAAGTATCCAACTGCGCTTGACGTTGGAAGCAATTGTTGATCATCTCGCGGCAACGCTATCCAAGCACGTTGCACTTGGTCGGGAAGGCGTTTTATCGCAAGCGCACTACCGCACTCCAACCCTTCAACTAGTTTCACAATGGCTCGACGTGCCGGTGATTTTGCGCCGTGTGTGCGGCTACGAATTCGCGCTTCTTGCCTTGGCCCATTTAGTTAGGCACCGTACTCTCTGGGATCGGTCTACAACTACCGTGCTGTTGGGCGACCGTATGAATTCGGCCGGTTACATCAGACGGTTGGGAGAGGATTTGAATATCGGTAACATTGAGGTCGTGCATGGTGAAGGAGATGATCCAGCATCAGCGATAACGCTTCCCCGCGATTCAACGGTCTTAATCTACTGCGATGTGGTGTTTTCGACCGAGGCCGCAAGACGCTGCCTCCGGGTTGCTCTTCGCAACAACGCCCGCCCGATTGGAGTGGTGTGCGTGTTTGACACGCGAAAAGACCAGGAGGCTCCAATCACACTGTGGGGTGTCGAGGTTCCGGTTCTCGCTTTGGCCCACCTGGACATCTCGGTAAAGCCCGAGGACTTGGGATCTCGCGCTGAGACCAACATCGACCCGCTAACCAGAAGGCCCGAGGAGCCTCCGGCGGCGCCTAGCGACCCGGCTGCATATCCCTTGGAAGAATCCAGGTTCTTCGAGTTGGTGCGGCGCAACAATGCTCTCCATTTCAATCATATCGGTCGGCCGGCGGCCAGGCATTTCACGTTCTACTTGGACGCCGGTCCCTTGATCAACGAATCCGCGATCATCGATTCGTACGATCAAGAAATTACTACTTGGATGGGCCATGATAGAAGGTATGTTCCGCAGAGCCGAGCGTCCCGCATGGAAATATGGTATCCAGAGCCTGAGCCCAAGCCCTCAGAGCCCGCCCGCAGAATTGCTGAGACGCTAGCCAAACTTCGTTGCGACGTTGAGCGAATTAGGCCGATCCGCCGCGAGGCGGCGTATGGGCGTTGGCTGTTCTCGGGCGCCAGAGAAACTCCGCTCACGTGTGTCAACGTCGTAGTGATCGACTGGGGCTCACTGACAGGCGATACCATCTCGCAGTTGGTGAGACTTGGCGGCTTGGCGGGCGCCAAGCGACTACTTGCCTGCATTTGTCTCAGCCAGTTAGGGGCGGATCACGAAGGGTTTCTCCTTTCCCTGCGAGAGGCGGAATTCGTTACAGCTGCCTCAACGCTGGGAACTGGCCCTGTTCAGGCCATGCTGCCCACGTTCGAGCCGCACTACGGACCACGTTCCAGTTCTCTCTCCGTTCTTATCCGCTTCTTGACTAGGTTTCCCGTCGTAACTTACAGCACTCATGAGTGCCCCGTTTGTGACCAGATCAGGCGGCTACAAAGTGCAGTGCTCCCTACGGCTGATCTGCAGAGTTTCGCGCATTGGCAAAGCACCGAGCGATTGAAGCCGAGGACCAGAGAAGACATAGCAGGCGCCGCGCCCATCGACTTCGACCAACGCACCACGCTGCCCGAAGTCAGTCTCTCGCTTTCTCGATTTCGGAGACTATTGGAGGACGCGCTGGGCTCTACTGCCGTGCGGATGCGATTAGGGACCATATTGGAGGACTTCTGTTCTGCCGGACGAACATCGGATAGCGACGCAGACTTCGATGTTGCATCGCTATTGTGGTTCTTTTCCGTGGAGCCGCAGTGGCTGCGGCGGCCTCCTTTCCAGTTCGCCGACTTCCGTGAGCGTGTATCGCGTCTCGCCCTTTCTGTCGCTCTTGATGTACAGCGGCATCAGGCAGATCGATGTAATGCTGTCGTCGTATTGAGGACGGCATCAAAGCTGATGTTTGCTCATAATCTCGGCGCTCTTTATGCAGCGGCGCGACCGGACCCGAAGATGCTTCGGCAGTTGCTTTATGGGGCCTTTACCTACGTTGACCGCCCCTACCACAGCAGAACGGAGTTGTTGAAGCCCCTACAGGAGGCGATGACAGCGATTCAAAAAGCCGCCTACGATGATGTGACGATCTTGGCGGATCACATGGAGACAATTGATCTGGTGGCCGGACGAGCGCGAAGGGACTTCCGAATAGCGGAGGAGTCGGCGAAATCACCTTTAGACGCTTGGCGCGCACTTCGTCATTGGTTTTCTGTAAGAATTCACACGCACAGCGATGTCCAAAACGACATGGCGTACTTGCTCACGGCTCACAATTCGGCAGTTGTGGAGAAGGCCCTCGCTCAGGATGCGCTCCAGAGCATTCCGGCGCCTGTAATCGAGTGGCTGACACGGCTCCACGCACACTGGGAGCGACCGTCTCGGCACCTCGAGCACGACATCTTGCCCCCGATCAGCCGCCTGATTCCCGCACTCCGGTGCCGAGATGCCCAGGATTTTCTCGGCAAGATGGAGGCTGCAAGTTTGACCGCACTGGTGTCGGGTAAGGTGTCGCTGGCTGAATCGGACATCTCTCGACTGCTTAGACGCCTCGCAAGGCAGGGTGTGGAAACCCTGAGTGCCGCCGCGTGGGACAGTTTCAGATTGCAGCTTATGTTCTTCTGGGACTGTCTCCTCTCGCCGAACTCTCGGTTTTCTAGATTCGTCGATTCTGCGCCCGCCTCCCCCGGATCAATCCTTGCCCTCGTTTACAGCGAACTGAAGGAAGCAGGCCTTCCAGTATCGGATATCGAGGGTCTATCGCCAGTCCAGAACTCGGCGGAGACGGTGTTTTGTCCAGCGCCGCTTCTTGAACATACGTTCCGCACGGTCCTAGAGAACATTCGCCAACACTGGGATCACGTCGCCCCTGCCAGAGTTGTAATCACGATGGAGCGCGTGGGAAACCGCGTACAACTGGTCATATCGAACGACCACAGCGATCCGGACCTATACGATGCGGCACAAGGGAGTGAACATGGTACTGGAATCAGGGACACGAAGGTCCGCCTCAAGCCGTTCAATGCTGAGCTAGACGTAAACGTCCGGCCTGGTGGTGGTTTCACATGCAGCGCCTCTCTGGAGTGTGACTATGCCTGAACCGAAAAAGGTCTCGTGCCTTTATCTTGAAGATAGGCCGGATGATCGGGACTTGTACAAGTACTTGATCGAACTGGCGTGGGAAAGATTGGAAACAGGAATACCCATATCGGTTGTTCCATTTCACTCACCGACGGATGCAATTAGGGAGATAAAAACTGCGCCTGACAAGTATGACCTATTCGTGGCGGACCTCCTTTTTGGGTCCAAAGAGGAGGAACTCGGCTTAACTGCAATCGCTCAGGTTCGCAACCTCAGGAAACTCGCCATTCTGGCACTGAGTGGAGCGACAATTGGTCTTGAGGAGCGAGCCCGCGGAGCTGGGGCCGATGACTTCTATTCCAAGGTCTATCAATCTCAACATGATGCTGAGCTTGCGGTCCTGGGTCACAAGCTTCTCAGCATTCTGGCGGAGCGAAAGCCCGAGTTGTTTGCGGCGACGCCGATACCAGAGCACGTCTACAAGCGGGATCTGCACCTCGCGGCCCTGATCGATGAAATCGGCGCGGCAAATCTGAGCACACTGGTAACGAAGGTGGTTCGGCGACGTTCAACAGCCATGACACCATCCATGATCCGGCCTGGTTTGTCCGGCGCCGCAGTCCTGCGAATTGAGGCCGACCTCGAAGTCCCACCGACGTCACCTCCAGAGATTCGGTCGCTGTTGTTGAAGATAAGCAGGGATCGTGATGCCCTGAACTCCGAAGTCGAGAAACGGGAGAGCCTCTGCTCTTTTCCCACAGGTCTCTTTGTGCCGTTCCATGGAGACCTGGAGAGCAGCGGCAAATGGTGGGCCATAGGGGCGCAATTCCAGGACGCTGCAACGTTGTGCGATTGGATCAGTACTCGTCCCATTACCGACGACAGGATTTCGTCTGCACTCAGTGCCCTTTTCCTCGGCAGCGGTGGGCTTAGTGCGGTATATGGCCGCTGCACAGTCAATCCCGGCGTAAGCGGCTCGGAGTACCTCTGGGAGAAGTTAGGACCCGGCAGGCGGGCCAGGATACAAGCCGCTTGCGCTGACCTTTCAGGCCTAGCACGAAAGCACGCCACTGGAACCGCCTTTAGCGTAGATCTAGTTCAGAATTTCATCACAGAAACGAAAGCAGTGGGAGCCAAGCAGAACGTCGGGATCCCGCTGGGTGTAACCTTGTGCTTGTCACACGGCGACCTGCACACGCGGAATATCCTGATTGACGCGAACGATCATCCAAGCCTGATCGATCCGGCGAACATCGGCCCGGGCCACTGGGCAGCGGACGTGGCGCGTCTGTCCGTGGACCTACTGGTTGCGGGCCTCGATCCTGGCGATGAAAGTCACGAATGGGCTGCTGTCAACGGATGGGTTGCGACTGCTGCTGCGTTCATTAGAGATCAGCCGCTACCGGCCGCGGCAGTGAATAGCCCGAATAGTCGGGTCCGAGCGGCACTCGAATGGATCAGGAGCCATCTCCGACAGTTGCACGCTGATGCCCCAGCCTTTCCGAAGCCTGAATGGGGGTTCCGTCTCGCGGTTGCTACGGAGTTCATGAAGGCCTCGTATAAGGATACCACACCGACACCCAAGCGAGTGTTCGCACTCGTAAGTGCATGCGATGCATTATCGAGTGCTGGCGCTCTAATTCCATGAGTAAGGAGAGTGTAGCTATGCAAACTGACGACCTAACCCCGCGTATTGTAAGAAGTGCTGGCCCAATTTCGCATTCTGTGTTTGGAAATGCGTTTTGGCTCGGAGCCTACGACGTCTTAGGCCGCTCCGGGCGTGAGACTGTGTTGTCCTTTCATCTGGGCGCGCTCAGATTTGATAGTCCTATGTTGGTGAGAATCCAATCAGCCTGCCGTACCGGTGAGGTGTTCGAAGCGACCGACTGCGACTGCCGTTGGCAACTTCGCGAATCCGTGCGACTCATCACTGAAAGGGGTGAAGGTATTTTGATCTACATGGCGGACCAAGAAGGCCGCGGCGTCGGGCTATTTGACAAGATACGTTCATTCGAGTTTACGCGCCAAGGGTTGTCGACGTTCGATGCGTTTACTAAACTCGGCCTTCCCATCGATAGCCGCGACTACGCCCCTGGGTGCGCGGTACTGCATCGCCTGGGAGTACGGTCTGTAGATCTACTCACAGGGAACGATGCGAAAGTGAGAGCGGCCAGTGCTTTCGGACTCTCGGTTAACAGCGTAACACCGTTAAGTGTGGACAAACGTGGCCCGATGATCCAAGCGCAACCAGCAGCGGCGTGGAATATATGACTAACTTCGCAGACAGCCTCGTTGAACAGATAAAGGCTAAAGGGACCCCTTGCGTCATCGGCTTGGATCCCCGAATTGATGAAATGCCCGGATTTGTACTATCCCGTGCAATGGCGGCAGCTCCCGATGCAAGACGGCGCACGGCCATCTCGGTGTTCCACGATACGGTTCTTGAAGCGATATCTGACCTAGTCCCTGCAGTGAAACTCCAACTCGCATTCTATGAGCAATACGGACTAGAAGGTATTGCCGCTTTTCAAGACACAGTTGAGACTGCGCGGCGGAAAGGATTGATCGTGATCGCGGACGCCAAGCGAAGTGATATCGCTTCGACGGCTGCGGCGTACGCAAACGCCTACTTGGGCCGGAGTGAGGCATTTGGTGTCTCTTCAAGGGTCTTTGACGTTGATTGCATAACAGTCAACCCGTTTCTTGGCGCTGATAGCCTGCGGCCCTTCGTTGACTGCTGCAAGCAGTTTGGGAAAGGCATTTTCGTTCTTGTCAAGACTTCCAATCCGGGTTCAACGGATTTTCAGGATCGAGTTCTAGCCGATACCGGTACGCCGTTGTGTGAACGCGTTGCTGCCATGGTCCATGAATATGGCTCCGAGGCGGTGGGTGCTTGTGGAATGAGCTCAATCGGAGCCGTCGTGGGTGCGACGTTTCCCGACGAAGCACGACGACTGAGACAACTAATGCCTAATGCAATTATCCTTGTGCCGGGCTTTGGAGCTCAAGGTGGCACCGCGGCTGATGCTGTGAAGTGTTTTAAGGCGGATGGTTTCGGGGCAGTTGTAAACGCGTCTAGAAGCGTGACGTATTCGTCGATCTCTTCGACTACGTCGTTGGAAGACTTCATTGGGACTGTGCGTTCGCGGACGATGCTGATGATTTCTGAGATTCGTGCGGCTCTTGCGGAGCGACGGGACTAATGAGCCACCGAATTGTCCTTGTTACGGGTGCGGCGGGGGGAATAGGTTCGGCCATCGTCAGAGTGTTGGTTCGGGATGGTTTCGGGGTCATCGCTACTGACAAGTACGTTCCCGACGAAGACCAAGGTGCGCGCTGGCTCCGAGCAGATCTGGAGAACGATCATGATATACAGGACATGTGCTCAGCAGTGGCAGAGATCGGAGGAGCACTCTGGGGACTTGTGTTGAACGCCGGGGTTTATCCGATTGTGCCGTTTTCCGAATACCCCGCGAATACCTGGGACAAGGTGCAGCAGGTCAATCTTCGCGCACCCTTTCTCATTTCCCAGCGACTGTGCGCTTCGCTTGAGTTAGGCGGGCGTATCGTGATGGTTGCGTCAGGGGCTGCCCACATCGGCAGCCGGGACCCTGGCTACTCATCGAGCAAGGCTGGCCTTCTGGGATTGATGCGAACACTGGCGATCGCGCTAGCGCCGCAGGTAGCTGTGAACGCGGTTTGTCCTGGAATTGTAGAGTCTCCCATGTCCGCCAGGATGTCCGCCGAGGAAACTGACAAATACCTCGGTCGCATTCCGATGAGACGAGTCGGCGCACCCGAGGAAGTGGCAGTATGTGTATCGTTTCTGTTAGACCCTCGGAACGCCTACATGACTGGAGCAACGATCGATGTTAACGGCGGGCTCTACTGCAGATGAAGACATTGTTTCCGTTCTGGTGCGCTTTCTGATTCGACAACGACGGGAACGCGACTGAACCTGGGGCGCCCTTAGAATCACACAGTCGCGGTTTGGGCCATGAAAGCCGGGTCCCTTAGCCTCGAATGGCCGTCAACTGCCCGTCTCTTATCGCCAAACAGTCGCCTTGTATTTTCAAGAACTTGCGTTTCCGCGAGAGTGTTTTATTGCGGGCTTTCTGGGGAGCCATTCAGTTGACAGGTTCTTCAAACTGGAGAGGCCTGATGCCTTGCCCCTGAGTCCCGGTGTCTGGCTTCAGCGGCGTTTGTTCATGTTCGTCTGTCTGGATCCGATAGCCTCGGCGATAATCGCGGTCACGAAGCTATTGATGCTCACTCCCTCGTTCTCCGCCTGCACAGTCAGCTTTGAGTAGAGCGTTCGAGGCAACCGCTGCCGCCACTGTGCCGCTTCAATACCTGGCTTCGGCACCTTCCGGCCAGATTCCTGGAACACGGCAACGCAATCGCGCAGCGCTTCCCTGCCGTTGGCGATGGCTTCCGCTATCGTCTCGCCGTCGGACATGCACCCGGGGATATCGGGGTACTCCACCAGGTAGCCGCCACCCTCTTCTTTGGAAAGCGGGCGGACGGTGAACTGGTACGCGTCAAGGTCTCGGTTTGTTCCTGATCTCATCCTGTAGCACCTCCACTGCATTGTCGATCAGCGCCAGAAACTGTCTGATGTAAACCGGCTTAATCGGACGCTTCGCCGGGACCGATACGATTTCGCGAACGCCGGAAGCGCTGAAAATTACATGGCTGCCGCCGTGACCTGGCGTTCGCCAGCCAACACCATTGTCGGCTGCAACCGACTGCAACTGGTCGATTCGCCAGCCGGTCTGATCTCTGCGCATCTTCTGGAGAGTCTTACCGGCTGCGGCCACGAATAGATGATACCGCATACGGTATCTCAATACAGGTCCGAAAAGGTAATCACACAATTCTGAACAGGAGCTAAATTGACCGCTGGCTTGTTTCGGACAGCGGGTCGAGAGGCATCCTGTCCTCACGCAACCGCTCCAGCGTGGCCAACAGAATCAATACATTACAAGTGGAGAGGTCGTTTTACACCGGGTTTTCTCGGGAGCCAACTTCCGTTTTGCTAAGTATCTCTCGCTGTTGTAGTTGGGGGCGTCAAAGTTCACTGAAGGGCAACGCGACGACCTTCGGCGCCAGTGGCAGCCGGACCTCTCCGGGGTGGATTACAAACCCAGGCCCAGCCTTTTCTCCAAGATCCTCCTGGAAGGCCCGAATCCCACTTGCCATCGCCGGACGCGGCGTCGCGGAAAGCTTTAGTTCAATCGGTATCAATTTGCCGCTGCCTTCGACAACCAGATCGACTTCCACTCCAGCCGAAGTGCGCCAGAAATGGATCTGCGGCTCTTCGCCCCGGTTGACGAACGCTTTCACGATTTCGAGAAGAACGGCGGTCTCGAAGATTGCCCCGCCCAGCGGACCCGCTGCAGCGTGATCCGAGTCTTTCAAGCCGGCCAGGTAACAAAGCATGCCGGTGTCCGTGAAGTACACCTTTGGCGTTTTGACTAGGCGCTTGCCGACGTTGGCGTGGTACGGCCGCAACACGATGACTTGGAAGGTGGCCTCCAGCACGGAGAGCCAGGCCTTGGCCGTGTTCACCGCCACCCCAAGGTCGCGCGAAACGTCGGTGAGATTGAGCAGTTGGCCGGTGCGCGCCGCGAGTGCGCGCAGAAAACTCTGGAACGAGATCAGGTCCCCAACCTGGCGTAGCGAGCGCACGTCGCGCTCCAGGTACGTCTGGACGTAGCTGGAATGCCACAGCGAGATATCGCGATCCGGTCCAGCGACAAGTTCCGGATATCCGCCGCGTAGAAAGCTCTTCCAAAGATCTGCAGGCGCCATGTGGTTGACGGCAGGATGCTTCCTCTGTGGCTCCCAAGGCAGCGGGTCGAGCGGCCTCCCGAACTCCTCGCGTTGGGAGACCGGCAAGAGCCTCAGCATTGCCGCGCGGCCGGCCAGCGATTCCGTGACCTGATGGGTGAGCAACAGGTTCTGCGATCCAGTCAGAAAGTACTGGCCGTGCGCGTCGCGGCGTTCATCGATGCTCTCTTTGATGTATGGCAACAGATCCGGCGCATACTGAACCTCGTCAAAGATGACGGGCGCGGGGTGCATCTCAAGAAAACCGCGCGGATCGGCCGCCGCCGCCGCGCGCACGTCGGGCGGCTCAAGCGAGACGTAACCGCACGCTTCGCCAAAGACATGCTTCAGCAATGTGGTCTTGCCCGACTGGCGTGGTCCCGTCAGGACCATTGCCGGGAACTGGGCGGCAGCCTTTCGGAGGACCGGTTCCAAGGCACGCGGGATGTAACGGCGGCGCATAGACTCTCCACTTGCAATTATGCATTATAACTGCATATTTGCAAGTGCCAAGTTCGTCGTCAGGCGCCTGTGATAGTTCGTGTGCAATCCGCGCCATGGAGGGGCGCGTTTTGCACACAAACCATCACCGCCACCCCGGAGAAACTTCGAGGAGGGTTGAGAGAGGGGATTCTCAAATTAATACATCTCAATGTCGATCAAAATAGACTATATACGCTCGTAAATGATTGAACATAAAAGACTATTGATCGGATTTCTCCAGTTCGGTAAAACTGTCAACTGGACGTTAAACCGGCCTTATCCACAGCATTTCCACAACGCTGACGCCTTCGTCTAAGTTTCGCTTGACAGCTTCCCCCGATTGAATTGGAGTGTTATGAGTTTTGTGATCGTGCTATGACTAGCCGAGCCGATCATGTCATGATCTGCCGACTTTCGTGAATAGCTAACTTCACCTTCTCATGAAGATCACAATGGGGCGCGCGGTTCGTCGACCATAGCGGTTTTCGACACAAACCGCACGATAGGGCCACTTTTCGACCGCCCAAAATGGATTTCGACATGCCGCGACGCTATAATGAATTTCGACCATATGCGCAAGATTGCGCTTGTTTTCGACGTACGAGAAGGATTTTCGACACATGCAGATCGAAACAGGACCACTCGCCGTGTTCCAGGAAAGGAGCGTGCCGGCTGGCAGCAGGCTTGCCGGTTGGGCGGCCCTCGTCCGCGCCTTCGACATCCAAGCGCCGGTCCGGCACCCGAGTTGTGTCGCAGAACAGCATGTGCGCGGCAGCCAGAGGGAAGAGGCGGGCTGGACCATTTTCGACAAGCGGTATTGGCCCGGTGAGACTCTTGCCGACCACCTCGGTTTCGCCCTGCGCAACGAGGACATCGATCTCCTGGTCTTCAAGCGTCTGTGCGATGCGTCTCCTGCCGAGGACTTCGCCGGGATGGTCCACGCGGCTCCTTCCGGCAGCCCAGCGCGCCGGGCGTGGTATCTCTATGAGCACCTGACGGGGCGAACACTCGACCTCGATGATGGCCCCCCCGCCGCCGCCGTCAATATTCTCGACCCCGACCGGTATTTCACAGGCGCGCCGCGCCTGTCCCGGCGGCACCGTGTCCGAGACAACCTGCTGGGCACCGGTCGCTTCAGCCCGGTCATTCGGCGGACGAAGGCGCTAACGGAATTCATCGACCTGAACGTCGCCGGCAAGGCGCGCGAGACCGTCGGCAGCACGGGCGCCCATCTGATCGCGCGGGCAGCGAGTTTCCTGCTGCTGGCCGACAGCCGCGCGAGCTTCGAGATCGAGGGTGAGCGCCCGCCACGCAACCGCCTGGAGCGGTGGGGACGCGCTGTGCTCGAAGCTGGCAAACACCCGCTGAATCTTGACGAAATCCTCCGTCTACAGCGCATCCTCATCGAGGACTCGCGCTTCATCCATCCCGGTTTACGCTCGGACGGCGTCTTCCTCGGCGAACGGGACCACCAGGGCGACCCGTTGCCCGAATTCATCGGGGCGCGTCCCGCGGATCTTCAGGATCTGATGAACGGACTGTTGGCCGCAAACGACAGGATGCGCGAAACTGGTCTCGACGCGGTGCTCAAGGCCGCTGCCACCGCCTTCGGATTCGTCTACATCCACCCGTTTGAGGACGGCAACGGACGCATGCACCGCTGCCTGATTCACCACGTTCTGGCGGAACGGAATTTCACTCCGCCGGGCATGGTGTTCCCGGTGTCCTCCGTCATGCTGGATCGCATCGACGACTACCGGGCTACCCTGCAATCACACTCGCAGGCGCTCATGCCGTACATAGACTGGCGGCCGACGCTTGATCGCAACGTCGAAGTCCTCAACGACACCGCCGATCTGTACCGTTATTGTGACGTCACGGCGGCAGCGGAGTTCCTGTATGCCTGCGTCAAGCGCACGGTAGAGCAGGATCTGCCACACGAGATCGATTATCTTGTCCGTCATGACGAGGCAATGCGTCGGATTATGGAAGACGTCGAAATGCCGGATCGGGTCGCCGAGAACCTGGTCATGTTCATCCGGCAGAACAACGGCGTCCTCTCGAAGAAGCGCCGTGACGGCGAGTTCAAGGCGCTGAGGGACGAAGAAGTGAAGGTAATCGAGGGGATCGTCAGCGACGCCTTCGCGGAACACGAGAGAATTGAGCCCTCATGAACTGACGTTGACGGGCCAGCGAGGCCCCGAAAAGGAGTCAGTGGTTTGTGCGCGTTTTGTGCAATGAAATGGCACGAAATGCGCACCAGCCATAACGCCAGACCCCGGAGAAACTTCGAGGAGGGTTGAGAGAGGGGAGCCAAACCGTCTGGTTACGAATTCCCGCCCGCGTTTCTGTTGACAGCCGGTTTTGAAAACGCATCTGGCTGGGGTGCGCGGCCAACCCCCTGGTTGGACCTGGGCGGCCACGTTTTTCGGTGCAACTCTCGGGTTTCTCCGGTTGACCGCACCGGCGCAAACAGCAACGCCTGCTACCGATTAGCGCTCCACGGCAAGACGCCTCTGGCCGTCCTGAAGACTCCGGAAACCGAGGATATAGGATTTCATTCCCAGAGCGTACCAGTGCATGCCGAGGGACTTTGCTTCCGACAGCGCCTTTCGGTTATCCCAGCCGTCCACGGCGATCCGATAGCAGGCCACAACCGTTCCTGTGCGGTCTTTCCCCTCTCTACAGTGGACAAAGACCCGATCCCCGGAATCGAGAATCGTGAGGATCTTAATGATGTCGGTCTCACGGGGCGCTACATGTCCGTGCAAGGGAACATTGACGTAGCGCATACCCGCGGCTTCGACGGCGCGCGCTTCCGCTTCGGTGGAGTGTTCCTCTGCGCGGCGCAGGTCAATGACGGTCTTGACCCCCAGGCGGGCCAAGCTGTCCCAGGCATCGCCGGCGGGCTGGCCTCCGCGATAGAGCCGTTCGTTGGTTTTGTGAAAGTTGGGGATGGCGGGAACCGGAATATCGCCGGCCCAGGCCAGGACAGACAAGGCGATCAATCCAAATAGCCGGACCCGAATAGGCGTTGCGTTCATAGACGGCTCTGGTGGCCCCAATGAGTTGACGCCTCGATCCCAGTCCCCGTTCCAAGGAGCGGCGAAGCTCCCTTACAAGGATGCAGCATCCGTCCGCAACCCTGTGCAGAAACTGCACCCAACGAAGCACCTAGCTCCCATTCGCACGCGCATTTTCATCGTTCGGGCTGCTGCGTGCTGAGTCCGGGACGAGGAGACGCAATGGCGCATACCGCGAGTCTGATCCTTGCCTGCGTTTTTGGTTCGGCCGCAATTCTGGCGCAACAGCCGAGTCCGCTGGCGCCGCAGCCAGACGGGTCGATCGCCGCCCAAGCAGCGGGGTCGGAGACTGTCATCTCGCCGGTGCAGTTTGCCAAGAACGTCCTGCATGACCAGAAGCCCATCTGGGCCTTTCCGGAGAGGGCTGTACGGGGCAAGCATTGGAAACCTGCCTTGGCGGTTGCGCTCGGAACGGCGACCCTGGTGGCCCTTGACCCCTACACCGAGCCTTATTTCCACAACCCGTCCCGCTTCGGGGACTACAAGACCGGACCCCTGCGTGGACGGAATACGACGCTGGCGGAGGTGCTCACACCCGCCGCTTTTTATGTGACGGGTCTGGCGATACACAGCCCGCACGCCCGGAACACGGGGCTGCTGGCTGCCGAAGCCCTCGCCGGCGCGGAAATCGCCTGCTACCTGATGAAGCAAGCCGTAGGACGATTGACGCCCAGCGATATCCCTCCTAACGGCAATCTTCGCAACACGTGGTTCAAGTACAAGGGCGGGCTGACGAACGGGGGCAGCTTTCCCTCGGGCCACAGCGCCTCCGCGTTCGCGGTTGCGGCCGTAATCTCGGCGCGATACCGGGAACATCGGTGGATACCCTGGGCAGCCTACGGGGCCGCCGCATTCCTCGCGCTGTCCCGGCTGCCCGACCAGGCCCACTTTCCTTCGGACATCTTCATAGGAGGGGCTATTGGGTACAGCATCAGCCACTTTGTGGTATTGGGAAGGTAGAATTCTCCGGCCTGGGAAGGAGAAACGTTCACCGTAGCGAATGAATGCTCGGGGCCGGAGTGCCCGTTCAATTTCCCGCTCGATTCGGATCTGCCTTGCTGCGTGGCTTGGGTTTCATTCGCGTCGGCGTCTGCGGTCGATTCCCGGACCGCCTTCTAGCCAGTTTGCCACAGTCAAATCAAGCTGCCGCCTACTCGCAGCGGACCCTGCATCAGCCAACTTGCAACCGCGCGTGAGTTGCACGGCCATGATGCGAGGCGCTCCAGACGTCGCATGGGGTTTTGACTGTTTCGGCCAAAATGGCTAAAATGGCTTTTAGAGGATGGAAGCAGATGTCAAGAGCGCGGCGAGATAGCCCCGTGACGCTCCAACGGCGTCGACCTGAACCGATGGGAGGCTCTGCCATTTCCGCAACCGGCGCCAAGAACGAGTTTGGCCGGATTCTTGAAATGGTGATCCAGGGTGGCAGAGTTGTGATTACGAAGCACGATTCACCAAAAGCGGTTTTGATTTCGATGGAGGAGTTCAATGCCCTGTCGAACGCTCACCGAGTCGAACTAGAAGCGCTCAGCGATGAATTCGACTCGCTCCTCGCGAGAATGCAGACGCCCGCGGCTCGTACCGGCATGAAGGCCGCATTCCACGCAATGCCGAAGGATCTGGGACAAGCCGCGCTGGCCGCGGCGCGCAAACGTGGCTGATCGAAACCGGAGGCCGTGTATCTACGTCTTGGCCGGAACCAACGGCGCCGGGAAGAGCAGCGTCGCGGGCGCCATGTTCCTCGCCAAAGGCGCCGAATACTTTAACCCTGATGAGGCAACAAGTCGAATCCGGTCCGTCAATCCGAGTCTCAGTGAAGCAGAAGCGAACAGCGAAGCATGGAATCAAGGGAAGCGGCTTCTCCAACGCGCAATCACGGAGCGATTGAATTTTGCGTTCGAGACAACGCTGGGGGGCAACACCATCGCGGCGCTCCTCAGTTCGGCATTATCGGCGGGACTCGATGTCCGCATCTGGTACGTGGGGCTGAGCGGCATTGAGCTTCATATCGCGCGAGTGGGCGCGAGAGTCGAGAAAGGAGGGCACGCGATCCCCGAGCAGAAGATTCGCGACAGGTACGATCGCAGCCGCCTCAACCTGATCCGGCTCATGCCGCGGCTAACCGAGCTTCTCGTCTACGACAACAGCGACGAAGCCGATCCAGACGCGGGTGGCCGTCCGGAACCGAAGCTCCTCCTGCATATGGCTTCGGGCAAGATTGTCGACTCGTGCGATCTCCGGTTAATTCCGGGATGGGCGAAGCCAATTGTCGCGGCTGCGCTGAGAACCGCCGGTCGGCATGCACGCAAACGGTAGCGCAACGCGCCCTCTCGCCAGTCAACGAGTTTCAGGCGCCCCCTCCTATCTCCCAACAGTCGCCTTTTAGTTTCAACAACTTGCAATTCTGCGAGAACCTCGCATTTCAGGTTTCCCGGGGATCGGCCTTAACCTGGCTGTCAATATAATTAAATCACCTGCAACTCACTGAAATCAAAGGGCAAGGCATCTGCTTGAGTCTGGCTGCGGCGCGTCAAAAAGGGGCCAAAACATGCCCAA
>Ga0182027_10002973_pt1 | contig 27198 bp, 20 predicted proteins | sample 712E1DmetaG_FD_121300 | JGI IMG/M metagenome (GOLD analysis project Ga0182027, IMG submission 121300) | Permafrost microbial communities from Stordalen Mire, Sweden - 712E1D metaG (Illumina Assembly) | ecosystem: Environmental > Terrestrial > Soil > Wetlands > Permafrost | place: Sweden...
TAATTCCAAGGACTTTGTTTGCCCTGTTGAGTAGCAGCATTTTAAAAGTTTCCTTGTGTTCGATCGTGTTTTGATTCCAGGAGTCGAAGAAGATCTTGTGTGCATCCCTGGAACAACTAACTATGAGGCGCTCCGAAGGTTTAACTTTAGTCACGTAGATAAGGGAAACTTCTGCTACATGGAGAAAATCGATTGTTTGTTGGGTGGATTGTGCGTTTTTCATAATGTGATAGATTTAAGTTAAACAAAGTTTTTACCGGGGAACGGCAGCCAGAAGGACTAAATGAGTGCAAAAGGAAACGCAATAAATAGCGTAGCGGCTTTATGGCGTAGTCTTTTGCGTGGGTCGGCAGTTTGCGCTGGGACCCAGCTTTTTTAGGACTTATGGCTAACTTTGTAAAAAACTTGTTTAGAGTGAGCCTTGGGCGAACACCACTTCTGTATTATGATTTGAGTGTGTACCGTTGTACCGCTCAAATCATTGCATTAGCGCTGTGAAGGCTTTAGAACACGAATAGACAGAATGGCTAAGAGGCTTCCGCAGGCGAAGCGTAGCCCGTAACATAGCGCTCGCAGGAATAGATAAACAGTGTGACCAAAGAGAACATCATTACACGTGGAATGCCCTAGAGCTTTAAATAAAATTCTTAATAACAGGGACAATAATGCAAAGACTTTATTTGTTTTTGTTCCAGTTTGTACAATTTGGTCGCCCGAGTAAATTTGTTTAATAAATTCAAAAGTTGTTTGAATAATTGCATTTAAATAAGGCGTTTCGTAAATTTGATAATGAGGTGAATAGTTATTTTAGGCAATTTTTAATGTTATAATACCGGTAATATGAGTCAAATTCCAATTTCCTTAGTTGATAATATAAAAAAAAGGAATGTCGTTCTTTTCCTTGGTTCAGGATTCAATTTTGCCGCAAAGCATCCCAAAAATGCTAAAATTCCATTGGCAAATGATTTAGGTAAACTACTTGCAAATAAGTTTCTTGGTGGAGAATTTATTGGATCTCCCCTAACCTTTATTTCTGATCTTTCCATATCAGAGGCAGGTTTATTTGCAGTTCAAAGTTTTATTTCAGAAATTTTAGCTGAATTTACTCCAAATGATTCTCAAATTAAGTTTGCTTCATTTCCATGGAAAGCAATTTTTACAACAAATTACGATCAAATTCTAGAAAAAGCCTATCAGACTAACAAATCGAAAATACAAGATCTCTCTCCAGTTTTTAGAAATACTTCCGAGCAACAAATATTTAAAACTGTAAATACTGTTCCCTATTATAAACTTCATGGTTGCATTTCATATATAAATGATGAAGATTTGCCATTAATATTATCTACAGATCAATATATTACACATACAAAAAATAGAGATAGATTATTTCTCAAATTAAAAGAAGTTGCAAAAGACTATTCAATTTTATTTATTGGTTATAGTAATCAGGATCCAAACATTAGATCAATTTTAAAAGAAATTGAGAATATGAAAGATGGGAGGCCCAGGTCTTATATGATAAGTCCTGACTTTTCACTACAAGAATCAAGATACTGGGAAGGGAAGAAAATTACCACAATACTTTTGACATATGAAGATTTTATTAATAAGCTGGATCTAGAAATTTCAAAAAATGAAAGGCAGTTGTCTATAGTTATTCCAGATCAAGATAAACCTATATATAAGAAATTCCAGATTAGCGTAAAAGAGTTAATCCCTACTGAAAGTTTAAACAACTTTTTAGGATTTGAAGCTGAATATGTTCATAGTGCAATCGCTTCACAAGATATTGAACCTCATGCTTTTTACAAAGGCTTTTTTAAAGATTGGGACCCAATAATAAAAAATTTAGATATAATTCGTACTTTAAAAGATACAATATTATCTGACTTGATTTTTGAAGACGGTTATCAAGTTGTAGATCGTTCATTCTTATTTGTAATAAAAGGTTATGCTGGTTCTGGTAAATCAGTGTTACTTAAAAGAATAGCATGGGAAGCTGCAGTTGAATTTGATAAGTTCTGCATGTACATTAAAATAGAATCTGCACTTCGTTATGAGCCAATCATTGAATTATATAATTATGTGAAGGAAAGAATTTATGTTTTTATTGACAGGGCGATTGATAATGAAAAAAGTATAATTGATTTACTAGAAAGAACTGCAAAAGATAAGATCCCAGTTACTATATTAACTACTGAAAGGATTAATATTTGGAATGACAAATATCGAATTAAGAATTATCTAACAGAAGAATACACATTGACTTATTTAAATCCCTCTGAGATAGACTTGATAATTAATAAATTAGAAATTCATAACTCATTAGGATTCCTCAAAAATAAAACCGTTGAAGAACGTAAGAAAGAATTAGCAGAGAAAGCCGGGCGAGTACTGTTAGTAGCTTTGTATGAAGCGACTGGAGGGAAACCTTTTGAAGAAATAATTCTTGATGAATATAATAATATTAAAACAATACAAGCAAAATCTTTATACTTAACCGTTTCCATACTTCATAGATTAGGTTCAGAAGCAAGGGCAGGATTAATCAGTAGAGTCCATAATATTAGTTTCAATGAATTTAAAGAAAAATTATTTCTACCACTAGAATTCATAGTATTTGCAGAAAGAAATTACTTTATTAACGACTTTGTATATCTTACACGTCATCAATATATAGCACAAATTATTTTTGAAACCGTCTTAAAATCAGAACAAGACAGATATGATGAATATGTGAGAGTATTGTCTTGCTTAGATATTGATTATAAAAGTGATTGGAAAGCATTTCTTTCAATGACAAATGCTCATCAACTTTTGGAGATATTTAAAGATCCAAATAGAATAAGAAACCTTTATGACTATGCTGAAAAGTGCTGCTCAGATAATCCAAAACTTCTTCAACAAAGAGCAATATTTGAAATGAATTCTACAGGAGGAAATATATACAAGGCTGAAGAATATTTGACAAAGGCGCATATCCAGCTTCCTGATGATCCAATGATATCTCATTCTTTTGCAGAAATTTGTATAAAAAAAGCGGAAAAAACTACAATTCGAGTAGAAAAAAATCAATTGTTAAATAAAGCTAAGTTATTGTGTGATAAGATAATAAAAAGGCATAAAGACCAATCGCATGCATACCATACATTATTAAAGATAAACATCATTGAGTTGCAAGATCTGTTCTTGGATCCAAATAGCCAATCAATTGAAATAAGAATAAAAGAAATCGAGAAAATACTTTTAATTTCTAGACAACAATTCCCTGAGGAAGAATTTCTTATTGAAATTGAAGCAAAATTTAATGAAATAATTGATAATCATCCAAAAGCAATCGAATTGTTAGAGCAAGCTTATTTTATAAATAAAGCTAGTCCTTATATTGCGCTCCGGTATTCCAAACTACTTGAAAATCATGGCGAAATTCCAAAGGCTATTGATACTTTAAAAGCGACTTTAGATCTTATTCCAAATGACAGAGATGTTAATTTTCGGTACGCATATTTGTTAAGTAAAACTGACAATCCAAATTACGAAGAAATTATTCATTATTATCGTAGGTCATTTACTCTAGGAGATAGTAGGTATGAGGCTCAATTTTGGTATGCAAGAGCACTACATATAACTAATGATATTAAAAAAGCAAAGGAGGTTTTTAAAGAATTAGCTTATGCTAAAGTTTCTCCAGAACTAAAAAATGGACCAAGAGGAATTATAACCGTTCTTTCTCATCCAAAAGATTTCAAAGGAGTATTAATAAAACAGGAAAGTCATTACGCTTTTATTCGAAGAGAAGCTTTTGGTGATGAAATTTTCATGTATAGGTACTCCAATAAAGGGAAATGGGAAAAGTTCAAAATAAATTCAAACGTGAAATTCAATCTTGCATTCAATTACAAGGGAGCAATTGCCATTAATGTTGAGTTAATAAAATAAAATTATCTACCAAAGGTTCACTTTGAGTTAATCTGTCGTGAAATAGATTGAGTAAAAAACTTTGTTTCACATTAAAACGAGAAAACTATGTCTAACTATACCATAAAGAAAATTAATTCAGTTAAAGATTTTGTTGATCTTATTGAGAAAATAAAAGAAGAAAATGTGAATCGAGGTAATAAATCAGACTTATTATTTCGAGGGCAACAAAAAGACGAGCCATTACTCCCAAAATTAGCAAGACTAAATTTAAATGGGGAAATTGATAACGTTGAAAAACTAATTCTTGAAGAGTTTAAGAAAGGGATACTCCCTTTATCTGAATTTAAACCAGAAGATGAATGGGATTTATTAGCATTGGCACAACATCATGGACTGCCAACAAGGTTATTAGACTGGACATTCAGTGCATTGACAGCTCTTTGTTTGCTGTTTGTAATCCACCAAATAAAAATATAAAGGGTATTTATAACTATGGGGTTGTATGGATTTTAGCTGCTGCCATGGAAGATTTTAGAACTAACACAGAACAATTCGGTACTTTATCCAATAAAATAACAAAAATATTTCGGCCTAAAGTAGTTTCAAGAAGAATTTCGGCCCAAGCTGGAGCGTTTACGGTTCATAAAATTAATGAAGGAGGGAAAATTATTAAATTTGAATCGCATAATGTGTTTAGTCATAAACTAACCAAGGTAGAAATTCAAGGCAAAAAATTTGCTGAAATTCGCAAAAGTTTAACCATTCTAGGAATAAATCATTTTACAGTAGTTCCTGATTTAGATGGGTTTTGTAAACATTTACAATGGAGATTATCAAAACTTGAAGATGAATCAATTCCAAACTTTATTCCAGGAAATACAAGCCATTACATACTTGCTGGACTGTTTGCGTTAAAATAACATTTGGAAACAATAGTACATTAAATTAGAGCGATACCTATTGTAAGTTCATAAAAAGTGTTCCTATTAAAAAGTAACAATTCTCACTCATTCCTTATTAAAGAGTATATTTTTTAAAAGTATAAACATTAATGGACTAGATTTATCAAGAGGTTTGGGAAGTCAACATGCTTACACCGACATATGCTGCAATGCGCCCAGATATTACTTATAACAAAAAAGTAAGAATATCGATACCAAAAAGGACAATTATTAAAATAATCTCTATAATTTCAATGTGAATTAATTATTTAATTTAATATCAACTAAATAGTTCTTCAACGTATTTAAATTTTGGCTAACTTTAATTAAGAATAGGTTCGTTACACCTTAATTGTTAATTATATGAAAATTTCTGAAATAGAAAGAAAAGCGATTTTAAAAAGCATAGAAGATGCTAGAGATTCAAAGAACGAGGATGCAAAAGTACATCCTTATGTTGGCGTTGTTATTATAAAAGACGATAAAATATTAGGAAGTGCATATAGAGGTGAATTGGGTCCAGGAGATCATGCTGAATATACTTTGCTTGAAAAGAAACTTCCATCAGAAACTTTAGCTGGGTCAACTTTATTTACAACCCTTGAACCTTGTACAACAAGAAATCATCCAAAATTGCCTTGTGTAGAAAGATTAATTGAGAGAAAAGTTAAGAAAGTTTGGATTGGCATGGTAGATCCAAATAACAAAATTTCGGGTAAAGGAATTTCTAGGTTAAGAGAAGCTGGAATAGAAGTTGCAATTTACCCTGATGAATACGGCGCAACTATAGAGGAACTTAATCGAGACTTCATCCGGGACCAAAAAAAACTATCATATAAACACGAATTAACTGATGAGATGGTTTTAAAATTCAGTAATTTTAGACTAGATGAATGGTATCTAACAATCAACAAAATATATTGGAATAGAAATTATTATCAAGGGGTTGCGCAAACATTTTCACATTTAGTTGAAGTTATTGGAGGTTTGAGTCTGCTTGCTAGCGAAAAGAAAAAGGAAAACATTGATCCCAAGAATTATATGGCTAAAGCTATTGCTTGGTGGCTTGCTTTATGTGGTAAACTTGGCATTAATAGTGTAGAAGAAATGCTCTGGGATAAATTTCCATCAATCTGTCCGTATTGTCAACTTAATCCACATGTTGATAGAATTTGTAAAGAAAAAAAATCACAGAAGAAAGGACCAGATTGGCCAGCCTTAAAGAAGAGTGGTAAGTTAGTAAATAAACCAAAATCTGTTGGAGATTGGCAATTGATGTTCGAATCAATATATCAAGTTACTTCAACTGATGATTACAAGCCAGTATTTGCAAGACTTGTTGAAGAATTAGGGGAACTATCAGAAGCGATAAGGGTTTTCCCAGATGAACCTGGCTATTTTCTTAGTGAAGCATGTGATGTTTTTGCATGGTTAATGAGAATCCAGAATATTTATGATAGTAAAAACAATAACACATTTGGAAAAGTCTTAAATGAATCCCTTGCAAGAAACTATCCGGGTTGTTGCTTAGATTGTTATCAAAGTGTTTGCTCATGTCCACCGATATTAAAATCCACGATAGGTAGAATTGCTCATGAAGTGCCTATTCCTAAAAAATCACTTGAACGCAATGAAAGATTTTTAGCAGCTGATCAATTAAGTGAAAAGTTTGGCATTTTTTGACAATATAGTGCCAATTTTTGATGCACAATTATCATATCTTTAACTTTAGGGAGAAACTAATCTGGACTGTAATAATTCCAGAAAGTTTCAGTTAGCATTTTATCATCCGTTATGATTCTGCAAGTACTTCCAGTTAAAGCTTCTTTGAGTAAATAATATGCTTCCCTATTTTCTTTCTTTTCTAAATTGTATTCCATTTTGTTTGATAAAATTCTGTAAATAAGCTCAATAACCATATCAATTTTATTTGTTATAAGTGCACCATTAACAACTCCTGTTTTAAAATCTACTAATCTCATTAATGGATGTTTATTTTTATAAAAATCTAGAAGTTCCTTTCCTTTTTCATCTTCAGGACAAATAATAATAACTGGTGTCCCAAGAGAAAGAGCCATCGCATATTCACTTACTTTACCAAGACTTTCTTTATGTTGGGCAAAGTATATTAATATTTTAGCTCGCTTAACCATTAGACACTCTATTAATCCTTTATCCTCATGATGATTTGCGGCACTCAATGTTGGATCAAAACATCTAAGATTGAACTCTCTAAGTTTATCAGAATTAAGAATTGTTTCAGACAAAGTTGCCACCTCTCTAAAATCATCTCTTGTTCTCATGGAAGTAGCTATGTAAAGATCAAGGTCATTAATTACAGACAGATATAGCCTTGTATTTTTTAATGCAATATTTCTGGCTTTTTTAAATTTCTCAAATTGTCCACTATACATATTCCTAACGTCATCAATACTCTTAATAATGTCTTCAGATTCATCAAGTAAAAGATCTATCAATAATCCTTGATTATTTTTTTCAGCTATATCCTTAGCTTTTATTTTCAATATTCTAGCTGTAACTCCCTGTTTTGCTATTTCAAGTTCTTTAAATGCCTCAATGGCAATTCTAACATGAGTAGTTTCATCAATTTTAGTTATTTCTTCATACGTTTTGCATGCCATCTCAGAAATTAAGAACCTATCATCCTTTGAAATCCTCTGTGGATTCTCAATCGTTCCTCTCATTAATAGTTTCTCTGTATCAAATCTTTTGTCTTTGAAAAAATCAGCTATATCTTCAAAACTCATTGAATGCAGCTTTGAAAATGCTTTTAAAAAATTCCCAAAGTATAATAGAGCATCATACATTATTCTTTTAAGCCCCCATTCCAGTTGATCGACATCTGTAATACGATCTCTCTTAGCTAGATCATCAATAACTAATTTCGTTTCGATCAGATTTACAGGATAAGGATGTGTTATTGGAACAGCTAGGAAGTAATACTTATAAAATCCATAACTAATCCCAGGTCGAGAGCAAAGATTCAGTAGTTGATTTAGTTTAGCCAAAGAAAGATCCTTTTTCATTAAACAATCTATTCCAGAATATAATGCCTTATATTCATCTGAAGCTTTATCTATTTTTGATATGAACTTCGGAAAATAATAATTTAACTTTTCTTGTATAGTCGTATTCATATTCCATAAATAAAAAAGTATACCACTAAATTAGTTAATTTGAATCAGAAATTCTTTATTGTAACAAATTTAAGTCTATGATTTTACCAAGGATTTCATTTCAAACAATAATATTAAGGATGCGATCAATAATGATTTTTCCTTACATTAGTCAAAACATTTGGTATTGTGACAACTTCTTACAAAGATAAAGGTAATAAACATGCGCGTCAATACTGGACATATCAAGGTTATTTAGATTGATCTTACAAAATATAATTAAGAACCTCCGCATCTGTTGTGGAGGTTTTCTTTTTAAATGGCTCAAATATGAGGCAAGCAGGTGAACCAAAAGAGGTACTTAATTTCCTGAAGTTTATAAATAGTTGATTGGTTGTGTATTGGAAAATAGGTTCGGGAGGGAGTCAAAAATGAACTTTTCCAGGAACATGTTGATAATTAGAAAAAATCAATTAGTTTAGATCAGAATTTATAAGTTTTCATAATATCTGAGTATATAAAAACCCACCCAACCGAGATTACCTCCAATAGATGAAATAGAGAGTAGCCCGAATAACTATATTTCAGACGACTCAATTTAGATTAACCTCTTGGTCTATCTTGTGACAAATTTATTGATTTCGATGCAGATACACTTTTGGCAATTGCAAAACCTGAAACTCTTGAAAGAATTGGTAGCCCTGCTTCTGCTGAAATAGCTTTTGTAGACAATAACAAGCTCAAAACAATTATTATCAACCTATTATTATTACTTGGCCATAAGTTGACCAGAACTCATTCCTCCTTTCCAAATATTCATTATAAGCACTAACAACATGCCTAGGAAAATCTTCAAATTTATTTTGATTGTTCTGAGAAAATCTCATCATTATCTCCTCCCAAAAATGAGGATAATCAAGCCCTCTGAATACTTGATTTCTATGAATAACCATTCCAAAATAAACAATTCTGGCTATTGAGAGAATTCCGATAACGCTTACAATAATGCAGATGTAAAGAATAGCTGTGTCATTCATAATAAGAAAAGTTAACGGTTAATAAAAATATCCTAATGTAGTAGGCTGTGCCTTTAAAATAATTTAGGTGCTAAATAGTATGTTAAAATACAAATGAACAATGTTCATTCTAAATAGCTTATTATTAGTATTTTAAATCATTACTGAGAATCATTTTTGTTAAACATAAGGATATTGAAAACGTCTAAAACAGGCTAGAAATAGCCATAGGCAGTTTTATGAACTTATTGTATTTAATAGATATACTGCATTATACAATAATTGCCATAAATGGGCATTTAAGGTGGTAAGTTGTTATACTTTTTAAGCCAATCAAATATATCCCAAAATACAATCTATTGGATTGTCATTTAAAGTCCCTTTTATCCGCCTTAATAAAAGTACCATCCACCCATGTTTTTATTTCTGGGCCTTGATCGGGTTTAAAAATTCCTTTATAATACTTTTTCATATCAACGTCAATTGAAAACTCAACAAAATAAATACCAGGTCCCTCTATCTCAATTAAGTATGGCATTTTTTGTTCATCTTTTGGTCGAATTCTGCCTGTATATAGAGAACTATGAGATACAAGTCCAGTATTTTGGTTCATTAAAGTTAATGATCCATTATTTTCAGGGTTGAACTTAAAAACTTTAATCGTTGCATTTTGGTACAACAGATCAAGATCTCTGTTACCAGTATTATTAATAATCACTTCAATATGAAGAAAAAATTCATGTCTGTCAGTTGAATATAGTGATTTAATATTCTCAATCTTTACAAGTAATGCCGCCTCTTCCTTTCGCTTAGAAAAAGTGTTTAATGTCCAAATTCCTCCAATAATTAGAGAAATGGGAATTACAAAATTGGAAAAGATGACAGAGATCGACTTTAGATTAGAAGTTAAGCGTATCATATTCTTCTTTTTTTTAAGATCATTTCAGAATAGGATTTTGAATGTCTCCATCTTGCTAGCGTTCTTAGACATTCTCTTATAACGTTGTTTCAAAATTAAACCTTAGTTAAATTTAACTCAAATCTATTTTGTACTACAGGTTTGCTGGTTGTGATGGTATGCAATTAGCATACTAAAACATAAATAATTAAAACACTGATTAAGAACTATATATACACTATAACGATTTTTGTCTGCCCTTGATGGCAATGATGCATTTCTTTAATTCAGAATACTTAAAGGAATGAGAAAGTGTCTTAAAAGGACAAGAAATTCGACTGTAAAAAAATTGTATCCGTGAATGTGTAAAATAAAGAGTGCAATACGAACATTTAAGATTTTATACCAAGCCATACTAAAAGAATAACAATTAGCGCTAAGAGGATAGCTTTAAATGCTTCAGATAACAAGGATCCAGGGACATCATAAAATTTACCTCTAATATTTTCCCAAAGTGTCTTATTAAAACCTGAATCTCTGTTTATATTGAAATTGAAATAGTGCTTTAAATTGTACGCTATACTATTTTTATCATCCAAATAACCTATCCACTTCCTTTCTAGAATTTTCATTGTTTCATTATAATAGTCAATCCCATAATAAGAAATTATGATTTCTTTATGATAATCACAAATATACCCCATTGCAACATCAATTCTATTATCATTCCTGTCTGTTGCAGCATCAGCATAGCACCCTCTCGTATCATCATGGACATCAAATGAAGATGAAGTATTACTATTAGATGAGATTGAAAAAGATGGTTTTTTTTGAGAATAAATAAGGCAATAATAAATACTGCTTATTAGATATTCAAATAAAGATGGAGGTGAGTATTTCTTTTGCCAATGATAGGTCGTAATAACTGCACCTATTTTATCAGGGTATGCAAAATAATCTTCCATCAACCTATTTTGAATTATCATTATGTAATAATCAAAATTAACTTTTGTTCCTAAAAAGGTTTGATTTAAAGTAGTTATCCAATTTTGAGGATCTTCTTTTCCAACAGCAACTTCAAACTTCTTAATATAAGGGAAATAAAACTCGTAAGTATTTTGATTTTTATTCAAAGAAAGTATGAAATACTTTAAAGCATATTCATTAAAATCTGGTTTATTCCCTAATATTAAAGCAACTTTTAATCTATTCATCTAGTATTTTTCTTTATAAGGATTTATATCAATAATTTTCCATAAACACAAAATGAAATGAGGTTAAGATGAAGAGAATTAGAATTATACTATACGGTAGTAAATAAATAGTCTGATTAACAACTTATCACTCCTTTTAATGAAAAAAATCATTGTCATCTTTTAATACACTAGATTATAGAAAGCATTTAGTACTCGATTTATTTAGAACGATTATATAAGTTTAAGACTGGAATATCTACACAAAGTCCTAGCGTAAATCTGAACATTCTTGCTTCAGTACTATTTCCCGAAGAGCTAACTGAAGATAGTAATGGAGTTAATTGACAACCTGCATTTATAGAAATAGGACAATTTGGTAGCCCCCACGAAAGGAATAATCCTGGAGATACAATATCTTTCAATAGTATTTTTGATACAGTGGTGGTATCGTTCTTAAACCGAAATGCAGTAATGGCACCTAAATCTATTAATGAGACAAATGCTGAGAGAGAAGAATGTTTTATCCCAAATGATGCAGCAATTCCGACAGGAGCAGTTATTCCAAAAGAATTATAGGCAGATTTAGATCCAAAATTTCGTCCTCCAAAGAAACCGCAGTAAGCATTTATTGATATATTAGTTTTAGATTCCCTTTTAACTCTTGAAGAACCTGCTGGTAAAGCAATTGATTCTATAGCATTCTGAACATCATCACTGTTCTCAGCTTTAGCTATTGTCGCAGCGAAAGTACCATATTTTAGTATAATCGAACTTGTCTCTTGTATACCTTTCAATTTTTTTAATTCTTGCTCTAGTGTTTTCATTTCTACTTCAAGTCTTTTTTTCTTTAAGGCGTCTGTTTCAGCTCCTATTTTGTTTTTTACCGAATCAATTCTGTCAGAAACATATTTTATCTCGTTTCCAACTTTCGTTAGTATCAAATTGGAATAAGTATTACTAAATTCAACTATAGCTGATGAATATTGTTTTTCATAAATATCAACATAAATGTTTCCAAGGCTTTTCGCAGCATTAAAGTATTCATCTAATCTGGTAGTGTCATATTTATTTGATAATATTGGAAATTGAACTAGGTTTTCTAAAACATTAATTGTGGCATCGTATAAACTATAATAATCCTGATATGTTGGTTTATCTTTACCTGTAAGTTGTTTTTCTTTGATTGCTTTAAAATAAAAGTTCGCATTTTTACCCTTTGAAATTAAACCATTCAAATAATCCTTAAATGGTTTTGTCTTGTCTTTAGAGGTTTTTAAAATTTCTAAAAAAGATGTATTGCCAAATACTATATGAGATTGAGATGCTTGTTGATATAATAATCCTAAATATAAATTAAAAGTAACATCGTCAAGCAAAAGTTTAAGAGAATCAGTACTTACCCAGTATTGGTCCGATTGTCTTGATCGTAATGATTGAGAAACCAAATCAAAAACTCGTAAAGAAGGATAGAGATTTGGCTCAATTTTAATTAAAGAGTTGCTATCTGCTTGCAATGTTATAAAATTATGTAGAACATCGCCAGGATGCTTCCCTTCGCTAAATTCATCGGTAATATAAATAGCATCAGATAGTATAACACGAATTTCAGGATATTTTAGAAAAACAATATCCATACTTTTATCTTTAATCAATTTCTCAATGTTAGAAAGTAAAAGAGCCAGATCCTTTTGAAAAGAATCATGAAGCAAATCCAGATAGGCTGAATAATTATATATCTCTTTATCAATTACATTGAATGCGTTGAATGTAGCTGGGAATAAAATTTGAAATTGTTTAAGACTATCCATATCTTTTTTAAATTTTTCAAAAAAAGCTATTGATAATTCCTGTTTTGTCCTTTTAACAATGAATTTTGCCATCCCATCCGCAAAGTTTGTTACATTAAGCCCACCAACACTTGAAATTGCATTGCCTATATAGTTTTTACCACCTGAATTTGCTGCTTGATCACGAAACAGATCTTTAAAAAACGGATTTTTATCTAGAAGATTTTGATTAATAGAAATTGTATCATTACTCAAATAATACGCTGAGAGCAACTGTAAGACATCCTTATTTAAAATTATTTTCTTTTGTAAACTACTTTTTAGCTTCTGATCTAAGTAGAGAGCATCATAATAAGTTGATCTCTGAGATTTTGCAAGAATATTAATTGATATGAAGAATAATACTAATAAATATTTTTTCATATTTTGAGTATTTATTAAAGTTGTTTAAAAAATTCTAAAGGATTAATCAATTTTCTGTTATCAAATAATGGCGTTCCAGTATTATATAATTTATTTAATATATCATTCGGCTTCCAATTACCATGTATCCTTCTGCTATAGGAAATGCCTAAAGCTACTATGGCCGCAACAATGGGCGTAGAAAAACTTGTGCCTGATTCAGGCGTCGGTTTATTTGTTAAATCGTACGATTCAATATTAATTCCTGGGGCATGAATAATTGTAAAAATACTTCTCAAAGTTGTATTATCAAATACACCATTGTTAGTTGCTCCTACTGAAATACATTCTGGAAAGGAAGCTGGGTAGTTTTCTCCAAATGCTGGATCAGATCTTATATTATTTCCAGCAGAAGCAAAGATCAATACGTTCTTCCCCGCAACTATTTCTTTCAATGTATTTTGGAAATCGGATTGCTGATCCTGATTATCAAATACATGGCCAAAACTTATTGAAATAACATCAGCTTTATTCTCGATAGCCCATTTAATTCCTGTTAAAATAGAATTAGGATCAATTAATTCCATTTCACAACTTATTTTCCCAACGAGCAATTGGCATTTAGGTGCTATTCCAATATTATACTGATATAAATTTCTTGCCCCAATAATTGACAAACATCTTGTACCATGTCCATCAAAATCATTTATATTATTGCAGATAGGAGTATCAGGATAATTTATTATTACTTCTTGATCTTTTATGGCAGGAAATAGATCAGCATTTAAAATATTATATCCTGTGTCCAATAAAGCTACACTCACATTTTCACCCTGCTCTTTATATGTTTTCCAAATAGTTTCAATTCCTAATTCTATAAACCAGTTGAATGATTGCTTGTTTTCCGTAGGTATTAAGGTAGAGGAAGAGGTTATTCCTCCACTCCAATAGTAACTATCATCCAGTCCTTTATACCATAAATTGATTCCATCATAAAAGTCTCCTCTTACAGGCTTATCTTCTACTTCAATTGTTGTTCCTTGAGTTAAATAGTTATAGCAATGTGCATTCACACTTGGGGCACCAACCCTTATATTCAAATTCTTAGTTACAACAACTTTCATAAAGGTTATTTATTAGCCTACTCTTTTCACATTAGGAACTTCACTGCTCTTAGTTGTTTGAACAGCAGGGTTATCTGGGTTTTTACCTGCATTTCTCAAATTAATAAATTTATTCAGCAAATCAAACCAAAAAGGCGCACCGAGCGAGATAGCTAAAGCGGTTATCAGCCAACCGAAAATGCTATACTTATGAAAATTAACAGGCACCCACCTAAATTTATTTTTGAATTCTTTTCCAGTGTTACTATTTTTAGTATTAGTGCTATCTGTATGTTTAACTTCGATACAGTGCCAACCTAGTCCTAGCAACTTATTCGAATTGTCAATATCTGCCTTAATCATTATACTGGCTGTATCGATAAGTTTGAATGATTGTAATACCATGTTTTCGCTGATAGTATTAATTCCCGATTTGGTGATATTTTTTAACACGTTGCTGTCATTTTGATTAATTACGTCTGCTTTCAATTGATTTCCCAGTTCCTTATGAGTTTGTATGTATGCAGATGCATTATTAGCTAATTGCTCAGCAAGTTTTGGATCCTTCGATAGCTTTATTGCAATAGATATACTATCAATATTAAAAGCAAAGGCTAAGAACAAACCAATACATAACATGATCCATTGTACTCTTCTTTTATACCATCCAGTTACACGTTCCATAGTATCATCAAACCATTGTTCAAGCATGGACTTGTATTTTTCAACATCTCCTTGAGCGTCTGCCCAAAGCGATTTAAGAAAGCTTAATGTTTCTGGATTAATTTTAATTTTGATACCTTCCCATTGTACTTCCTCGTTCTTTAGCGATGCCTGAATAAGGGATTCAAAGTTCTGACCAGGTTGAGCATTTTCTCCCCGTAATAAATCAATCAACACTTTTGAAAAATTTTGAGCTGATATATACGATGGCTTTTTAAAAAGTTTGTTCTCACCTAGATATTTAATCAGGGGATGTTTATAAAAAACTTTTGAAAGAGGTTCGTTGTCTTCCACATCATCATCAAGCATTCTACAAATGCCTTTTTTTAACATTCTTGAGCGCATACCAAGATTAGCCGCAATAATTTCCTGAATAATTGTTGCAAGCAGGCTATAGAGCAAGTAAATAAATACCAGTCCTATTACAACATTTAATACTACCGAATTAAACATTTTTTCAATTTTTTTTAGCAAATAGCAATATTGGAATTTGGATTTCTAATTTTTTAAGTAATAATTAAGTTTTTATAAGGATTACTCTTGCTGAATGTGGAACTAGAAAAGTTCTGCCAATAGTTATTTTCAATACACTTTCCTTAATTCCTTTATTTGAGGGAAGTAATCTCTGAGTAATTCTTCTATCTTTAGATCTCTCTTTCTGGAATGAAAAGAATATTGACATAATTTTCAGAATTGAATAGATTCCTGCAAATTATGAATGTATTTGATACAAATCTATCCCCCAAATGGGGGATTATTACAATACCTATATTTTTATGCTAATCCAATTATCTCATTATAAATTGCATTTCTAATAAGATTTGCTGAATTCTTGGCTGAAAGTTTCTTGAAGAGATTTTTTCTATGGGATTTTACAGTCTCGTTTGACACATGTAATTGATTAGCAATCTCTTTTGTTGAATATCCTAAAGACATTAGCCTAAGTATCTCAGTCTCCCTTTTTGAAATTTCTGTCATTTTAGTAATCTAAAACAAACATGTTATTGAAATAGTGGATAAGAAATAGCTTTAATTCTCTTGTTAGCTAAAAAAGAAGAATCAATTATATATTTAATAGGAATACCTCCTCACTTGTTACCCTAGAAATATATTATAGCGAGTTAGAAGATTCCTTGTGATATATTAAAATCAACTCACCAAAGTTATATAGCAGGATTTGATGGAGGACTAGCATTGTTGAATTTCAGTAGTATCTGACTACTTCAAGATTCAGATGAACCAATCAGCGATCTAAATTTTGTGGCACTTGTACGGGTTGTACTGCTGACTACTGAATAGTCTGGATCTTCATATATTATTTAATGATAACAGCTGTAGGCTAAATTTGATTCTATTTATCCTTAATTAACATTATTCTTTAAAACAATAAATATTCCCATCATCACTTCCACCTATAACTACATTCCCATCACTACTGAGGTCCTCCCATTTTTAGGAAAGTTAATGCAAATTGGTTTATTAATTGAAAATTATGTTAAACCCAGGTAACAAATTGCTAACAATTCTTATTAAACAAATATTTTGTCAGTGAACTATAATTTTTTTTGAAATACTCCTTTTTTGGTAATTATTTCAAAATAAGTATATGGTCAATACATTAGCCCTACGGAATGGTTCCAAAATTAAATTCATTTCCTATAATGATATCCTTTACTGTAAAGCAGATGGACGATACACCCAAGTTGTTTTAAAAAATGGGAAATCTATTTTGACGGCAAGCCTTTTAAAGAGTTTTGAGAATAGATTACCTTGTGATCTTTTTTTAAGAATTCATAAATCATATATCATAAATTTGAATTACATTACTGATTATAATAACAGTATTAATGGTTTTCTCATATTAGGTACCAATACAAAATTGAGAGTCTCCAAAAGAAGAAAGAAAAGAGTACTTGAAATACTTAATTCAAATTTCACATTTATATAAAAAATTTCCTCTCCGTTTGTTTAGGATTTCTTACCGATCATTTTGATAATTGTGACGTTTACAACGATCCTAGATTAATCTTAGATTTTAATTATCACTTTATATAAATTTAGTGGTGTAAAGGTACTCTATCCAGATGAATTATTTGGATAATAAGTTTTTGTAATCGCAATCATAAAGGTTCTGATTGTGACTGACAGTGGTGGAGCCGCAAAAGAGTTCAAAATAATTATCATGCATTTTAATATTCCTTTGATAAAAATATTAAATACAGTCGTTGATTAAAAACGTTTTTAATTGAAAGTAAAAGGCAGCTTTCTAATTATACTAATTTATCCAAATTACTATCTGCTCGGAGCTTTCTTAAACAAGAAAGGAGGTAAATTAACAAATATAGTAGAATGCACAATTGAGGAATGTAATTCCTCCCATTGAAATGATAGATATGGTGAATAATTGCAGTAGATAATAAAATAAAGAGAACTATGAAAACAATTAAAAAATTAAAGTTGGATAATCTTAGTAAGGACGAACTAAAAAATAGAGAACTAAATTTGATCAAAGGAGGTATTCCGAGGCCAAAATGTCCATGCACGTGTCCATGTATTGGGACAGAGGCTGGTACTTTTGGTAGTGTCAGTGGCGAATCAGCAGTTTATGTGACAATTTATGGTTAGTCTTCAAGAAACAGTGAGGGATAACTTATCCCTCACTAATATTAAAGATAATCAACAAAAACATGTAGTTTAAAAATTTAGCTCTTATGAAAAACATTTCTATTTATAAGACAGAATATAATAACAATTATCTTGTCAGTGCATTAGGATCATATCATATATATTTAAATCCCCTTGTCATTTTCTTTATAAAACTTGAAGGGCGGGCGGATTTTAAGCTAGACTCTCTACCTAAAGAACTTATTATTGAAGACTATAAATATGGGGAGGAAGAAATTATACATAATTATAACAAATACCTGTTCCTAAAACGGAATGGACTATTAGATATAAGTCACTTACCGAGCTTAAAAATAGGATTGATTAATGAAGATGATATTAAATTACAATTAGCTAATCTGACAAATCTATCTTTTGAAATTACAGAAGCTTGCAACTTAAAGTGTAGATATTGCACTTATGGTGAATTTTATGATAATAATGATGCTAGATGTAATCGCTCTATGGCTTTTGAAACAGCCAAAACAATAATAGATTATTTGATAATTTTATGGAAATCTACATTAAATCATTCAGCTAAAAGGAATTTTACGTTTTCCTTTTATGGTGGAGAACCATTATTGAAAATAAAATTAATTAAAAAAATTATTGAATACATAGAGCATGTTTCTCCAAAATCCATTGACTATGCATTTAATATGACTACAAATGCAATGCTATTACATAAATATATGGGTTATTTGGTTTTTAAGAAATTTAAACTTTTAATTAGTTTGGATGGAAATTACGCAAATAATAGTTATCGTATAACAAATTTTGGAGACAATTCATTTAGTCAAGTTTATAAAAATGTAAAATTATTGAAGAAAAAATATCCAGACTTCTTTAATTCAAATGTTAATTTTAATGCAGTTTTACACAATAGAAATTCATTAGATGAAATATTGACTTTTTTTAGTAAAGAATTTGGTAAAGATCCTCAATTTACTCCTCTAAGCGAATCAGGAATTAAACGTTACAAACGTATGGAATTTAATTACATATTTGGGAATGTTAAAGAAGGTATTTGTTATTTTGAGGAATGTGATGAATTAGACTCTAAAAATGAACTTTCAAGTCCTAGTTTTCATGAGGCATCTATGTATGTAAATCAAAACATTGGGAATAATTTTCGATCATATGTAGACATGTTCCCCACTTCAGTAAAACACGAAATTATCCCAACAGGGACTTGTTTACCTTTTGCAAAAAAAATGTTTGTCACTGCTTCCGGTAATATCTTGCCATGTGAACGAATAGGTTTTCAATATTATTTGGGGAAAATAATCAAAAATAAGGTCGAACTGAATTTACAGAACATAGCCATAAAATATAATGAGTACTTTAGTAAACTTAAGAAAGAATGTACTCATTGTTATAGCTATTCACTTTGCTCCTATTGCATATTTCATATAAATGATCTTCAAGGAAAACCTGTTTGTAATCATAGAACAAATTCTAAACAACTAAATAGATATATCTCCTCAATCATCTCCTTTTTTGAAGCGAATCCTGCTGCATATAAAAAATCAATAGATATGGTTATAACTTAATATTTTAAAAAAATGAAAAAATATTGGCTTTATCTTGAGCCTTATATACTTATCTTTCTTCAAAAAAGGGAATTTCTGGTATATAATTGTATAAACTACGAGTCTAAATTATTTCAAAGAAGTAGCAACTTAGGAAATATAATTTCTCAGTTGGTTTTGCTAGAAAACATGTATTGTCTGGAACTAAATGAAGATGAGATTAGTGAAAAAGAAGTTGAGGCGTTTATTAATTATATTATTTCTTCATTTTCTGGTGATCTAATTAGATCAGATAAAATTAAAAAGCCTGCTATTTTTTCTCCCGCATTAAAAATTTACGGAAGAAAATATGATTTTAAAACAACTGGTTATCAATATGATAGCAAGGGAATAGATTTTTCATTAAATGAGGTTTTCATTTATATCGGTGGTGACAACCCTTCATCATCATTAGCTGATATAGAGGTATATAAGCAATTCGATTTTTGCAAAAAGACAGAAGGTCAGCATTTGCCTTATGAAAAATTAACTGTTATATTAAATTCACTTCGAAGCTGGGATATTCAAAATCTTAATATTCTTGGAGGGAATATTTTTACTTATCCAGATTTAGAGATTCTCATTAATGAATTAGCTAAACTACAGTTCACTATACGTGTTTATTCACATTATAAAGATATTCCTAAAAATAAACATTGTTTAACCTTTTTAAAAGCCAATCGGTTTATTTTAAAAATACTCATCGACGCTCCTATATTTTATGGAAGATTAGACGAGATCTTTCATTTTCTATCCGATAATAATTGCAAGTTCGAGCTTATTTTCGCTGTTACCTCAATTATCGAATACAGAAAAGCTGCATTTATTGTTAATAAATACAACTTAGAACAATTTGAAATTAAACCAGTCTTCACAGGGGCAAATATTAAATTTTTTAGAAAGTATGTATTTCTATCTAAAGAAGATGTCCTTACTATAAAAGCCACCCAACAAGAAATTTATTTAAAACAAACAATGAATATATTCCATTTTGGGAGGATAAGAATAATGACTGATGGCAGAGTCTATTCAGATTTAAACATGTCTCCTTTAGGTGACGTTGGAACACCTTTAGTTGATATGCTAAATGTTGAAATGTGTGAACCAAGATCATGGTTAAGGGTACGAAATCAAAAACCTTGTAAGAGTTGTGTTTATCAATGGCTTTGTCCGTCTCCCTCAGGATATGAATATGCAATTGGGAAATCCAATCTTTGTATGGTTAAAAATGGATTGGATCTTTGAACATGTATTAGAAAATTGATTTAATTATATCCTAACTTAATGTTGAAATGAAAGATTAATCTATTTGCAAATTCTTATTTGAATATAAATTTGGTCATAATTTTATTACTAAAATATTTTGATAATGAGAAACAGGATAGTTTTTATTGTATTATTTGTTCTGGTTGGATATAATTTGTCAGCTCAGACCCTAATAACTGGAATTGTATCCGATTCTGCAAATATTCCTATCCCAAACGCTGCAGTTTATATCTCCAAAACAACTATCGGCACTATTACGGATCAAAAGGGATCTTATTCAATTTCTATTCCCCAGCAGGGTGAATTTGAATTGACTGCTTCTTTCATCGGTTACAAAACTAAATCCATGATTATTTTTGCTAATGGCAACAGGCAGATAATTAATATTAAGCTATCTCTTAACCCGGTCTTACTGAATGAAGTCACAGTGAGATCCAAAAATAAATTAAGCCTGAATGATTATTCTGATTTCTTTAGATTGTTCATCGGTGAAAAAGAAAATGCCCGAAGCTGTAAAGTTGTTAATCCTGAAGATCTCCGTCTCTACAAAGATTCAGAGAACAATTACTTAAGGGGATTCTCAGTCAGGCCTCTTAATATTGAAAACAAGGCATTGGGATATTCAATAACCTACGATCTCATCGATTTCAATTATAATCTCAGGGACAGTATCCTGAAATTCTCCGGCTACTGCTATTTTAAACCCATGAAGGGCTCTGCAAGAATTATTAAAAAATGGAGCCGTAACAGGCTGATTGCTTATTATGGTTCAAGAATGAATTTTCTCAGATCTCTCTACTCGGATTCTGTCTCCTCGGATAATTTCAAAGTCTTTGAATGCAATTTCGATCACGTAAAAAATATTATTTCTCCAACCAATCAGATTGACTTTCACAATTTAAAACCTGCAATTAAAAGTCAGTACCTGGCATTATATAGCAAAACACCCTTGCTGATAACATATACTGATAACCATCCTGAACTTTCATCCGGTATTTTAGGATTTCAATCACAGGAGTCCAAAAGCACTCTGATCTTCTCAGACACTCTGAAAGTTTTTCAAAATGGTAATTATGATAACCCTAATTCCGTTACATGGTATGGCGCAATGGTCAATGACAGGGTGGCAGACATGCTTCCGTCCGACTTCCTGCCTTATTCCAGCACTTCGGAGCCAGTATCAGAAAGGTCTGTCTCAATGATTGAAAAATATCTGGAGCATGAGCAAAATACTACCAGTGAAGACCAGGTGTTTGTCCATACTGACAAAAATAAGTACAGGCCCGAAGACACAATTTATTTTCAGTCATATGTAAGGAATTCATTTTCCGGAGCTTTCGAATCTTCAAGCACTGCATTATATGCTCTCCTTTTTAACGATCAGCACCAGGTAGTGGATAGTTCCAGGTTCAGGATCACTAATGCCACTTCCCCTGGCTGGCTTTCAATTCCAATTGACGCTAAACCCGGGCTCTATCATCTTACAGCTTTCACCAGTCAGATGCAAAACTTCGACCCTCTTGATGCTTTCCACCTCGACCTGAAAGTCGATGCCCCTCAAACCCAGAAAATGAATATTGAGGTCCGGTTAAATAAAGATATTTATCATCCGGGAGATACCCTTGAAGCCGATCTGAAAATAACAGATTCAAATGGGAAACCTTCCTCCCAGCAAAACTTTAAAAGCACTTTCATTTACAAAAACTATCTGATCGATAATGAAGAGTCCAGGACCAACAGGGATGGCAATTCTTTTATAAGGTTCATTATCCCTGATTCTATCCACTTTATCACAAGAATGCAAATTTCCCTTTACAATAACAAAAAGGAAAGGTTCCAGGTTAAAAACTTCAGCATTCCATTCTCCGATGAGTACCTCGATTTAAGATTCCTCCCTGAAGGTGGGAACCTTGTCGCCGGACTGGAGCAGATTATTGGGTTCAACGCCGTAGACAGGTATGGTGAACCGGTTAAGGTTGAGGGCCTGCTGAAAAATGCCAATGGCATTGTCCTCGACACAGTCAGATCGGGTCCTTTCGGCCCGGGCAAATTCTCATGCAAGGCTGAAAAAGGAATGTTCCTCGAACTGAACAATGTCCCCGATAAAAACAAAATATGGCCGTTGCCAGTTCCTGATACCTCCGGAGAATGCCTCTCAATAAAACCTGTCGACAAAAGATCTTTTGCCATAGAAGTTCAGTCCGACTCCTATAAAGGCGACACTCTCATCATTTCAGGGACAATGAACCTGAAACAGATATTTGAAAGAAAGCTTATCATGGACAAGAAGCAACGTCTTGTCATAAAAACGGATGACCTCCCGGAGGGGATCGCTGAGGTGACACTATTCAAAAATGACCTGAAACCTGTTGCTGAAAGATTAGTCTCTGTAAATTCAGATGAACACCTCCGGTTTACTGTAAAAACAGATAGACCATATTATTCTCCAGGCCAGGAGGCTGAAGTCACAGTGAACGTGACAGATGCCGATGGTAACCCTGCCAGTGGCATCTTCTCTGTCTCAGTAGTTGACTCTTTATCAGGCCATGATCCCTCAATATTTACCCCCGGAATAGCTTTCGCTCTAAACTATAATCCCTTCTTTCCATCTAACATTCCTTCGGCTGTTCTTGAAAAAGGCCTTGAAAACCTTCCGGATGACCAGTTCGATCTGATCTTGCTAACTTATGGCTGGTGCAGGTTCAACTGGAATTTTGATCTGACTGCACCAAATAACAAAGAATTAGTCAATTATGATCAGCTGAAAATGAAGCTCCTCTATTCTTCAGGAAAACATATGGCCAACAGGAAACTGGACCTCGTATCGCTTGAAGGTCCAAGTATAATGCACCTTAAAACTGATAAACTTGGTGAAATATCATTGCCCCTGACTTCACTGCCCGTTATAACCAGGTCAGTCACGATGATACCCGACACCAAAAGCTCCGACAGGGTAGCAGGTGCAATGCTCAGCGTACCGTATAATGAACAATACATGAAAAACAAGAACACGTACTTGTCTCAACAGACCATAACTACAGGATTAATAGGTAATATATCACATATAAATAAGCTTTCACTTAGTGAGAAAACAATCGAAATACCAGAAGTCTCAATAACGGCGACAAGGAAAATTGAATATATTAATCAATATGAAGAATTGTACAAATACGCAAATGTGAAGAGCCTGTCCAGGGAAAAAATCAAAGAATTCAAAACATTGGAAAACACAATACGCTCACTTGTTAATCCATATAGAGTTGACAAGATTGATATATATCACCCGGAAGGGAATATCTATCTTCGTCCATCTCACTCCTTTTTTGGACCTCCAGTCGCGGCAATTTTCGTTCTTGACGGGATGCCTTTATTCAACTCTGGTTGGCGAATAGTACATGATATTCCTCCTTACCAGATATCCTCTATCTCTATCCTTGATGGAACTCAGGGTCATACAATTTATGGGGAAGAAGCTTCAGGAGGTGTGATACTTATTAATACAAATAAATCTGGTTTTACGAATATCCGTACAGATTGGAAAACACAGGATAAAAGTAACAATATGCTTGTGCCATTAAAATTATTCCGGCCGAACATTGAATTCTATAATCCGACCAGATCTGAGATTGAAAATGATCCTGCCCTCAATGGTCGTGCAACTGTTTACTGGAACCCTGAGATATATTTTAACGGCCAGAATCCAGTGAAAATAAAGTACATAAACCCTCTTCGAAACGCTAAAATGAGAATTGTCATTAATGGAGTTTCATTGAATTATATGATAGGCAACCAGATAGATAGCTATTCTGTAAAAGAAAATAATTGAGCAGTATTTCGTGTGAAAATCCGGAAATTTATCTTTAACTTCATTCTTAAAATGTGTTATGCAATTTCCACACTACCACCAGATGGATACTATGGACTGCGGGCCTACCTGTTTGAGGATTATAGCACGGTATTATGGGAAACATTACAACATACAGACCATTAGGGAACGTTGCTATATTACCAACGAAGGTGTGAGTTTTTTAGGTATAAGCCATGCTGCCGAGAGCATTGGTTTTCGCACCAAAGGCGTGAAGATCAGTTTTGAACAATTACAAAAGGATGCTCCGCTACCTGCAATTGTTCACTGGAATAAGAGTCACTTCCTAGTGGTTTATAAAATAAGTGGGAAAAAAGGAAATGAGTTTGTTCACGTTTCTGACCCCGCAGGGGGACTGATAGTGTTTCCGAAACAAGAGTTTCTTCAATGTTGGGCATCCACAGTCGAGGAAGGAGAGAATCGGGGGATAGCTCTTATACTCGAAACGACTCCTGATTTTTACGCTAATCAAGACGAAAAACCCAACAAAAAAAGTTTTCGTTTCCTGTTTAGCTACCTGCGACCTTACAAAAAGCTGATTTTTCAGCTTTTAATAGGTCTACTTCTTGGAAGCCTGCTCCAGTTGCTATTTCCCTTTCTAACACAAAGCATGGTAGACAAGGGGATTGGTAACCGAAATATTAGTTTTATCTACCTGGTACTGTTAGCTCAGCTTGTACTTACACTAAGCCGTGTATCAGTAGATTTTATTAGAGGGTGGATTTTGCTCCATTTAGGAACCAGAATCAATATTTCACTCATTTCCGATTTTCTGATTAAACTGATGCAATTACCCATGGGTTACTTTGACTCCAAGATGGTAGGTGACCTTGTTCAGAGAATAAGTGATAATCAGAGAATTGAAAATTTTCTGACCAGCACTACATTAAGTGTTATGTTTTCTTTAGTTAACCTGGTAATTTTTGGTTTTGTACTGCTTTACTATAACCTGATAATTTTCTCTATTTTTTTAATAGGTAGTATTATTTATGCACTTTGGATTTGGCAATTTATGAAACGAAGGGGGGAGCTTGATTACCGTCGTTTTGCTCAGATGTCAGCTAATCAGAGGAACTAAGCCATAAAGTCTGAATGAGTGCAAAAGGTAACGGAATAAATAGCTGGGCGGCTTTATGTTGAAGTCTTTTGCCTGCGTGGGGTCATTGAGGGATCGTAAACGTTTCAGACCGGTGTTTAACTTTGCGAAAATACTTGTTAACCTAGTGTGTGTAGGGAAAATAGCATTAGCGCTATATGTAAAGGGTTTAGAACCCGAATGGACAGAATGACTAAGAGGCTTCCACAGGCGTAGCGTAGCCCGTAACATAGCGCTCGCGGGAATAGATAAACAATGTGACCAAAGAGAACACCTCTTCCCGTGAAATGTCCTAATAATTAAAACATTAACATAACAAAAAATACAATAAATAATTTGCAAACGCCATGAAATTTAGTGAAATTTGATTTCCCCTTGAGGAAGGAAACGGGCTCTGCAGGAATGCAACCCGAGAGTGCCAAAAAGGGAGCTCGACGAATGCAGTGAGACAATAGAAGCAGCCCCAAAAAGGCTGCTTCTTACGTTAAACTAAACCTGAATTAAATCAATAAACCTAATTCAAAACCACGTACTGAGAGACCATATCAGACCAATCCCCACTATTATCCTTAACCCTAACCTTTATCAACTTCTGTCCCGCACTACCAAATATGTATCGTATCTTACTCAGCGTAGAGCTAAAAGTATAGTTCTGAAGGGTGTACTCGTACTCTACTATTTTACCATTAAATCTTGCATCCTTATCATACGAGGCGGCCGCATCTACCTCATATTCGTAGGGACTTGAAACACCTATTTTTTTAACAGTAAATGAAGCAATCGGGGCAATATTCCTAAATACCGTAAAAGAAATAGAAAACTCTACTGATGCTCCGAAAGAATCTTTCGCCACCAGGGAAAAGCGGCTTTGCCCTTCATTAACCCCTGTAAAAGTAATCAATTCACTACCGATAGAAACCAAATCCTTTCCCTGATCCTCAGTAGCCAGAAGTGGAATTTTCTCTTCATCACTTATGAAATAGTACAAAGAATAGGGTTCACCAATTTTAAGAGAATCATTAAGAGTATTACCTGTAAGCTCCACGCCATCCTTAACAAGCGATAGGGTAGGGGCCTTATTAATCTCAATAAAGTAATCCTTCCGGTTATCACACGAGGTAAAAAAGAGCTGAACTATCATGGCAAATATTATCGTAATGAATTTTACTTTTTTCATTGCTTAATGATTTTAATATTTTTCATTGTTTCCTGCGCCCCATTAACCTCTAAGAAATAAATTCCCGATTTAAGCTGGCTAAAATCAATAGAAACGCTCTCTCCACCAAAGGTAAGAGACTCTATAAGATTACCATTTATGGTGAAAACTTTAATGGTTATAATCCTTTCACTGCTGCTTAAGTAAAGCTTTTCACTCACCGGGTTGGGGTAATAAGAAAACGTTACGTTTTTACTAGTTTCAATTCCGGTAATATCATTAAATACGGTAATCACATCGCTTAGTAGTAGTGAATCTAAGCAGCCCCCGGGACTAATTACATTCAGCTTAACATCGAACTTCTTCGAATTTGTTCCATCAATAGAATTGTAGTAATGAACCGGGTTTTCTTCATAAATAATATCCCCTTCAAAGAAGTTCCAGGCAAAGCTA
>Ga0182027_10002975_pt1 | contig 27176 bp, 32 predicted proteins | sample 712E1DmetaG_FD_121300 | JGI IMG/M metagenome (GOLD analysis project Ga0182027, IMG submission 121300) | Permafrost microbial communities from Stordalen Mire, Sweden - 712E1D metaG (Illumina Assembly) | ecosystem: Environmental > Terrestrial > Soil > Wetlands > Permafrost | place: Sweden...
AGAGCAACAACTACAAATATGAAGGAACTTTGAGGAAGAACAAGTTCAAGGACGGAAAATTCCTCGACGACATGGTATGGGCGAAAGTAAGATGATGGTGAAAAATTGGTAGACATAAAGAAATTTGCGCAGCGTGAAGTGAAGCTACTTGGCGGACATAGATTGTGCGCTGGATGCCCTGCACCGACTATTGCAAAGCTTGCAATGATGTGTTCGGATAAGGAAGTCATAGTAAGCAATGCTACTGGATGCCTTGAAGTATCGACGACAATTTATCCTTACAGTGCATGGAATACTCCATGGATTCATACAGCATTCGAGAATACTGCAGCAAATATTGCTGGAGTGGAAGCTGCGTATCATGCATTAAAAAAGAAGGGACTTGTTGAGAAGGATTATCGGTTCATGGCTATCGCTGGAGACGGCGGAACATATGATATTGGACTTCAGGCATTGTCTGGAGCCATAGAAAGAGGTCATAGGTTCGTCTACATATGCTATGACAATGAAGCTTATTCCAATACTGGTGTTCAGAGAAGCAGCGCGACACCATTGTATGCGCAGACGACAACAGATCCTATTGGAAGTGTCAGGAAGGGAAAACAGGAACTTCGAAAAAATTTCACCGAGATAATGATTGCGCACAACATGAAATATGTCGCGCAGACATCGCTGTCAAACTTGAACGATTTCACGATGAAAATGGAGAAGGCATTCAAGGCAACAGATTATACTGCCACATTCGTCAATGTATTCAGCCCATGCATTCCAGGATGGGGCATAAAAGATGATGATGCTATAAAGATGTCAAAGTTGGCTGCTGATACATGCTTCTGGCCATTGTATGAAGTCGAGGATGGAGTGTATAAATTAAATTATAATCCTGAAGAGTCCGGAAAGAAACTTCCAATATCAGAATTTTTGAAGGGACAGTCAAGATTCAAGCATTTATTTAAATCAGGCAACGAACACCTGATTGAACAGTTCCAGAAGGATGTAGATACAAGATGGGAACAGTTGAAGAAGAAATGCGTTGTGAAGTAGTGCCAATAGAATTTAAGATGATAAAATTCTCTAGGAAAATTTTATGTTCTATATCGCAAAATCATTTCGAACAATTCATTTCACTATCGGCATCGTGAAATAGAATGTTGTTCCTTTTCCTTCTTGTGATTCGAACCATATTTTTCCGCCCATAAGTTCCACAAGTCCCTTGCTTATAGAAAGACCAAGACCGCTTCCATGCGAAGCAGATACTGTGTTTGCGTCAGATTCTGCTTGATAGAATTTGCTGAAGATATTTTTCTGATAATTCTTAGGTATACCCTTTCCAGTATCCTTTATCTCAAATTGTATGAATTCTCCACTACGTTTAACGTTTAGTGATATTTCTCCTTTTTCTGTGAAGTGTGTTGCGTTTATTATTATGTTTCGTAGTACTTGCATTAACCTGTTTTTGTCTGCTATTATTTTTGGTAGATTATATTCCATTGTGAATACTGGGTTTACGTTTGGATTGTTTCTGATTATTATTTCCATGTTTTCTTTTATTTCTGAGAATACATCTTGGACAGAGATTGTGTCTGAATTAATTGAGAGTTTTCCTAGACTTAGTCTTGACGAGTCAACTACGTCTAGTACTAGGTTGTATAGTGTTTCACTGTTTTTTGCTATGAGGTTTATGTAGTGATTGCGCAGGGCTTCGTCCTTAATTATTTCTTCATCTTGTAATAATTGTGTGAATCCTTTTATGCTTGTTAGTGGCGTCTTTAATTCATGCGCTGATATTGAAATAAACATATCCTTGAGTTTATCTAGTTCTTTGAGTTTCTCATTAGAGGCTATCAGTTGTTCGTTAGTTTCATGCAAATTTTCTATGAGACGACTAATCTGTGTCATATCCTTCAAAATAATCATATAACCAATAGGTTCACCATACTCGTCTTTAATTGCTGAAGCATTCATTAGGACTGGTATGGTTTTGCCGCTCTTTGTCTTGACAGTTAATTCTTCGTCTACAATTACGCGCCCTTCAAGACGCTTAGGCAAATTCTCTATAGGAGTATTTATCTCGAATAATTCTTTGAAAGTCTTATCTTTAAACCCATCTTCAAATTCCAACATCTTTATTGCTGAAGTGCTTGCAAAAGACACTTTTCCGCTGGAGTTTAGGACGACAAGATAGTCTGCCATAGTATCAAGAATGCGTTCAGAAGCAACAGACGGAGACAACTCCATCAACTGATAACGCAACATACTATAAGCAATGATAATACACATCATAACAGTATCTATGCCGCTAGTTATGAGTCTAGGCATTTGCGGTACTAGAGCAGGCACAACTTGCGTTAATATTGTTACAGAAACAGGAATTGCTAATGCTATACATATTAGTTTCATTTGTATCTTTTCACGAACAGTAGTAGCCTTCTGATAATATCTAAAACACATAATAGCTACAAATATAAATACTATAACTATCCAAAATGTCGCCACATACTCCCATAATCTATATATAGGCATATAGCCCCACGATACAGTCACGAATCCCAAAGATTCTGGATTGAAAAATATTGCGCGTATACACATGAATATAGCATAAGGCACTGGCAAAAAAAGAAACAAATCCTTCCTTCTGAGCAACGAAGATCCTTTACTTGTAAATACTAGAAAAAACAATAATATTAATGCTGCGAATAAAACTCCTGAAAGTGTCTCGAGCTTATCGGAAAAGAAAGTATTAGCTTTAGATTGATGATCATCGCCAAAATCTGCATTAGCGGCGCCAATCATGTGCTGGAAATTTAATGACGGATTAGCAGCATTGTAACTTATAATATTTGCGATGCATACTACTATTACTGCCAAAGATACGGCGGCATATATCCTGTTGAGTTTGCCGCGAGGATTATTGGCAATAACCATTATCATGACAACTATATTGGCAATCAATCCGATAATTGGAAGAATAGTATACGGATTCAACTAAATACCTCTTTTAAGTTTTATAATGTAAATATTGCTGCAACAATAATAGATTATAGACTCTGCTATTTATATATTTACTCGCTAGAGAGTATTACCAAACATATAATAAAGAAGACGCTATAAAAATATTAAGAAAATAATCGAAAGAAAAAAAAATAATTCTAGGATATCTAGAAATCACATTCTTTGCAGTCCAGAGACTTGCATTGCTTGCAATCCTTGTATTTTAATGACCACTGCTTTATCTGGCGTATTATTTCAATGAATTCTTCGCCGCGCTTTGTCAGCGAATATTCGGACTTTATGGGAATGGTTGATGAGTCTACGCGCTTTATTAGTATTCCATCGCGCTCGAGTTCTTTTAGTCTCGTCGACAATATCTTCGGAGTCAATTGCGGGAGCTTGTTTTTAATCTGGCTGTATCTTTTCCACTTGCTTTCGCCCTTATATAATTCCAATAATATGACGAGAGTCCATCTCTTGCCGATAAGGTTGGATGCATTATATACCGCGCAGTTCTTGTCCATAAAAAACACCTCAAAACGTAATATATACAGTTAATACACAATAGGAAACCACAACGTATTTAAATATCTAATGGATTAATATACAAAGGATAGCAAATATAATATAAATTTAATTTTTATCACTGTATAATGAAATTATAATATATGCTTAAGACAAATATAATATACATTTTTCAGCAGATTCGAGGTGCAGATATGTTCTTTAGAAAGAAAATAACTTTTTTCGAATTGGAAGATTGGGAGAAGGATTATGTTAAAAAGAACCTCAAGGGTTTTGCAATAAGATTTATCGACGGACCCTTGACACCTATCAACGCGTCCAAGGCAAAGGATTCTGAAATTATTGGAATATTCATCTATTCTACAATAAACGCTCAAGTTCTTGACAAGTTGCCTAGACTTAAGATGATTGCGACATTCTCCACAGGATACGATCACATAGACATTGCTGAATGTCAGAAGCGAAGTATCACAATATGCAACGTCCCTGTATATGGCGAGAATACTGTTGCAGAACATGCATTCGCATTGATACTTGCGCTGTCAAGAAAAGTGTTCCAGTCAATTGAACGCACACGCAAGGGAAATTTTGATTATGACGGGTTGCGCGGATTCGATCTCAAGGGCAAGACTATAGGTCTGATTGGAACAGGTCACATAAGCGCGCATGTTGCAAGGATAGCATACGGATTCGAGATGAACATCATAGGATACGATATACGCGAAGATCCTGAACTCGTCAAGAATTACGGACTAAAATACGTCGACATAAATACACTTCTCAAAACTTCAGACATCGTATCGCTTCATTTGCCTCTAAACGACAGGACTAAATACACAATCAACAAGAAAAATATTGGGATGATGAAGAGTTCTGCAATAATAATCAATACTGCGCGCGGCGGATTGATAGAGACTAATGCATTGGTGAAAGCGCTGCACAACAAAAAAATAGCAGGAGCTGGACTTGATGTTTTAGAGGAGGAATCTGCAATCAAGGAAGAGAAGCAGTTGCTCTCTGAACAGTTCGAACCGAAATATAATATGCAGACGCTTCTTGAGAATCATATTCTATTGCAGTCGGAGAATGTGATAATAACTCCGCACAACGCATTCAACAGCGTCGAAGCATTGCAGAGGATAATAGACACAAGCCTTGAGAATATAAAAAAGTTCACGGCAAAGACTCCCCAGAACATCGTTGCTGTACAGCCAAGCATTGCGCAGAATATAATACAGATACCTAAAGACAAAAAATAATTCTTGATATAATCCGGAAAAATACCAAAACAAATATAAACCAATATACTTTTTATACTATATACCTTGTAGAGACTTGTTGTGAGGTGTCAATCATGAAAAGTGAAGGCGTGTTCGGTAAATTTTTCTTTAGAAACGAAGAGTATGTGTATACGATATTTCGTGTGATTGTCGGTGTAGTGTTCATATTGAACGGTCTTATGAAATTCGGGCTATCTGGAAAAGCATCAGTGCCGCTCATGAGCCTTATGGGTCTTGCAGGCACGATAGAAGTTGTTGGCGGAACATTGATAGTGATTGGATTATGGACTAGATTTATAGCTGCGATTGCGGGTATCGAGATGATTGTCGCATACATCATGGCGCATGCGCCTCACGGATGGAATCCTCTGGTTAATGGGGGAGAACCTGCTGTGCTGTTCTTTTCCGCATTCCTGATATTGCTGATATATGGCGGCGGAAAATTGACTGTAGAACGATTAATACACAAGAAAGAACTGTTCTGAAAATTAATAATAGAGGTAAGAACATGAAAACTTTAGTTGTATACGCACATCCAGACCATGAAAGCCATGCAAGGTATACTCTGGAATTAGTCGAAGAGAAACTCAAGGCAAAAAATTCTGAATACGAGGTTCTGGATTTGTACAAGATGAATTTCAATCCTGTATTGAGTTATGAACAGATGTATGAATCAAAGACTAAAGGCACGCCAAAAGATGTTGAAGATATGCAGAAGAAGATTGCTGAATCAAGCCAGCTGATATTGATATATCCTATATGGTGGAATGAAATGCCTGCGATACTCAAAGGATTCATGGACAAGATACTGACACCAGGCTTTGCTTACAAGTATGTCAACAAGATACCAAGACCTCTACTCAAAGGAAAGAGCGCAATAGCATTCGTCACAACAGGCTCTCCAAAAATAGCCTCATGGATATTTCTTGGCAATAGGTTCAAGAAAATTTTAGCGCACGATACATTAGGATTCTGCGGAATAAAGACCAGAGTTTATCATACAGATAACGCATTCGAATTCAACGACAAGCAGAAAGAGAAGATAAGAAAGAATGTGAATAGAGCGATGGGATAAGAATATAATCAATAAATATAAAAATTATAATACAAAAAACTAATATCAAACCATCTGTATGACTGTTATCGCTGCCAGTTCTACAACGTCATCGACTACTGCTCCGCGAGATAAGTCATTGATTGGCTTGTTTAATCCCTGCATGATTGGTCCAATCGCTTTAAAGCCTGCGAGTCTTTGCGTCAACTTGTATGCGATGTTTCCTGCATTGATGTCTGGGAATATCAATATGTTTGCATTTCCATGCAGTATGGAATCGTGGCATTTCTTTTCAGCAACTTCCGGAACTATCGCTGCATCCGCCTGCAATTCTCCGTCGATGACTAATTCAGGGAATTTTTCTTTCGCTATTCTTGTGGCATTCTTAATCTTGTCAACCATCTCATGCTTTGCGCTATCTCTAGTCGAAAATGATAGCATTGCAATCTTCGGCTCTATTCCAAGTCTTAATGCAGTATTTGCCGTAGTAGCTGCAATCGCCGCCAATTCCTCAGAATTGGGATTCATGTTGAGTCCTATATCGGCATAGAAATATATCTCGTCCTTTCTTTGCATTATCATAAGTCCTGAGGCTCTTGGTATTCCTGCTCTGGTTTTTACAATCTGGAATGCTGGATAGTATGGTTTTGTCTGGCTGTGTATTCCTGAAATCATCCCGTCAGCGACTCCTTTATGCACGAGCATCGCGCCATAATAATGCGGCTTTGACATCAAGTCCCTTGCATCTTCAAGAGTTACGTCCTTTCCATCTTTTTTTCGCATATCGAAATATTCTTTCGTATAAGCATCAAGCTGAGCCTTGTTACGGTCATCCAAATGGTCTAGAATGTGCTGGTCTTGGATGTTTGTTATGCCATTCTTTGCAAATAGGTTCAAAAGTTCCGCCTTCTCGCCGATAATTAATGGGATTGCAATGCCGCGCTTCAATATTATAGAACATGCTTTTAGAATTATAGTATCGTTCTCAGGAAATACTATTACTTTTCTTGAATGTGTATTCAATGCTATTGCCTTGTCTATAAGCGTATCTATGAATGTTTTCGGTCCCATCTGCTTTTTTAGATGATGGAAATGATCTTTTAATGACATACTCGCACCTCTTGAAATATTATCTGATATGTTATCTCTTTGTCTTCTTCCTGCTACTCCGTCCAACGGATTTATTAATTTTATTCTTATTGTTATTCTTGCTCTCTTCAATTTTCTTGTAGCCTATCCACATGATGACGAGCAATTCTACGAGTATCACAAGAGCCCGCAAGACCTTGCTCATGTCGCTAAAGTACCTGAATGTTGCATAGAACATTATTATTAGTCCAGCAAACATCAGCCCAGCTCCGATATAATCTACTAAAAGATATATTCCTACGATGACTACAGCAAGACCTACTGGAAGCAGCATGAAGAATATGTTCCTGTTATATTTCTGCTGCGCTGTGTTGAAATTCTTGCTGCACATGTCGCATGAAGCGTAATAAGAGCAGCCGTCGCTCGTATAATTCGTCCTTGCAATGCCGCCATCAGCATAACACTTGTCCTGCCTTGGATCATTAATATAAGAGCAATTTGTTGGAACAGCCTTTACTGGAGTGCTGTATGCATAGGATGTATCGTTGCAGAAATCATTATATTTCGGTTCCTGATATGCTGCATCGACGAACAATCCGACGAATAGCGGCAGAAGTACAGTCACTGCCAATACCATAGCAATTCTTTTAGCATCCATTGTTAACACCTTGAGACGATATACAAACAGATAACCGTCCAACACATTCAGACTAGATACGCCTATTTATAATTTTTGTTATAGATTCAGGATAAACTTGACACAGCTAAATTTATAAATTATTCTTATATTAGATATTTATGGATGTGATTATCAGACCTGCGACTTTGGATGATTTGAAGGATGTGCAGAGACTTAACCTGCTGCTCTTCAAGAAAGAGCATAAAGAATATGATAGATTGCTAAATTTGAAGTGGACTTTCGGAGAAGACGGTACAAAATATTATACTAATCTCATATCAGGGGATTCTGGATGTGTATTCATCGCTTTGGTTGACGGTAAAATTATAGGATATTTGGCAGGCACTTTAAAGAAGGCTGAAGTTTGCAGGAATCTTCCTATAACGGCAGAACTCGAGAACACTTTAGTCATAGAAAAGTATCGATCTAAAGGAATTGGCAAGTCGTTGTATGATAAATTTCTCGAATGGTGTAAAAGCAAGAAAGTCAGGAAGATAAGAGTTAAAGCGTCAGCGAAGAACGACCTAGCGATAAAATTCTACGAAGAATGGATTTAAGGATTTTACGCTGATAATGGAATCGGATTTATAATAAATTTCTCAATTTACAATCCTGAATAAAATCCATTAACTAAATTTATAAATTATTCTTCTATCCATGTATCATGTCGCGTATTGCCGTCATTGATAAGCACAAATGTCATCCTGACAAGTGCGGGAACTTTCTTTGCATTAGAGTGTGCCCCGTCAACAGGATGGGCGAGGAATGCATAACCGAAGGGTCAGACCATAAGGCGATGATTGACGAGAAATTGTGCACAGGCTGCGGCATATGCCCGAAGAAGTGTCCTTTCGGCGCGATAAGCATCATCAATCTTCCGGAAGAACTTGATTCTGAACCTATACACAGGTATGGCGTGAACGGGTTTGCATTGTATAATCTTCCAACGCCTGTATTCGGAAAAGTCGTCGGCATCATAGGAAGGAATGGCATTGGAAAAAGTACTGCAATAAAGATTTTATCAAAGCAGTTCATGCCAAATTTCGGCAAAGTGCAAAATATAGACGTGAATAATGATAATAATAACAATAATAATTTCCGCGAAGTGATAGAATATTTCAAGGGTTCTGAAGCGCAAGGGTACTTCGAGAAACTTCGTGATGGACAGATAAAGATAAGCTACAAGCCGCAGCAGGTTGACCAGATACCAAGGCAGTATAAAGGATTAGTCTATGACTTGCTAAAGAAAGTCGATGAGAAAGGGATACTTGAAGAGATAATAGACTTGCTCGAGTTGAGAGCGATACTTGACAGCAATATCGGTGAACTTTCAGGCGGAGAATTGCAGCGTGTCGCGATTGCAGCTACTGTAATGAAGGATGCGAACGTATATTTCTTTGATGAGCCTACATCATATCTTGACATAAAGCAGAGGATGAAGATTGCAAAATTCATAAAGAATTTGGCGAATGACAAGACTGCTGTGATGGTTATAGAGCACGATTTGATAATACTTGATTACATGACTGACATGATACACTTGATGTACGGTCATGAAGGAGTGTACGGTGTTGTTTCCGGCGTCAAGACTACAAAGAACGGCATCAATGTTTACTTGTCGGGATTCTTGAAGGAAGAGAATGTGAGATTCCGCGACCATGCAATAAAATTCAATCCGGCGGCAGTACTCGCGCAGAAGAATGATCATTTGCTTACAGAATGGAATGCGATGGAATACCAGCAGGGAAGATTCAATTTGAAGGTTGATGATGGAAAGATATATCGAGGGGATGTTGTAGGCGTTCTTGGACAGAACGGCATCGGTAAGACGACATTCGTCAAGATACTCGCTGGAGTAATAAAGACCAAAGGCGAGGATCAGCTGAAACTAAAAGTTTCATACAAGCCTCAATATCTTGAAGCCAGCGACGAACTTGTCATGTCGGCGCTTGCAAGGACAATACAGAAATTCGAGATACAGATAATTCGTCCATTAAATCTCAAAGAATTATACACGAGAAAACTTAATGAATTGTCAGGAGGAGAACTGCAGAAGGTTGCGATAGCGCATGCATTGTCGCAGGATGCAGAGATAGTGTTGATGGATGAGCCTTCAGCATACCTCGACGTAGAGCAAAGACTAGTAGTGTCTAAAGTCATAAAGGAAGTAATGTTCACGACAGGAAGGAGCGCAATCATCGTCGATCCCGATTTATTGTTCATTGACTATCTATCAGACAAGTTGATAGTGTTTGATGGTATACCTGCAATTTCCGGTATCGCAAATAGGCCAATGGATATGGGCGAGGGAATGAACAAGTTCCTTTCAGAATTAAATATAACATTCAGGCGTGATGAAGAGAATTCCCGTCCAAGAATCAATAAGGAAGATTCACAGAAAGACAGGGAGCAGAAATCCTTAGGGAAATTGTATTATAATGGATAAAGAGAGCCAGCCAAGCGATTGGACGAACAACATGGACCACAAAAAACATTTCACCAAGAAAAACATCCATGACAAATCCTTGATAATACTATTCTCTATCGCTCTATTCATCATAATCATATTCGGTTCATTCAACGTGATGATATTCAACAAGGACTTCTATTACAAGGAATATTTCAAGAATGGAGTCTATGAAAGACTGTCAAGCGATCCTGCCACCGCCAAGGAAGAAGCGCAGAATGTAACCGAGGATTTGATAAAATATCTCAGAAGCTACGACAATGCGCCTATGACACACCTGTCATCTGCGGAAAGCGGCCATATGAAAGATGTTCGTGGATTAATACACACGATGCAATACATCTATTATGGCGCAGCATTGCTCTCGATAGTATTATTCCTTTACTGCTACCACAAGTTCAAGGATGATAGGTATGAATTCATCAAGATTCTTGCAAAGACATTGCTGTATTCATCGATTGCGGCATTAATATTTCTCGTCTCGATATTTCTCATGTGCGTATTCTATTTCGATTCAACATTCACGCTTTTTCACATGATATTCTTCCCGCAGGGCAATTGGATGTTTGACTCTTCGACGATGCTCATAACATTATTCCCACAACAATTCTTTTTCGATATAAGCTTGAGGATATTCATCTATGCAATATTCCAGGCAGCAATATTCTTCGGCATAGGATACTGGATAAATAAGCAATTGAAGACTTATGAGAAACATCATTGAAGAGAAATGGAAGAACAGCATAAGCAAAAAAATTCTGAATGGATCTATGGAATTATTTTATATTAATTTTATTATAGGCTACTAACAGTTTCTTCCATGCATCATATAGTTCCTGCATTTCATCCCTGATTTCCGGAAAGACAGAAATATCCCTGTAATCACGCTCTATCTTTTCCAGAGCATTATAGGAAGTTTGGCCGGATTTATGATTACGTGCAATATCAAAATATATGCTGTCAGTCATGTGACTGGCTGAATCTATGCATGCAATTATCTTTGCTTCAATAATATTAGGCATCACGTCCCTGCATCTATGAGCCCTGACACAGTGCAATACTTTCAGAATCTTTTCGCTATCATATCCTTCTTTTTCCAGAAAGGCTCGTGCAATCTTTTCGCCAGTCACTGCATGGTCAACATTTTCCTGCACGGGATAATGACCGATATCATGGAGCCATACTGAAAGCAATATAACTTCTGCATCTGCTTCATCATGTTTTTTAATCATGAATCTCGCCCATTTTTCCATCTCAGGAAGATGATTTACCAATCCGTAGACGTCTTGGAATGGCTTGATAGTGTCATAGAATAATTGTCTGGCTTTATCGACTATTTGCGTCATAATAATAGAAATCATACTAAATTTAAAAATGTAATTATTCACATGTTGACTTGGTATTTGAGTTTATCAACCGTTACCGCAACAGGATCCATATATATTCCGTAAGCGCCGCCTTTGGGAGTCATTAGCCTGTTGCCATCGACAATGAACCTCTCTGAAGGACCGCATAGGCGAATCATGTTTATATATGATCCTTTCTTGCTCTTCATATAATCTATATTGTCGAAATAGAAATCGACAGCATCTATTCTGGAAAAGCTTTTTATATATTTTTTAGAAATATCCTTTTTGGGAAAATCTTGTATATAATTTCCAACATCCTGCGCGTGTGTGCCTAACATATCGTTATCAAACATGAACTGTGTAATACCTGTATTTCCATATTCCTTCGTCGGAACTGAAATATCTCCAGGATTTGTAACAAATGCCAAGCCGTCCTTTTTCCAGTTATCAAGATTATCGTATATGTTTTCTATATCATCTTTTGACAGAAAACAATCTTTATTCTCTAGATGAGCAGTGTTTAGCTGTTCTGCAAAATTCCTAAGCAATCCATTCTTCAAAAGAACAACTTTGTAGTCTCTCATGGAATAGAACACACCCATATTGGTACGGCTATACTTGAGGAAGTCATGGCTTTCACAATCTTCAGGCTGATTCATCCTCATAAAACTCATTTCTGCAGGAGAAATCAAATGCAGATGTTTTGAAACAGCAGAATCATTGTATTCAATCGATTTAATAGCGTCGTCCTGAATATCAAGAATCGAAGATTCAATTAGTCTCTGCTGGAAGCCGAAAGGCTTTTCAATATATGCATAATAAATATCGAATTTGCATCCGACATTCCTCGCGACTCTAATATCTAATTTAGCGTCTAAACTATCTTTACCATTAAATCTAGCATTTGAATCGTATGATTTTTTTAAAGACATGTTAACCCCTAAAATAAGATGATTTTGGAAACATTCCTGAATTTAAAAAGATTATCAATGCATATCCATTGCAGAGTAGGTAGTATAGGAACACAACCAACAAGAAGAAGAAAAATTCGTAAAATTTAAATAGTACATATTATATACACTTATATAATATATACATTCATATAAGAGGTAATAGCATGAAACAAACATCCATCCTTCATAGTCCGACTTTAGAATCAGTGATTTCTGTAGAGAAAGTCATCCAAAAACACAGCCAAGAATGCGGTAAATACCAAGTATGGCAGAAATTGCCTAAAAAGATGATGTATCAAACATTCCAAGTTATTCTGCAGTATTTGGAGGAATCAGGAAAAATAATCATTGACAAAGAAGGGATAATAATATGGACTCATGATCCTCAAGGCATAAGAAAGATATTGCAGTCAGGAGTAAAATTGCGATGAGCGATAAACCGACCTATGCTGCATTCGGCGAGAAGAAACTTGAAGAATCATACGAATTATTGCAGGAAGGAAAATTTGAAGACAAGAAATTATACGAATTTATCACGAGAGCCATGACTGATTTGAAGATACACAATTGTGGTATAAAAATTCCAAAACAAGTATGGCCAAAAATCTATATTCAAAAATATGGAATAACCAACTTATGGAAATATGATCTGCCAAATGGCTGGAGACTAATATACACTATAAAAACTGATGATGTAATGATATTAAACGTTATACTAGAATGGTTCTGCCACAAAGACTACGAAAAAAGATTCAAATATTAAATCTATAAATCATTTATTCTTTCTTGCGCATTCATCACATATGCCATGCGCGTCTATCTGGAAATGGCATATAGTTCCAGGAATGCTCTTTTTCAAAAAGTCTATGTTTTTTATCTCGATATGCTTTATCTTGCCGCACTTCTCGCATGTATAGTGTGAATGGTTGTTCTTGCTCGTCGAATATACGCTCTTGCGGTTGCAAGTATATGAATGCAATATTCCATCTGGAAAAACCGACATGCGCTCATTGAGGAACCTGTAGACTGTGGCAATGCTTATATTCCTGTTAGACTTCTGGACTTTCTCGAGAATATCTTCAGCAGTGAAGAACCCATCCATCGACAACATAGCGTCATTCAATAAAATCTTTTGTTTAGTGTTTCTGGATTTCATCGTAAACCATCGCTCAACCTTGCAAATCATGCTTATTGATAACCATAATCAATAACATATTTAAATAGATTATGATTACCTTTAATATGGATTGGAACATAGCATTGTATATAATCGTGAGTGTAATTATCGTAAGCGCAGTATCTCTTGTAGGACTTCTTACATTTCTTATCAAGAGCAAGAATCTCGACAAGATACTATTATACCTTGTAAGTTTTAGCGTCGGAGCATTGTTCGGAGATGTATTCATACACCTGCTTCCCGACGTATTCAAGAACTCAAGCACAATTTATGCAGGAGTATTCATACTTTCAGGAATATTGTTCTCTTTTATTCTTGAGAAGTTCATCCATTGGAGACACTGCCACACTCCTGAATCAAGACACCATCATCACCGCGTAGCATACATGAATCTTGTAGGAGACGCGATGCATAATTTCATCGACGGGCTCGTGATTGCAGGAGCGTACTTCATAAGCATTCCTGCAGGCGCAGCTACAACAATAGCCGTGTTATTCCACGAGATACCTCATGAATTTGGAAACTTCGGAGTATTGGTATACAGTGGATTCTCAAGGCTTAAAGCATTATTCTTCAATTTTCTCACTGCATTGACGGCATTGCTGGGCGCAGTAGCAGGAATAATATTAAGCAATGCAGGAGCGACAACAACGTTTCTCGTGCCGTTCGCCGCAGGAAACCTGATTTATATAGCAGGAACAGACTTGATACCTGAACTTCACAAGACGAGCTGCGATGATTTCAAGATATCAGAAAGCGCAATACAATTATTTTTCATGATGCTTGGGATAGCAATCATGGCATGTTTGATATTGCTGGAATAAGAAGATAAAAACTATTTTCTCCCCGATATTCTTTTCTTCTTCGGCACAGCAATAGTTTTCTTAATGGCATATAGATAATACAAATATGAGACGACAAATCCTATGACTCCAGCAATTATAGATATACCAAATATTATCAATGAAGAGACAAGTAAAGTATAATGGACATAGAATAATTGGGAGAATGTAAACCCTAGTATAAGAACAAGTATCCATACGTTGAATGTGGCAGACAAAGCCTTTTTGAGTACAGGCTTTTTCTCCAAAAATATTTTAGTATCCATAAATTATCCTCAATAAATCTTCCTTAAATCAACGACCTTTGGTTCAAGAATCCTGCAATAATCCTGAACCTTCATTTGCATTGAATCATTGTGAGTTCCTGCACTGAAGACAATAAAATCTTTCTTCAATACAGACTCATCAAGATATGTTGGAATATCAAACAATACGTTTGCGAATGGAGGAACGCTTCCTACAGTGCATCCTGTCTTCTTCAAAACCTCGTCTGGGCTTGCAAGAGAAACATTCTTGCTATTGAGAAGTATCTTCAATTTTTTCAAGTCTATGCGCTCGTTTGCTGAAATTACTGCCTGAATAAAATTGAAATTCCCGTCCTTATTCTGCGCCTTTAAAATTATTGCCTTTGCAGCATCCTCTATCTTTGTTCCGCGAATATTTGCTGCATCCTCGCTCGTTCTTACATAATCATGCGTTATATGTTTATATTCCACTTTAGACGCGTCAAGAATTTTCTTTATTTCAAGGAACGTTTCTGTTGCCATAGTTATAATTGTATCCTGCTCTTTTTTAATATTTCCAAAATCATCTTCGCTTTTCCATCAACGTCGATTCTCCTGTTGACTCCTGAAGTCGATGGAATCCTGAAATAAGACTTGTCTTTGATGCCAAGTTTATCGTATGAATAGTAGGCTTTGTTGCCAGTAATTATTACTATCTTAATATTAGGATATTCATTGAACAGCGACTTGAAATCATTATATATCTCGTGTTCAAAGTTGCTGTCTGAAGCGCCTTCCTTTTCGCCTCCGAAAATACATCCCATAAACCTATGTGATGCTTCAATAAAATCTTTTTCTTCATGTCAAAGGATGCATCATGCAAATCTTCTCCGACAACTTTCCCAAAAACTTTCCAGAAATCATTTCCCTTATTTCCATAATATTCTCCAACTTCAAGGCTTCTGGGACTTGGAAAACTCCCAAGAATCAATACTCGAACATTCCTGTCTATTACTGGTGGAAAACCTTGGAGCATGATTAGCACTCCTATTTCTCCGTCCTCAACTTCAATTCCCTTCTTACTTTCTCATCTATTTCAGTCGGACATCCATCCATTGGGCACTCTCCCTGCTTATTTTTCGGGAATGCAATCACTTCACGTATGTCGTTCGTTCCGATGATTAGCGCAGTCAATCTGTCTAGACCTATCGCAAATCCTCCGTGCGGTGGAGCACCGTACTTGAATGCCTCGAGTAAGAATCCGAATTTTTTCTCAGCATCTTCAATTGTCAATCCAATGACATTCATCACTCTCTCTTGAACATCTCTTCGATTTATTCTTATGCTTCCTGATGCGAGTTCCACTCCATTAAGAACCATATCGTAGCATGATGCGCGAACTATTCCAGGGTCTGATTCAAGATATTGTATATGCTCTTCTTTTGGCGACGTGAATATGTGGTGCGCTGCATCCCATTTCTGCTCGTCAGCATTCCATTCGAATGACGGGAAATCGTATACCCAGCAGAATGCGAATTCTTTCTCGTCGTATAATTTCAATCTCTTTGCAACTTCTCGTCTTATATTCGCTAGCGCATCGTTGCATGTCTTGAATTCGTCTGCAACAATCAATATCGTGGAATTTTCATTGACTGACAATTCGCGTATCAAGTTCATCTGCAATTCAGTAGAAAGATATTTTGCAGCGCTTCCGTCAAGCTTCAAGTGTCCTGATTCTGCGTCCTTGACTACCTTGAATATGACTAGACCTTTAGCCTTGTATATCTTCGCTATTTCAGTGAATTCATCAGTCTCTTTTCGCGTGAATTCCTTGTCTATGGACAATGCTTTTATTATTCCGCCGTTTTCAATAGTGCTCTTGAACACTCCAAAATCAGAATCTTTGACTATTGATGTAACATCTTTAAGGAATAATTCGTAGCGTATGTCTGGCTTATCGCAGCCGTATTTGTCCATCGCATCATCATATTTTATTCTCGGAAAAGGTATCTTGACGTCATGATTGACCGTTCTCTTCATAATATTATGTATTAAACCCTCGCCTACATTCCAAATGTCTTCCTGGTGAGGATAAGACATCTCTACATCAATCTGCGTGAATTCAGGCTGCCTGTCAGCGCGCAAATCCTCGTCGCGAAGGCATCTTGCGACCTGATAATATCTGTCGAACCCAGAAACCATAAGTAATTGCTTGTAAATCTGCGGACTCTGCGGAAGCGAGTACGCTGTTCCAGGCTTGACTCTCGACGGCACAATATAATCCCTAGCGCCTTCAGGCGTTGATCGTATAAGTAATGGAGTTTCTATCTCGAGAAAATTCTGGCTGTTGAGAAATTCTCTTGATGCCTGCATAACTTTATGCTTCAAAGCAAGATTATGCTGCATCTGTGGTCTGCGCAAGTCAAGATAACGAAATTTTAGTCTTGTATCGTCGGTATTATTTAGTGGATTATCCAAATCTAGCGGGATGACTTCGCAAGTGTTCAGAATATTCAATTCTTTGACGAATACTTCAATAGCTCCAGTCTCAATCTTCTTGTTCGCTTCAGGTTTTTTTCTAACCAAACCTTTTACTTGTATAACAAATTCGCGTCTTAAAGTCTTGACTTCAGGAAGATCGTCTGTATTTATCGTCAATTGCGTAATACCGTATCTGTCCCTCAAGTCTATGAATGCAAGACTTCCATGAAGCCTTATAGAATGTATCCATCCTGAAAGCATGACATCCTTTCCAGAATCAATCTCACGAAGTTCACCACAAGTATGCGTCCTATACATCAAAAACCACCTTACTAACCACCGTAACAGTAAAATAATAGTATTACACTAAACGAATACCAAAGGAATTTTTAAAGTTAATGACTTGAATGTGTGAAACTATTTAAACAGTCCAAGAATCTTAATATTATGGATCATAAATATACTGAATCTCTTGCAGAGACCAAACCCAATATTGTTGTAGATATAGACGAGATTCTAGCAGATCTTCTTCATTCATTCGTCAGATGGCATAATGCAGAATATGGAACGCATTACGTATGGAAAGACTTCCACACATACAAACTATGGGACACCTTAGACATAACGCCTGTAGAGACAGGAATAAGGGTCGGAAAATTCTTCAAGGATGAAGGATTGAACATAAAGCTCGTCAAAGGCTCGAAAGAAGGCATAGATAAAATATCAAGGATAGCGCGACTTCATGTGGTAACTGGAAGAAATGAGAACAACACCATTCTTACTAAATCCTGGCTCGACAGATATTTTCCAGGGAAATTCTCATCAATAGAATTCACATCACATTACTATAAAGAGAAACCTGTAAGAAAATCTGAAATATGCAAGAAACTGAAAGCAAAAATAATCATCGAGGATGATGAATCACACATAATAGATTGCGCAGATAACGGGATAACAGTTATAGTCCTCGACAGGTCATGGAATCACAATATAATCCATAAGAAAATCATAAGGGTTAAATCATGGGAAAGTATAGTGACCGAGATAAAGAAATTGATGACAAAACAGAAACAACAGCCCTAAGATATCATTCCCTCTTGTGCATGTCATGCAGTACATCTTCTATCTTGTTAAGGTTCCACTTGATTGAGTCTCCCTTCTTTCTTATCTCTCCATTGCGCAGATCAAGCCTTGAGAATATTCCGTGTATTTCATCGACGAGTTCTCGTATGGCTTCGACTTCAGACCTGTTTCTTGCAATCGCTTCAAGAACAGATCTTCGCCCAAGTTCTCCAGTCAAATCGCTTAGTCCACCAAGATATGTATAAGGGTCTAAATCCAGTTCTTTATACGAAGGTATCTTCTTGTCTTTTATGAAACCATAGAAACAGCATGCTTCGCAATATTCCTCAAGAGCATTCTCCATGCTCTGCTTCAAGTGCGGATGCTTTGAAACTATCGACCTTAAATGTTCTATAAGCTTCTTTGATTCATCAATCAAATCCTTTGCATGCTCGACCTCTTTTCTATGCAATGAATAGATTGCTGACTTGCTGTTCTTAAGAATGATTCTTGAAGTGTTGATAATCTCTTCTCTTCGCGAATCTTCCTCTTTCAAATACAATTCAATATCCTTAAATGATTCCTTGTCAAGCATTAACAAAAGAATAAAGACGCGGATATATAAATCTATTCCTTGGAATTCATACAGAAAGCATAATATCAATACACTCTCCCTATAAAGAAGGGGATTATAATCCAAATCAGAAACTTTTTAATGAATAATCGTATCCAGATTGTATGAAAATCCTTATTACTGGAGCAAGCAGTTATGTTGGCGCAAGATTCTACTCTGACATGAAAAAGAATCATGATGTTATAGGCACATATAATTCTAATAAATTGTTCCCCGAACTTGAACATTTAGATATTACAAAAAGAGATAAAGTGGTGGATTTCATTTCACATAAGAAACCGGATTTTATTATTCATGTTGCTGCGAACGCAAGTGGAGGATGGTGTGATAAGAACCCCGAACAAGCAGTTGCAATTAATGAACTTGGAACAAAATATATTGTCGAAGGAGCAAATAAAGTTGGTGCAAAAATCATATTTATATCATCATTTGCAGCTAATAACATTGAACAAATTTATGGTAGAACAAAATTAAAGAGCGAGGATTATGTTAAAGATACTAAAGCAGGATATATCATATTAAGACCATCTTTGATTGTCGGATATAGTCCTAATACCAGTAATGATAGACCGTTTAATAGACTACTAAAAAATATTACTGACAAGACCCCGGCAGTATATGACACGTCATGGAGATTTCAACCAACATGGCTCTCACATTTAGAGGAAATCGTTGAATTAGGTATAACAAAGAATATTTTAAATCAAACTATCCCGATTTCGACTCCAGAAATAAAAACAAGATATGATATAGCAAAAGATGTCTTGCCAGAGTTCGGCGTTATGGTTGCATCAGAAGATAAACAAGATAAAACGCCAGTATTTGCAGATAATCAATCTAAATTAAGAGAATTGCATCTGCCAGTATATACTTATTCACAAATGATTGACGGTCTAAAGAAAGAAATATCTGAATTCCTTAAAAAAAGGACAGAATAAGACCTTATTTTTCTTGCCAATCGAAAGTGGGCACAAGATATCCTGCTCAGAAACAATGAGTTCTTTCCTCTATAAATAATCGTAAGATTTATATACTGATTATTTTATAATTGAGTAATGACTGTTTTCGGAGATAGTATAAACTTTTTGATGAAGTTAGGAGTCTACGACATAGTACTTCCATTCTTATTAGTGTTCGTGCTAGTATACGCTCTTCTCGAGAAGACACGGGTCCTAGGCGCGGATGTTGGACGGGACAGCAAGGGCGAGAAGGCAGAGTATTCAAAGAAGAGCCTTAACGCAATGGTAGCATTCTGCACTGGATTCTTCGTCATAGCATCGACGCAATTAGTCGCTGTAATAAACAAGAGCGTATCGCAGATATTCATACTATTATTATTAATCGTGTGCTTCCTTCTGGTCGCTGGAACAATGCATCAACAGGACAACAAAGGATTCTTCCTTGATCCAAAAAATCCAAAACAAAAGTTTTATTATACAGTATTCATGGCATTGATATTCATATCGATAATCGCAATATTCATGAATGCCCTAGGATGGCTTGATACGATATACAATTTCCTCAAGGATAATTGGAATACAGATTATGTTGCAGCAGTAATATTTATATTGATAATTATTGGATTCATGGCATGGGTCACAGGTGACTCAGCGCCAAAACCTGAAGAGAAGAAAGATTAAGAAGGTGAAAGCATGGCATATATTGACTATGGTACAAGTAGCGGTGTACTCTCTAGAGGACTATTACAACTTCAAGAGATAGGCGTGATGGATGTAATACTACCATTCATACTAGTATTCACAATAGTGTTTGCAGTATTGCAAAAGACGAAAATACTTGGAGAAGATCCAGAAACTCACAAGCCTAGAAAGAACTTCAATTCCGTAATAGCGCTTGTCATGGCGCTTGGTGTTATCATACCGCACATCACAGGATCATATCCTGCGAATGCAGACATTGTAAACATTGTCAATCAGGCATTGCCTAATATCTCAGTAGTATTGATAGCTGTGATAATGATGCTGCTTATGATTGGCGTATTCGGCGGAGATGTAGACATAGCAAAATCAAAGAATCTCGCGACATTCGCAATAATATTTGCAATCCTAGGAACAGTATACATATTCGGATCTGCAGCGAACTGGTGGGAATTACCAACATGGATGTCTTTTCTGAATAACTCTGACACGCAGGCATTAGTAATAATAATACTCGTGTTCGGAGCATTGATAGCATTCATAACAAATGAGGACAAGCCAAAGGACCCTAAAAAATACGGATTTGGCGAAGATCTCGCAAGAGCTATGGGATATAAGAAGGACTAAAATATGGCAGCATTTGTAGACATAAGCATACTGAAAAATTTCAGCACTATATTCACCTTTATACTGGTGTTCGTAATAATCTACGGACTACTCGAAGTATTCAAGATATTCGGTGAAGGCAGGCGTGGAATACATGCTATGATAGGAGTAACCATAGCATTCATGGTATCATTGTCTACAGGTGTAAGTACAGTAATACAGACCTTCACACCATGGTTTACTATAATGATTATAGTAATATTTTTTATTTTATTTGCAGTAAGAATGTTCGGATACAGCAGCGCAGATATAACAGCAGGATTTAAGAGCAGCTCGTCTATATTGACGTTTATACTGATATTCAGCGCGATAATAATATTATTCTCGCTAGGAGCAGGATTCGGACAGCAGACGCTAGATCAGGGACAGACCAATTCAACGACAACCAGTGTAGTCACAGGGAATGTGACAACACCAACAAATAGTGGAAGTTTCAACCAGAATTTATATAATACATTATATCATCCAAAGATCCTAGGACTGATACTGATAATGCTCATAGTAGTCGTAGCGATGCTGTTATTGACAGGCGTGGATACTGCGTAAGAGGATTATTCTAAACACCGAAAATCTTGCGGTTTCTATCGGAAATTTTGCGGAATTTTCATCGACAGGTTTATATACTTCCAATGCTATTCTAAGTGGTGATAACATGTCGCATAAACGCGTCTTATTAGCGGATTTAAATGAACACATAGGTTCTCAAGTTATTGTTTCTGGATGGATTTCTGACATAAGAAATCTTAGCAAGATTAAATTTATCATTCTTAGAGATAGGAGCGCAGATATGCAATGTATTGCCTTAAAGAATGAAACTTCAGAAGAAGTATTCAATAGCATCAATTCTCTGTCTAAAGAATCAATCATTGAAATAGAAGGCAAAGTATCTGCCAACAAAGAATCCAAATGGGGCATAGAATTATTGATACATAATATTACAGTAATAAATGCGTCTGAACCTACGCTGCCTATAGATAATTCTGACAAGAGCACTACTGAACTTGAAAAAAAGATAGACTATAGATTCCTAGATACAAGAAACAAAAAGGTCAATAGCATATTTCGTGTCAGAAGCAAGATTGCGCGCATACTCACAGACTTCTTTGACAATGAAGGATTCACGAATATAAACACTCCAAAAATAACATGCATAGGCGTAGAATCTGGCGCGGCATTGTTTGAAGTGAAATATTTTGATGCGACAGCATACCTCGCGCAGTCCCCGCAAATATATAAGCAGATGTTTGTCGCTGGAGGATTTGAAAGAGTGTATGAGATTGGAGTAATATTCAGGGCTGAAAACTCCAATACTACAAGACACTTGACAGAATTCACAGGCGTCGACTTCGAGATGGGATTCATAAATGATTATACCGATATAATGGATATGGTTGAGAAGATGATAAAATATCTCTTGACACATTTGAAAAAAGAATGCGAGACTGAACTACAAATATTAGACGTAGAGATTGACATACCAAAAGAAATACCAAGAATGCCAATGCAGGAAGCAAAAGATTATCTAAAATCCAAAGGAAAAATATTATCAGCAGAAGATGATCTTGATGCAGAAGCAGAAAAGATGCTCGGAGAATATGCAAAAAAAGAATATGACAGCGAATTCATATTCATTACACTATATCCGTGGAGCGTAAGACCATTCTATCACATGAGACCTGAAGACAGACAAGATTTGACGAAATCATTTGACCTATTATACAATGGCGTGGAGATAGCGACTGGCGCTCAAAGAGAACACAGATATGAAGTGTTAAAGAAACAGACAGAAGAGAAAGGCATGGACTTGGAAAAGATGCCGGAATATGCGATGATATTCAAATATGGAATACCGCCGCATGGTGGAGTAGGATTCGGACTTGACAGAATAACGCAAAGACTGCTAAAACTATCAAATGTAAGAGAAGCAGTATTACTGCCAAGAGATCCGAAGAGATTAACACCATGATAACAACAGATCATTCTTAAATCTATAAATACAAAACTTGTCCACAATTATGCCATCACATTTTTGCATAAATTCCTCAAAAGGTAACTATAACCTTCCAAATAAGTTATATTTGGCAGGTTTCCAAAGTGATTTAATTAATCCGTTTGTAGATGTTTTGTTTCACTAATTCAGGTATATAATCGCCTCTTTAAAAAAATTAGTCAGTGACTAATTTTTCAAGAACTAATTCATAAATAATAGTTTAATAATTCCATTCTTTTCTTATTGTTCTACAAGGACACACCAATACACCAGATGTTGCTCTCGGATCTGTATCAGTATTAAAAGAATTACACAAGCCTATACACCCTAAGTCATTATAACCATTTTTTTGAGAAATCTGTTTATAGTTATTAAGAATAGTCAAAATTTTATCCCACTGAACAGTATTGCCTTGGAGTATGTTCTCTAAGTCATTAGAATTATTTATATTTCCTAAGCAATATTTTTCATCAGACAATAGCAGTACACAAGGAAAAATATTTCCACTAGGAGCTATATGAATTATTTCTTTATCATATATCATACATCTTTTATTAGGAATTTCGGAACCATAGTTTTCTTCAAACTCTTCAATCTTGCCATAAGGAATCAAATAAGGTGCTATTCTTATTTGCACGTCTTTGTTTTTTGAATCTATTTCTTTTATGAATGAATAATATTTATCTATATCAGCCAGTATATCTTTCTTATTTCTAAAACATGCCTCAACCGGAGTAGCATATAAAAAAGATATTTTTTTAATATCAACGTTCTCTAATAAGGTAATCATTTGGTTTAATTCTGTTATATTATCTTTCATCACGACACTCCAAATCGCTACATCTATGCCTATTTTTCTAGCATAAGATATAGCTTCAATAGTGTTTTGAAAAGTATCGAGAAGTCTTATAGAATTATGTGTTTTAGGATTTAATCCATCCAAACTAATATTTATCTGAAATATGATGTCTTTTAACTTATCTAGTAAAATTTTATTTAATAATTTACCATTAGTTTCTATCTTAACTTTCATATCATTATCTTTGACATAATGTATCATTTCTATAACGTCAGGATGAGTTAATGGCTCTCCGCCACCAAGAATTATATATTCTACGCCCGATCTTTTTGATATATCCACTATTTTTTTGAAGTCTTCCAACGATAGTGCTCCCTTAAACTTAGGAACAGCACAATGTACGCATTTGGCATTGCATTCATAAGTTATATGAATAAAAATCTTATTTATCATAGATTTACCCAGAGAGGTGACTGTTCTACATATTTAAAGTTAACATCATGAAATTTTTTCTTCAATAATTCAGCTGAATTTTTCATTCCTTCTTGCTCACTGAAATGTCCTATATCTATAAAATTGGAGTCAAAAAAGTGCGCATGCTCTGCTAAATGATGCGATAAATCGCCTGCCAAGTACAAATCTACACTCTCTTTCATAGCATCAACTACATGATGTTGATTAAAACCTTCCCCACCATGTATTGCTATTCGCCGGATATTTTCTTTCTTTATGATGTGGTTAAGAGTGGTTAACTTCAGTTTCTGTTTTATTAATTCCATCAATACAGACATTTTGTGCATATCATTCAATTCAATTATAGCAGTTCCATCTTCAAGAATTTTAAGTACAACATATCCTTCAGTCTTGAAAAGGCTTTCGGCAATTGCTTTATTCACAAATCCTGACTTATCTAAACGTGAATGAATTGTATATACTGTCTTATCATCTGTAGATAGTCGTTTATAAAACGGATTTGTAACCTGTTTTTCATGTCCAAATATTGGAGGATGATGTAATAAGATCATATCACTGTCTTTAGGAGTTATATTCTCCCTAAATTCAAGGGTTAAAGTGACGTTTTTTACTTCTGAATCTATATCTCCCGATATTAAGCCATCAGTAGTATCCCATTTTGCTCTCAATTCATTTGGGAACAATCTTTCTAATTCAGTTATTATTTCTTTTGCTGTAGACATGTTTATACACCTCAAAAAAGTATTTTATTATCAGGGATTCTAGGATATGGCTGTAGTTCCTCTATTATGTTGGTTCCTATCATAGTTCCTACTAATCTCTCTAATCCTATTCCAAAACCACCTGTATTTTGATTCAAGTGATCATTTATTATATTAATGTAAGGTTCGAATTCTTTGACAGACCAGCCTATATCATGCAACAACTGGATATATTCTTTAATATCTCTTCTTCGTAATCCGCCTGAACATATCTCCCAATCTGCTATCAAGTCAAAACTATCTGAAAGTTCATTTCCTTTAAGTTGATAGAATCCTCTTGATTTTGAAGGGAATTCAGTCAACAGTATCCATGAATTAACGTTTTTTGACTTAATCTTTTCGGACAATCTTTTCTCTTCAACAGCACCAATCTCATCGCAGGCTAATAACTTCGTAGCTTCAACATAAGTTATAGGCACTACCACATCAGGAATATTTATCTTATCAGAATATTTTTTTAACGTTTTGACAAGATTATCATCATGTTTAGCATTCAGAACGAAATCTGTCAAAACATCTGTTACAGCACTCAATTCGTTAGTTCTTATCTCTACATCAAGACCTAAAAATTCATTAGCCCTTCTTCCTCCTCCGAACGGTTCTCCTCTAAATACGGGTCCTAGCTCATACACTTTGCCATTCCCTGTCTTTAAGGAGGCAATCTCTTTATATAATTGAGGGCTCCGTGATAAGAACAATTTTTCATCTTCTTTTCCAGGAATATAAACTTTTATTAAATGCCCTTCTTCATCATCTATGAAAGGCACTATCTTAGGGCTTTGTATAGGTTTAAATCCATTAGATAGAAAATATCTATGCGAATACTCTATTATAGCTTCCTGCATTTCCAATTTTTTTGTTAAATAATCCATTTTGCACCTATAATACTACATTGAGTTCATCAAGATATTCAACCATTTTCTTCTCATCTTCTTTCGGAAGTTGCACTTTCTGTATCTTTATTAATATTTCCTGAACAGTTTCATTCTTCAGGTTACCGACATAATATTCTATGAAAGGATAAGGTTTGACGTTTCCGTACGGGTCTATAAAAAATTTGGGCTCTGTGGAAGGATTTTTTCTATTGATGCTTCCTGAATCAAATTTTATATCGGGAAAATCCTCTGCTATCATTTTTATTTGAGCATCAATTTCTAAAAATTGTTGTCTTGATAATTTTAGTATATTCCAATGATATTCTGCTGAATTTGTAGGCATGGATAATCTTAGTCTGACATCATCTATGCCATAAATAGCCACTTGTTTTATCATATCATATATTTTGGTATAATTTATTTTATTGACGCTGCATGTTAACTGTACATCAATCCCTGCCTTTTTTGCTTCCGAAAGATTAGTCAGTGCTGTCGTAAATGAATTTTGATCAGAAGTGTTCCTTCTGATTATGTTATGTTCATTTTCTGGACCGTCTATACTCGCTCGTATAGCAAAATTAGGCAATATTTTTAACTTACCTATATTTTTAAGTAATGTAGCATTTGTTTCTAATAACACTCTGAGTCCGAGATTAGAAGCAAATTCAAGTATATCATAAGCATCATCTCTAAGCAGGGGTTCGCCACCATTTATATGTATTTCTGTGAATCCAACGTCTTTTATATGCTTAATTATTTCCTTTATCTGTTCCAGACTCAATTCTTCTAATTTTTTATGATGAGGATTATAACAATGTAAACATTTTAAATTACATAAATAAGTAATCTCGAAATCTACATTTGCTATTTTATCGATTAATTTTTTCATTTGTCCTCTAAAATATCACTTTAAAAGGTGTTTATAAACATTTCCCGAATTTTTCGAAAATATTCGGAAACAGTATATTAATAAGGATATTATAATTTACAAGCTATCACTAGGCGACAACTAACTATGTTTATATTATCATTTTCGCGTGTATTGTCTCTGTTAGGAATCCTTCCCTCTTCAAATCTTCTAGTACGAATAGTTCTTGTTTTGCTTCTATGTTGAAGTTTTCTAGTAAGTCTGTGAATTTTTGCATG